>ERZ1643246.3191-NODE-3191-length-14473-cov-3.887502_pt1 | contig 14473 bp, 14 predicted proteins | sample MGYA00579265_ERZ1643246 | MGnify/ENA primary metagenome ERZ1643246 (study PRJEB29033, sample SAMEA4952261) | chicken gut metagenome | biome: Broiler Chicken; feature: Gastrointestinal Tract; material: Caecum | place: Ireland | collected 2018 | study: Broiler... | reverse complement strand
AAACCATCCGAGCAGCGTTGTGATTCCCAGATCAACACCGATGCTGTTTCCGATTTCGATAAATACCGCGCCCGCACCGAAGGCCACCATGATCATCAGCCAGTACCCAAGCTTTTTGAGTACTCCTTTCCAGCCTGCGCTGGAATTTTCCTTTCCTGCCATGCGACTCTTCATCCATCCCGTGATCCAGTCAGCAATATTCAGGCCCAGGAAAGCTACGAACAAAAACCAGTGCTCCCCGAGAATGTAAGACAGTACCGCTACAATCGCACCAGTTATTGCGTTGTAACCGTCGATGATTGCTTCTGCATAATTCATTTTCTTCATTCCTTTCACCCTTTCTTAGTTCCGCCGGCGGAACTGTATTTGTACATAAAAAAATAAGACCGGTTCATGGTCTCGCTCTGATTTCCATATGCTTTTTCCTTCCTATGGCTTTAATATCTTTTTAAATATTTGATGATTTGTTCCGTTCGGTTACCCAAGTATTATAAATCTCTGGTTGAGTTCTTCTTACAAAGTCGGCTGAAGTTATACATCTTAACTTGCCTTCATCTACATAAGTTTTAATCGTTTTTAATAGCTCTTCTATTGCAGCATACCCAACATTTAAGGTATCATCTGAATGGTCGTAACCCTCTGGTTCTATTGTATGCATCATAACCATGCAATTTTGACCTGTACGCACACAATGAGACAATACGGTTTTCATGTTAGTTATCTGCGGATCATCTGCATTCCAGCAGTTTCCAAGATAATACGGCGTAATTTCTCTGTATTCATCGTCAAAATAGACGAACTCATTTAGCGGGTTCCCATCACTATTTCTTGCGTCGGTTCTTACGCAAATAAAACCAGCTTCAATCATTGCTTTTTGATACACTTCTCCCGACTTAAAAGCATTACAATGCACAGTAGATGGGGCATAGATACCGAACACATTATTTAACGCAAACATTCTTTTTCCATGTTCAAACCATGTGTCATGATATGTTTCGTCATCCATTGACGGTGGTCTTACTCCTTCGTTTTCAACCCATCCGCTATATGAGCCATAATCGAATCCGTCATTAACCATCTCAAAATGCTTTTTGGCATCTTCTGCATTTTCCCAAGAACCGCTCGATGCACCGATGCTCACGTCAGAATTATCGATGTTATAATCAAATGTAGCAGTAAGACCATATTTTTTAAATAGCGGATACCCAACTGGATAAAAGTTCTTTCCCGAACAGTCCAGATTTATCAATACGCATGGAACTTTCATCCGGAATCCCACCTCAGCAGAGTCAAGATAAAATGTTCCAGCACCAGTTACAGTAATAGTGATTTTTGATACAGCCTCACTTCCTATTTCATTTTTGGTAAATAAATAATAATTCATTCCTGATTTCAAAGATGAGTCATTAGATTTCCCCCTAAAAGTTTTTGCTGTATTTCCGCAGGTTATTGTCATCTTACTTTCTTTGCTTACTGTAACATAATCATAATTACCCTTTGTATCACGGTCAATCCAAATCCAAAACCCAATATTCGGTTCATCATTCAATGGTATATTACATGTAAAAGTTACAGTATGCGAAATATCAATTCCTGTACCTTGTAATAAGATGCTTTGTTCTGCTCTTTTTGTATGTTCACTCTTAACACTTGTCACTCCATCATTATCCAGCATTTCCATATCTGTGAAAGGATAATACATTCCTTCATAATATGGGTTATTGTATACGCCTGAACCACCTGAATTAAATATGTTATTCCCATTGATGTCATACGTTGCAGGTAACTCATCTCCTTTTACATCATACGTTACGGATAATTGGTCTCCTATTGCATTATATATCATTCTTCCACCGTCCCAACCACTTCTATCACCGGTTCTGCTGTATTGGTTCCACCTATAAAAAATACAACTTGATATCCGGCCTCTATATGTAGAGTAGTTGTATATTCCATATCCACAGTCATAGAAGAAAACTTAGTAGCATTATAGATATATCCTGTAGACGATGTCGAAAATTGATTTTCCCATTCAGCTATTTTTGTAATTCCGATATATGACGTATTCCAACAAGTCGAAGAAGGTATAAGTGTCACTTTAATGGTAGCATCTTCTTCGAATAAATCGCTTGCAAATACAATACCATTATTGTTTCCGCTCGCAATTTGAGAGACTCCCATGTCAGAATAGACTCTCTCTCCTTTTACAGTAACATTCGTTCCACTATACAATAAACTCATAGTTTTTACCAATTCAAGTGCTTCTTTAAGCTCATTGTAATAAACTTGTCCGTTTTCGTTTGACCAAGCAACATTTGAAAAACAGTTTAATATGGCATTTTTTAGTTTTGTAGAGACTCCGTTTATATTGATCGGGAATAATATGCCATCATCACCAACCACCATAGCTTTTCCGGCATTGTCTGCTCCCTGATTGGTACTGACTTTCTCGTTTAAATCACTCTTTAAATCAGAAACTTGTTCACGCACAGCCTCTCCAGCTGTTTCATATTCAGTACCATCCGCACCCACACGGACGTCAGCCAATTCCGCATCCCCTGTAGTACTGCCTTCCGGCAGCTTCGCCAAATTATCAATTCTTTGCCTCGCCACCAAATCTACGGCACCGACTTTCCCATCCTCATAACACTGCTGAATGGCATCATGAATATTCTGTCTTACATCTTTGCCATATACTGCCTTTAAAATATTGTTCAGATATTCCTGTATTGTAGCCATAATTAAAGCACCACCTTTCTGCCTGAAAAATGATGCTTTCTCATGGTATCAACTATTTCGGGTGATACCCCCCCCCGAACAAATTTTCGATTTTTCATAGCATTATTCCTTTCTTTAAATACATAAAAGATACTTGATTTCGGCTGCCAGAAGGTTTCCCAGAACCGTATATCCATTTTCAGCTAAATGCAAGCCGTCAGACAAATAACCAATATTAGAAATTTTGGTATCGGGTACAATGCCGCTCTCATGGTAGAAATCCAAAGTTTTAACACCATAACCGTTTACAATAGATTTTATTACAGCGTTAGTTTTTTCCTGATTCTCATTTCCCTCTGCTCTCTGGGGAGGAAGACATACCAGAATAGGTTTTTTCGGATCGTATGCTTTCAGCTTCTCCATGCAATACCGGATTGCACCTGACATTGTAGAAGTATCAGCACTGGATTCTCCAGTATCAGTAATGCTTCCCGCATTTGTTCCAAGCATAAAGCAATACAGATCATACTTTCTTTCCTCTGAAATTAGCGTATCCACACGGGTTACACCACACTGCGTCTGACCTTCTCCTGTCTGCCACCACGCACCTGCCAGTCCTTCATTTTTTGTGACTACTCCTGTTTTATCGTGGACTATTTTCAAGAACCCATCTGCCGTATCATTTCCGCCGCCCCAATTTGTAAGGGAGTCACCGATCATAACCATTGTTTTTCCATTGCCTTCAGGCTCGCCGCTTGAAGAACCATCTGCATTTTTTATGGCCGTGATCAACTTCTCATTATAGATTACCTCTTCTGTCGCATCATAATCTGTAAAATCATCATACGATACCACCAATTTTTCATAAAAAGCAGAAACAAAATTTGAATTTCCCGGAATGGCAAATCTTACAAATTTTACTTCATTCGGTATATTAACACGACATATCGCTTTTACTCGTACATTCTGTTCATTGAGGTTCTCATTCACCGAAACATATCTCAGTGTTAGAAAGTTTCCTGCATAATCTCCGGAAGAGTCCTTCATGGTATACAGATAATTCTTTTCGGCATCGTAACATCCTATTGCTATATTTACCTTTCCATCTGCTACCATGTTGGATCTGTAGATTCTATAATACAAAGTTTTATAGTTCGATGCATCAATATAATCTGTGAATACATTGACATTAGCAGTAAACTGATCAAAAAGTTCCCCTGAATACCCACTATTTTGATATTCATTTGAAATAATAGATAATTTTTTTGTACTCCATAATCTGGTATCAGGAGCCAGCTTTCTCTCTGTAATACTTTCATCTGCAATCGTCATTGCTGCCAACGCTCCAGAATCAATCTTATTCTGTACAGCGGTTTCAAAGGCCTCAACATTGAGATCTGGATTCGTCACATCACTATAGCACTGCTGTATACTGTCATGGATCGCCTGCCGTACATCTTTTCCCAAAACAGCACTCAGGATCTGCTGCAGCAAAGATTCTATATTACTATCTGACATTATCATTCACCATCCTTCAAATTCTCAATCTGCACACTCAGTTCCTGGATCGCTTTATAAGCGATCGCAATCGCCGCATATAAATCAACATTTCCACCAGATCCATCCAGAAGATCATCCGAAAGAGGGTAATCTTCTCCAATGATAAATCCCACTCGTTCGCGGTCCTTATTCTTCCATTTGGATTTTTCATTTTTCAACCGGTACCAATATACGGCCGAATTAAGAACCTGCTGCAGGCCGCTTCCGTCATATGATCGTATATCTTTCTTTAATTCAGCGCGCGACCCAGTCACCCAGTCCATTGCTTTGCACGTCCCGTCGTCTGTCACCACAAAATTATAATTTGCAAGATCATGTGCGTTTTGCCCGTTCCACCCGCCCCAGACGATCCACGGGCCTTTTGCACCGATACCATTCTCCTGTGTGTCCAGAGTATCCCAGTATTCTGCTGGCCCTTTGTAATACTCATTGTCAATATCCCGGAATTTTATTTGCCATCCACCAATCTGCAATGGAATTTCCGTGTTGGTCTCATCATACTTCAGGTAATCTGACATGTTCAGTTTTGATGCATCTATCACGCCATTATCAAGATCGATCCGCATTCCGGTTCCGGTATCTGCATTATAATTATTGGACAGTAACTCTCCGCCATGAATCCGGTCGGCGCTCATGGATCCGGATACGATACAATCAGCCACAAACTGTCCATCAATGGTCCACGCTGTTTTATACGGCCCGTCATATCCATTGTCAGAAAAACCTATGCCGTTCATGTTGATCTGCATGACCATTGTAGCCTGTTCCTTTGACGGAGCATTCATGTACAGATCCCGCAGCCACAATCCATTTTCATCATACTCTGTGACCTTATATCCACCCTTGGATCCGGTCATCATCGCCGTAGCATTATCGATCGCACTCTGCAGCCTCGCCGCCACCTGCCGCCCCTGCTCCAGTTGCTCCACCAGGTTCTGATACTTCCCCTGGTTCTGCTGTGTAAAACTGAGTTTTACCGTCGTTCCCAGCTGCAGTCGGTCATCCGCCGGCGACTGCAGGTGCAGTTCCATACTCTGTACCGGGAACAACCGGTCCATGCCGTGCGGCGCCGAATATACCGGTATGTAATCTCCCAGGCAGAAACTGTCAAGATCTACGTTAAGTACCGACAGATCCGCAGCTGTTACATTCAATACCATTGATTCGTACTGAGCATCCTTCAGCCAGTTTTCCGCTTTGGTCTTCAGGTTCTCCGGCTGGGTAACGTCGTCCCACGATACCACACAGCGGTTCCAGCCATAAGTATTGACCGCCTCTTCAATATACACATAGTTTTTACCGTCATTGACAGATGTGATATCTACATAAGCCTCCAGCCCTTCGATGGGGCTTTCGTCCAGACGGGCGCCCTGTGGGATACACGCCGTATACAAGTCCGACGCTAAAATATTCTCTGAATAGTCAAGCAGATTTTCTCCGAATTCAATGGCCTGCTCACAGATCTTTCCATATTCCTGCAGTGTCACGAGATCCAGATACCTCTTCCCGTTCTCCTTCCGGATCCGAAGATATCCGCCCAGCTTGTCACATAACTTGTCTCGAATACAGTCCAATGTCGTTTCATAATTGGTGTACCGGTACAGGCTGTCGTTCGGATCCTGCACGGTGACCATTCCAACATAGAACTTTTTCTTGTCCTCTACCTGTTCATTATGGATGTTCAGCCAGGTTTCCAGAAGCTGCCGCGGAGTAATGTTCTGGTATCTGGCCGGCGGCTGAATGCTGTCAAACAGAAATGCCAGTTCTCCGACCGCATATACTTGTTTTGTCCTGTAGAAATCCTTTTCCGATTCCCTGACTTCTCCGTAAAAGATCTCCTTATTGTCCTTCAGCACCTGGATCATGGATATTCTGTTTTTGATATTGGCATATTCCGGATTCGTGACCGGTACATTACATTCAAATGTTCCGGAGTCATTCAGCTGCAGCTTTACAGTCGCATCAGACACCGTGTATTCTTCGTCGCCCGGGTAATACAGATCACGCCCGTCAATCAACACCTGGTACATCACAGATACCTCCCTCTGTATTCCACTGATAGCTTGCCTGTTCCTGAGAAGGTCAGTGTAACATCACTTTTTCCTACCCTTACCGCCGGGAAACGGTTGCGGCCGACTTTCATCGTATAATTCCGCCCGCCATAGGAAAACTGCAGGTTATCGGCCTCCGAAACAACGAAAACCGGCGCAGTATCGATTCCGCCACCGGTAATGGTTATCGTGTTATTTTCTTCTGTAATGGACAGATCCTTCAGTTCCCGGATCACTCCTGTCTCAAAATTGAAGGTATCCCAAAGCCAGTCCTCGTTGCTGGCGCAGATATCGTATTTGAAAGGTTCTGCCGTCCCGGAAAAAGTGATCTGGCCATATACCGGATTGGTTTTCTTCCCGTCGAGTTTCAGGCGCACCATATAATAATGATCCGGATCATCGTTCAGGACCATCTTTATTTTTCTTCCATGCACCGATGCTGCGAACTCAGAATATTTCATAAACCAGGTCTGATAATCTCCATCCATAAGGTCAAAGACGAGTTCCATCCCGTCTCTGTCGCTGTAGGATGGGCGCCCATTGACCTCCGTCAGATCAATGGTCCCATCGCCACCCGGAATATCTATGGTCTGCGTTTTAGGCTCCGGCATCGGAATATAGATGCTCAGAAGTCTGAGCTTCCAATCTCTCGCTGTATGTATCTTGTCCGCAAAAGTTACTCCAATGCTCATCACGTTTTTCTCCTATCCAGCTTTCCAAGTTCTTCATTTACCGTCGGCGTAACCAGTTTTCCGACTGGTTTGCTGTCCATATAAATTCCAAGCCCTTCTAATTCTTCATGGATGGCTTCAGCTATTTTCTCATCAAGTCCCTCCAACCCCGGAATCTCTACAGGATTTCCCGTATCCCGGACCTGTTTCATAGAATACATTCCCTGCAGTCCGCCAAGATCCCGATACATCCTGTTCTCTTCTTTTGTCAGTACCGCCTCACCTTCATCCAGATACGCCGGATAAAAATCGCCTGGTACATAGTCCATACCGATTTTTAATCTTGGTATCTTGGGGATATTAGGACTCGCTCCTCCGATTCCTGGCACCCATTCAGGAATGCGAATACGGTTAATACCACCAATGAAACCATTGATCACGTCAATGCAGGCATTGATAGGTCTTTTGATAATTGATGCGAACCCGCCAAACACATCCCCCAGAATGCTTCCGAGATTTTCCAGCGCAGCCTCCCAGTTGCCCGCGAAGATATTTTTTACAAAATCAACGAGATTGTTGAAAAGATCCGTAATTCGATCAATATGATCCATAACATCTGTGACAATCCCTTCGAAAACACTCTGGAATACGGATAGGAGCATTTCCAGAATCGGAATCATCATAGACGTAATAAACTCCACGATCGGCTGCAGCGCTTCCAGCAGCGGTACCAGAGCATCACTGATCAGGCTGACGATCGGTCCCATCAACTCAACAAAGAGTTCTATGATCGGCATCAGCAGATCGATCAGAGTCTGAAAAATCGGCAGCAATGCCGTAACCAGTTCGATCAAAGGCGGTAGTGCAGCACTTATGATTTCGATCAGCGGAGGAATCAACGCCTGGAACAGTTCCAAAAGAATGGGAAGAACCGCTTCCACCAACTCTCCCAATAAAGGAGCAATCTGCGTAAACAATTCCAGAAGCACCGGAAGGATCACTTCGATAATCTGCATCAATGGTTCTCCCAGTGCAGTGATTGTTTCCAGCAAAACAGGAAGGATTTCCTGTGCGATCGGAATCAGTTGCTCCGCAAATTGCGCAATCAATTCGACCAGCGGCGGAAGGCTCTCTTCTATCAGCGGAAGCACCTCGTCGATCAATTCTGCCAGCAAAGGGATCAGCTGCTCCCCAAGCGGGACAATCAGAACCTCTACGCTTCGCTTCAACCCCTCGAATACAGAACCGATATCGTCGTACTTGATATCTTTGATCTGTTCCATAGCGCCTGCGGTATCATAGGCGCCTTCCTGGATATCCGCCAGCGCTGTCACCGCTTCCGGTCCCAGATCTTCCCACATCGTCCCAAACAGATCCACACCGGCTGTATTCTGTGCCAGCGGGTCTTCCAGCCCTGCCAGTGCTTCGATTGTCTGTTCGAATGCTTCCTTTGCACTGTCTCCGCCAGCGGCGAACTTTGCAGCCATTTCGTCAGCATTCAGTCCGATCAGTTCGAATCCCTGTGCGGTAGTGTCTGAGCCATCCACAACACGGATTGCCATTTCCTTGACCGCATCGCCGACCTTATCCAGGTTAAATGCACCAGACTCCGCGCCTTTCTGGAAGATCTTGAACATATCATCTGCATCCAGCCCGACTTTTGCAAACTGTACGGAATATTCACTGATACTGTCCAGAAGTTCCCCGGAATAATCAAGACCATTCTGCGCGCCGGCGGCGATCAGATTCATTGCCTGCTCTCCCGAGATGCCAAAATTGTCCATCATGGCTTTCGCTGCCCTGGTGGACTCCGGAATCTCATATCCGAACGTATCTCTGAGAGCAAACGCCGATTCGGTGACATTTTGAAGCGTTACATCATCCAGATCTCCAAGTTTCTGGGTTACATCGGCCATTGCCTGGCCAATATCTTCAAAACTGTCGCCGTAGTTATTGGAGTATATCTCCTCCATAACTTTCTTATAGCGTTCTGTCTCCTCTGTTCCCTTGCCGGTGCTTGCCACGAACTGATTCATGGCTTTATCCATGTCATTGGCGCTGCTTACAGCAGAAACGCCAATTCCAACGACCGCCGCGCCCGCTGCAAGCATTCCGGTTCCAATCGCTTTCGCCGTCCCGCTTGCTATATTTTTCAGGGTTTCGCCATGACTCTTGGCAGACTCTTCTCTTTTGTCATGAGACTCTTCGTCGCTCTGCTCCTGTTTCTCATTCTCCTTTCGATGATGCTCCGTAACATCTTCTTTTACTTTCTTCTTTACAGCGGCCGATTCCTTCTCTGCCTGTTCTGACTTCTCAGCAGCTTCTTCTGATGATTTTCGGACCTTTTTCTCCGCCGCATCCAGATCAGAATCCAGCTGACTGTCATCGGCACGAATCGTATAAAGAACTTCTCCGTCTTTGGCGCTGTTTGCCATAATGTTCACCTGCCTTTGATTCAGACAGGCACATTGGCACAGCGTCTTAGATTCTCAGTTCAAATTGCTTTCTGCAGGCTTTGTTTTTGCACTTAAAAAAGACACCCCTGCAGCTGGCGTCCTTCCGATAAAAAGTATTGACCGGCGTACCGCAGTACGGGCACAATACTTTTTTCATATTTTTGATTGGCTTATCCATTTTTCACCGCCTGTGATTCCAATGCGCAAAACAGAGCGTCCAGACCTTTCTGTCCCCCTCCGCCCTTCACCGGAAGCGCATAATATGATTTCAGTTCCTGGATTTCCTGAATCTGCTTTGCATTTTTTCCGTTATACTTCGGTATCTCCATACCGCGGATCCGCATTACTTCACGAATTTTGGTGTGCTCAGAAAGCCCCTGGAAAAGCGCAATGAACTTTTTCCACGGCAAAATCCCCTGCATATCAATCAGATCAATTCCATAATCCAACAGGAAGGAAGAATAAATGTATTCGCCATCTTCTTCAAAATCCAGCACAGGCATACTCTGGCGCACCGCAGGACGCTGTTTGATTTTGACACACTCTTTATAGATTTTCTGTAACAGTTCGACTTTCTCCGGGAATTCCAGGCATGGGAGTCGCCGACGGTTGATCAGAAACATTTTAAGCGCCTGCTCCACCTTTACTGTCTCAGGAAGCTGTTCCCTGAAAAGGCGCTGGACTTCCAGAACCGTATCAAATGCCGGATTTACCCTGAATCTGCAGCGTCCCTGGCAGATCTCTGTTTCCATCCGTTCCGTCAGAAACCCCATTCTCACACCTTCCTAAACAAAGCCCTTCTCTGCTTTCTGTTATATGACTGAAGGATACTCTTCTGATTTTCCTTCTTGATCTCATTGCACCGTGGGATCACACACTGTGTAATAAACGGCAGAACTTCTTTACACATTTCAATATATCTGCCTTCATAGAAGTCTACAATCACCTTCGCATCCTCTGCTCCAAATACAGCTTCCAGCATATCCACCACTGCTCTGCCAAGCGTCTCCACACAGCCTTCCACGATTTTTTCATCTTCTGTCTGACGTTTCAACTCCGTCGTATCATTCAAAGCCTTTACCAGAGCAGTGTATTTGCGATTCAGTTTGGCTACCATATCATCGGCATCCAGAGAAACCTGCAGGGTCTTCACCACGTTTCCATTCTCATCTGCAAGTTCAAATTCTTCTACAAAACGCTTACTTCTTTTTGCACGATATGCCATATTACCGCCTCCAAATTATTTATGCTTCCGCATTCTGAATGGACGGCCGCCCATTTCCATGAATCGTTACTGTCAGTGCATTTACCGCTCCCGAATCTCCATAGGCAGGAGTAATATTTGCCAGCGTCACCGGCCAGATGATCACCTTTGTACCCTTCTGAAGCTTCAGATGCGTTTTTCTCTTGTCTCCAATTCCATAAAGTACATCATCACCCATAAGGTAATCACAGGCTTCGTCTCCCGGCTTTACGTCCCCGGTAAGCGTCAGGGTCAGCTGCGCACCTGTTACTTCCGTGCTTCCCCATCCTTGGTCAGCCCAATAGGTTGCCTGGTACAGCACTTCATTCAGGCTCTGCGCCATGTTTTTTGTCAGATTCCCAATATCCGCCCATGTCGCGGTATCTTCCCCCGGAGTCGTATTGATATAACCTTTTGTTTCCCAGTTCATTTCCGGAGTCGTAGTATTCTCCGGCAAGACCTCGGCAAAAATCTGCAATTCCATCTTTTTCACCTTGCGTCCCTCCTTCTAAAAATATATTTCACTGTTCAGAATGCAGGAATAATGGTAGGTTCCGTCTTCATCCCGTCCAATCTTGCTCACATCCTTAGCAATCGTTGTATCCAGCCACCGGAACAGTTGCCCCTTTGGATATTCCTTCAAACCCTGAAAGTAATTGCAAATCGCTCCCAGCTGATCCAGGCATGTCTGCTGATCTGCATTCCTGCACAGAAACAGCACCGGCAATGTGCGGATCGTCCGTTTATCGTAATACTGCGTCGTGATAAACCCTTCTCCCAGTTCTGCATAAACTCCTCCCTCTTTCGGAAGTTCTTTCAAAGATATCTCACATCCCAGATTACAATTTTCCTCTGCTGTCTTTGCCATAAGATTTAAGAATTCTGACTGTGGTGTCATTGTCCGCCTCCTCTTAACGCAGCCTGAAAGACTGCCTGCCAGTCTTTTCCATATACTTTTTCGGCATATTTTGTCCATTCCATCCGGGCAAGCGCAGCGGTAAAATTCAATTTCTCCGGTCCATAATCACGTTCTGTCGGATTACCATGCATTACTTCTCCGTGAAATAAGTATTGCGCATATGGTTCATCCCATCGAAGAACATATTTCAAATCGTTGGCTACCCGGTCGCTATTGCTGATAGAACTTTTTCTCAAATCACCGCCGCCACCATCTTCCACATCGCCGCCTTGTACTGGAACGTGCTTATTAATATCCTTCAGCGCCTGTTGTCCCAAAACCGTCAAAGCATCATTCGCCTGCGCATGCAGACTGGCACGCGCTGCTCTCCTATCAAAGTCCACTTTTACCTTGACCGTCATGCTTTTCTCACCATACCTATCTCGTAGTGGTGCAGCCTTCTGTCATCATACAACGGCTCAATCGTCTTTATCTGATGTTTCTGACCATTGAATTCTATGATATCGTCTTCCGAAAATTCTGTATTGACCGGCCTGCTGTTCCTGCAATCGAAAAACAGCGTGGCTGCAAGCTGCAATTCCGCATTATTTTTGTCTCTTATGATCCTACTGGACGGTTCCATCCGAACATGCTGCAACGTAACCTTTTCTCCCGGCGTCTCCTTACCCCAACGGTCGCTTGTCGTCCGGTAATGTGTCACCTTATGGATCAGCAATTTTTTTGGAATCGGTTTCATAAGCACCCACCACCCCGGTACAGCAGCCCCGTCGGTGCCAGAATCCGTCGCGCCCGCGGGGAATAGGAAGACTGTGTTCCGCCGGCGGAACCGGAACCTCTGGTATACGAAAATTTTCCAAGTCCAACGCTCTGCAGATCTGCTCCATTATCCAGATCAGAGCCTCCGTTTGCGTCCAGATATTCAATCTGCGCACAAACGGCTTTTTTCACTCTTTCCTGAACCTCCGGAGAAAATTCTGCCAGACGCCCTTCCGAAATCCGATACATACACATTTCTTCCACAATTTCTTCCGCCCGTCCCAGCAGACCGGGGAAGTCGGCGCTGTCCACCGCCTCCCCTTTGTAAGTCTCCTGATAATAGTTCTCGTCAATGTATGACATCACTGCCTCCTTTACGCAGCCGTCCCGATATCTCCTGCTTTCACAGTATAATATCCGACACTGGCTACTTCAATGACATCGCCTTCCGCCACATCAATTTCCGTCGTCCCGCTCTCCAGCGCCGTGCCGCTGTATGCCGAAGTCGTCATATTGTATGTCGCCCGCGCTCCCGGATTCTTTTTATACTGGAACGTACTTCCGGAGCCTCCGGTAACAGTAAGCTTCGTCTTTCCCTCCGTGCCTTTTGCTGCCGTGAGCGTCAGAGATCCAGGGCTGTAAACCGCACGGATTGCAACAGACCGCAGCACCTTGTGATCGTACACTTTACGTCCCTGCACTGCAGATGCGCCGATATATTTTCCGGAACCGGACAGATCCTGCAGATGGATATTCACTGCAAAATCCATAGCACGGGTTGCAAACCGCGGATGCCCTGCCAGCAGCTGCAGATTTGCCGTCGTATCATTCCATTCAATTACCAGGAACCCGGCAATCTTTCCCACTGCTCCGGTCACCTTCACTTCATCGCCCAGGCTGGAAGCCGAAATAAACTCCGGGGATTTGAGGATCAGCGCCATTGCATCCGGAAGAGCCAGAAGATAGCGTTTACCATCATTCGGAATATTGGCTTTGTTCATCCGGGTACGAAGATCCACGATCTTTTCATAGATGTTATCTTTTGTAAGCTGTGTTTCATTGTCGACGGTTGCCGCTGCCAGCAGCGTTGTTCCGCCGTCTGTGTCGATCTGTTTCGCCATGCTGTACGCTGCGGAATCCAGACGGTCTGCCACCAGGTTGTCCGGCACAGATTCCGCGTCATAACCATCGATAATCTCATTGACCGCCTTGTCTTTTGTGATCGGCATATTCGTATATGCCGTAGATCCATGCGTACCGGAAATGCCGTTTGCTTTGTCATAATCACTTACAACCACTTCCTCATCGCGCACCGGAATCTTTACTACACCGGCGGAAGTTTTGCCTTCATAATCATTGTTGAATACTACGCCATCTTTCAGCACCAGCGTGTCTCTCAGCTTCGCCAGTACCAGTTTCGACCAGCGTTCCTGATGCTCATGTGCAAACAGCTGTAAGAAAAACATTTTTAATCTCATATTCTGCCTCCTCAATATTTCAGGCCGGGATTCTTAGCCAGGAACGCAGCTTCCACACCAGTCAGCTTCTTGCTGCCTCCTCTCTGTCGTTCTCCCCAGGCCTTACCCTTATTCTTGTCTTCCTCATCCTGCACCTCTGTATTTCCTTTTTTGAAATGCGGATATTTTTTCACAACTTTTCCGATTGCATCCTCAAGATCCAGGGATTCATCCGCTTCCATGTAAGCGTGTGCCAGTGCGGCAACATCATCCACGGCATCTTTGGATACGTCCGCTTCAAAGCACGCAAGCTTTACTTCCATTCTGGACGCCTTATCCTCCGCTGCTTTTCTCGCTTTTGCGTCTTCACTCTCCTCCGCAGACGCGCCTCCAGTCTCGTTCTCCTTCTGCGCTTTTCTGCGGGCCGCTCGTTCTGCTTTTGCTCTTTCTTTTGCAATCGTCCTTGCTACTGCTTTATCGAGGTCCGCCTGCGTGTATTTCGGCGTATCCTCCCCGTCTTCGTCCGATTCCTCTTCCTGGTCATCGTCCTGGTCGTCACCATCCCCGGTATGATCTCCGGCATCGTCTCCTTCCGCAAAAAGCTGAAGGAGGAGGGCCACGCCTTCTCCGTCAACGACTTTG
>ERZ1643246.3190-NODE-3190-length-14484-cov-3.808026_pt1 | contig 14484 bp, 14 predicted proteins | sample MGYA00579265_ERZ1643246 | MGnify/ENA primary metagenome ERZ1643246 (study PRJEB29033, sample SAMEA4952261) | chicken gut metagenome | biome: Broiler Chicken; feature: Gastrointestinal Tract; material: Caecum | place: Ireland | collected 2018 | study: Broiler... | reverse complement strand
TAAAAATACGGATGCCAGTGGATTTGATTATGGAAACGGACAGATAGCAAAAAATTTTTGTTTATGCTCCCTATTCATTGCATTTTGGAGGAGAAACCTATGGAGATTACTGTTTTAATTGCAGAAGATGAGGAAAATATCCGAAAACTGGTTGCGAGCTACCTGACCCGTGAGGGATATCGTGTGATTCAGGCCAAAGATGGCCAGGAAGCGGTCGAATACTTTGAGGATCTGGGGGATTCCGTTTCCCTTGTCGTGTTGGACATCATGATGCCGCGTATGGATGGCTATGAAGTATGCAGAAAAATCAGGGAACTGTCCGATGTACCAGTTGTCATGCTGACAGCCCGCGATACAGAATATGATGAAATTAACGGGTTTGCATGCGGGGCGGATGAATACATTTCTAAGCCGTTCAGCCCGGCGATTTTGATTGCAAGGATTAAAAATCTCCTCCGGCGTTCTGGACAAGGACAGGCAGAGGATTACAAAATGGGAAATCTGGAAATCCGATACCAGGAACGTATGGTACTGGTGGATGGGAAACCCATTATTCTGACGCCCAGGGAATTTGATTTGCTGTGTTATTTAGTACAAAATAGAAATATCGCCCTGTCAAGGGAGCAGATTTTGACCCGTGTTTGGGATGCGGATTATGATGGGGATGACCGGACAGTCGACACCCATATCAAATGCTTGCGTGCAAAACTGAAGGATGCACAGGTAAGGATTGCCACCGTTCGAAAGGTGGGATATAAATTTGAAGTTTAAAGGAAGAGAATTTCATTTCAATCTGCGTACCAAACTGTTTATGCTGATTGCAGGGATTTTACTGTTTAATATCATTTTGACCTTGTTTTTTGGCTCCACATTGTTTGGAAGATTGTATACGGCGGATAAAAAAGCGGAATTGCGCCAAAATGCGCTGGAACTCAAAGAGGATTATGCTGATTCGGCAGAATCTTTTTGGCTGCAACTGCTTGAAACAGAAGATAAAAATATGGCGGTATGTATGTTCCGAGTAGGCTGGGGAGAAATCTCTATCGAATACTATACCAGGCAAAACACGCAGTATTCGTCGGTCAATGAAACGACAGTCAATAAGCTGAGAAGATTTTATACGCTACGTAATTATGAAGGAATATTAAACAGCAACAGGGTGTATTTTGAGGAGACGGCAGAAGAAAGAACACAAGATACAACCGGATATCTCACAGTTTTTATTCATTTGGGAAACGACCGTTTTTTGATGTTGGAGACTCCGGAACAATATATTCAGGAAACGGCGGCGCTGACAGTCCGCTATGTTTCCCTGATATCCGCAATTACTTTCCTGATTGCAGTGGTGCTCGTTTTCTTTGCTTCGGGTAGTGTAACCAGACCAATCCGGGAAGTCCAGCAGGCTGCGGAGCGGATATCCATGCTGAATTTTGAAAAGAAATGTGAAGTCCGTTCCCAGGATGAAATCGGGAAGCTTGCGGATAGCATAAATCATATGTCCGACCGGCTCCAGGAAAGTATTTCAAGCTTGATGGACTCCAACGAGATGTTGCGTGATGACCTGCTCCGACAGGAACAGAGCGAACAGATGCGCCGTCGTTTTATTGCAAATGTATCCCATGATTTTAAAACGCCCCTGACTTTGATTGTAAGCTATGCAGAGGCTTTGAGGGACACAGGGGATGCGGATGAAAAAACCAGGCAGGAATACATGAATATTATTATGGAAGAGGGAAACAAGCTCTCCGGGCTGGTGAAATCGTTACTGGAGTTATCTCGGCTGGAAAGCGGGAGCGTGGAACTGCAGAGATCTGTTTTTTCAATTAGTGAAATGCTCAAAGATACTGTACACAAGCATCAAATCCTGTTACAAAAAAATCAGATCACAGTACAAACTGATTTGGATGATAGCCTGATTGTTTTTGCTGACTATGAAAAAATTGAGCGGGTTGTATCCAATTTATTTGAAAATGCAATGAAATATAGCGGAGAACAAGGACGAATTTGTTTATTTGCCAAGCAGGAGGAGGATGTGTGCGTAGTGCGCGTGTTTAACTCTGGCAGCCGGATTGCCGAAGAAGATTTGGAAAATATTTTTGTCAGTTTTTACCGTGGTGATAAAGCGCGGGTACGCGATGGCATGCAGAGTTATGGAATTGGCCTTGCCATTGTCAAAGCAATTATGGATATGCACGGACAGCATTATGGAGTACGGAATATGCCGGATGGCGTTGAATTCTGGTTTGACCTTCAGCTTGCAGATCTGGATACGGATGAGGAAGAAATCGAAGAATAGAATGGGGGACGCGAATATTTCGCGTCCCCTGTTTTTACAAGATATCAAATAAATTATCACAATTCCAACACATACCGGAACTATGATATAGTCATCCTAAATCGAATGAATGCTGTTACACCAAATGCAAGCGGGAAGGGGCTGATGATTACAACAACATTCTACTTTGCCGCAAACCACGGCGGCTTACAAAACAAATTTCCAGATTCTCCCGCACTGGTTTTGCCACAACCGGAAAATGGGCCGGTCAGAAAGAGTTTGTATGTTCCTATTCGGAAACGTCCTTACGGCGTTTGCGCTACCCGGATGAAGAATATGCAAAGGCCGGAATTTATGGAAAGGTTTCTGTGAAAAGCTCTTGTATCTGCCACATACAAGGGCTTTTTTGCTGCTGTTTTGCACAAAGAAAAATCGTACTCTTCTGAAAATTAGCAAGAGTACGATGGTAAATAATGAAGCTTTAGAGTTCAATTTTGGTCCACTTTCCGTTTTTAAAACGAATGAAATTGATTACCAAACGCATGGTTTGGTCCACCAAAATGGCGATCCATGCACCAATGACGCCCCATCCAACAGGGAAAGCAAACAGCCAGGTTAAAAACGGACGGACAATGGCAATACTGATAAGGGAAGAGACGGCCACAAATTTTGTATCTCCCGCACCGCGAAGGGAACCCGTTATGATTACTTGAGAAGTCTGGGAATGCGTGGTAAAAGCGCAGATGACCATGATGATTGCACCGCTTGCGAGAACTTGTGGATCCGAAGAAAACATGCTGACAATCCCTCTTCCTCCGAATAGAAAAACAAAGAACAATACGGTGGAAACCACTAAAGCCATCCGCTGAAGAGTACTTGCATAGATACGCGCTTTGTCCGGGCGTTTTGCGCCAAGACTCTGTCCTACCAGGGAAGAAGCAGCAACGGAAAAACCATCGCCAAATCCAAAGGACAGACTCAGGATATTGTTGCAGATCTGATGGGTGGCAAACGCAACCGTTCCAAGACTTGCAACCATTTTGGCATAGACAAAGAAGCCAATACGCAAGAATACCTGTTCCACCATGGCGCTACTGGAGACATTTAACACGCTGCCCACGGTCTTTTTATCAAATTTCCAGGATGCATCGCTAAAAATGCTTAAAATACCATCCCGGCGTGCGATTGATCGGGCCGCCATGGAAAAGGATACAAAGTTTCCAAGAATGGTAGCGATAGCGGAGCCATTGGTTTCCAACCTTGGGAAGAAAAAGCGGCCTTCAATCAGGAAGAAGTTGAATACAATGTTTACAATATTTGCTGTGACATTGGTCCACATAGTAACACGGGTATTTCCAACGCCGCGCTGCGCCGCACAAATGGTAAGACCGATACAGTTAAAAAACATGCCGATCATAAGGATCTGGAAATAACGGGTAGCGGGAGCAACAATTTCCGGTTCCGCCCCAGCAAAAATAACGAGTGGACGCGCAAACAAAAATCCAAGGACGGATATGGTAAAGGCCAATATGGCGCTGATTTTGATGCATTGTTTTAGACATTGATTCGCCCCCCGGAGATCGCCGGCGCCTTTTCTGCGCGCAACAACCGCTGTTACGCCGACATTCAGAGATAAAATCAGAGCAAGGAGGATAAAACGGGGCTGATTGGTAATTCCGACCGCGGCAATAGCGTCTGTTCCAAGGCCGCCAACCATCATGGTGTTAATGGCGACAATGAGATTTACCAGTACCGATTCTACCATGGATGGCCATGCAATTCCCATTGCAGTTTTGTAAGCCTCTTGGGTGGTGGGGAGTTCTCCTTTTACATCCTGAGGTTTTACCATACTTTCAATTGAAAACAAGTATTTCAGTTTTTCCCGTATCATATCCTGCGACCTTTCCTTGTAATTGGCTGATGAAATCGGCTATGCAGCCTTTTTTCGCCTGCTTTTCAAATTATATCATCTTTTTGCGGGGAAAAATTCTGTTGCGCTTCACTTCGGTAAAATCGACTAATCTTTTGGGAATGTGCCGGATACGGTCTCCCTTTTTTATGAAAATTTTCCTATGGATTTTTTCACAGAATTTACACTTTATTAAAATACCAATTTTGTTTTGTGAGAACTACACAAGTTTCAACGGTTGCTCTTTTAAACGATAGATTCTGTTTCCAAGGCTGACAGCAGCTGAACTTATAAATAGAAAAAGGACTGGAAACCGTCTGTTTTCTCCTGAAATCTCGTCAATACTGCCTTTTTCAAGGCGGATCGGTTGACAAGCAGGGCATAAAAATAGTATTATAAACTATATATTTGATGAAAGTTAAGAGGGTTTTTGCATGATAAAAAGCATGACCGGCTATGGACGCTGCCAACAGACAATTGACGGGCGTGATATTTTGGTGGAGATCAAATCGGTCAACCACCGTTTTTTTGAGTTTTCTGCAAGAGTTCCCCGTGTCTACGGTTATCTGGAAAGCCAGCTCAAAGGGTATTTGCAGGGCAAGGTTTCCCGTGGAAAAGTGGACGTTGGGGTTACCATCCTGACGCTGGAGGGAATGGATGCAAAAGTAGAAGTAAACCATGCACTTGTCAAATCCTATGTAGACGCCCTGCGTAGAGTGGGGTATGAATTTGCACTCCAAGACGATCTTTCTATTTCTTCCATATCCCGTTTTTCCGATATCTTTACAGTCCGCAAAAATATGGAAGACGAACAGGTAATATGGGACAGCGTACGTACCGTCCTCGATGGGGCACTGGAAAATTTCCTGCATATGCGCGAAATTGAAGGGGAGCGGATGAAACAGGATATCCTCTCGCGTCTTGTCACCATTGGGGAGAAAGTTTCCTTTGTGGAACAGCGTTCCCCAAAAACCGTGGAGGAGTACCGCAACCGTCTGTATGCAAAGATGCAGGAAGTATTACAGGATACCAAGCTGGATGAACAGCGCATTTTGACTGAGGCTGCCATTTATTCAGAAAAAATTGCAGTGGATGAGGAAACAGTCCGGCTGAGAAGCCACATCAAGCAGTTTGAAAGCATTTTGGAAAGTGAGGAACCGATTGGACGCAAGCTAGACTTTTTGGTACAAGAACTCAACCGTGAGGCAAATACCATCGGTTCCAAGGCACAGGATCTCGAAATTGCCCGTGTTGTAGTAGATATCAAATCGGAAACTGAAAAAATCAGAGAACAGATTCAAAATATCGAGTAGAATGGATGGGAGGAACGAGTTTTCGTGAGACTGATAAATATCGGTTTTGGCAATATGGTGTCTGCAAACCGGCTTGTAGCAATTGTAAGCCCGGAGTCCGCGCCAATTAAAAGGATTATTCAGGATGCACGCGACAGGGGCTCCCTGATCGATGCAACCTATGGACGTCGTACCCGTGCGGTAATTATTACGGATAGTGATCATGTGGTACTCTCCGCGGTTCAACCGGAAACAGTGGCAAACCGCCTCAATGATCACGATGATGAAATGGACGAGGAGATGACACAGGATGAGTAATCGCGGACAACTGATTGTTTTGTCCGGTCCTTCTGGTTGCGGAAAGGGGACAATTTTAAAAGAAATGCTCCGTTCAGAAGAAAAAATGCGCCTTTCCATTTCCCTGACCACTCGTTCCCCGCGTCCTGGGGAAGTGGACGGAATCGATTATTTTTATGTATCCAAAGAGCAGTTTGAAAAAATGGTGGAAGATGGTGCGGTTCTGGAACACGCAGAATACTGTGACAATTACTACGGTACTCCACGCAGCAATGTGGAGAACTGGCGTGCAGAAGGGTACCATGTGATTTTGGAAATTGAACCCCAAGGGGCATTCCAAATCAAGAAAAATTGCCCGGATGCTACCATGATTTTTATTCTTCCTCCTTCTCTTGAAGAGTTGGAACACCGGTTGACCAACCGCGGGACAGAGGATAAAGCCACCGTACAAAAACGCCTTGCAGCCGCAGTTGCGGAAATTAGGCAGTCCCCAAAGTATGATTACATCGTAGTCAATGATGTACTTGAGACGGCCGTGGAAGACGTCCGTACAATTATTCATGCGCAGAAAAACAGCAGTGCTTCTATGCAGCGCACGGTCAGTGAGATACTGGGAGAATCAAAGGGCTGATTTTGCGGCCAAAGTGGAAAGGAGTTTTTTATTATGATGCTCAGACCTGCAATCAATGATATTTTAAAGGACGGACAGAGTTACTATTCCCTGGTGGTGGCTGTTGCAAAAAGGGCCCGTGAAATCACTGAGGAAGCGGAAAAGGAACATATTGTCCTTGTAGAAAAACCGGTTCAGATTTCCGTAAAAGAATTTGCAGAGGGAAAATGCAAGCTGGTAGAACGGGAAAATATCGGTCAGGCACTCGAATAAACTGTGCGGGAGGAAACTCTCCCGCCTTTTTTCTAGGCAGCTTTTCTGTCTCTACTTAAAAATTTCGGGGAGGTGGCTTGTTATTAAACTGTTTATGAGCGCCCTGGTCGCGGTTGACAAGGCATCAATCCATTTTGACAAGCTATATTCCTATTTAATCCCAGCCGAACTGACGGAAAACGTACAGCCCGGTTGCCGGGTATTAGTCCCCTTTGGTACAGGAAATCGAAAACGACAGGGGATGGTAATGAAAATCCAATCTCTTGATGAGCCTACCAAGCGAATGAAGTATATTACCCAATTGATCGACAAGCAGCCCCTGCTCAGTCCTCGCGCTTTACAGTTGGTGGAATGGCTGAAATCCTATGTCCTGTGTACCTATTACGAGGTGGTGCGGCTGCTGATTCCTCCGGGAATCGATCGCAGCGTCGTCACGTATTATACCCTTGGGGATACCCCTTTGGAGGAAAGAAAGGATTTTTTGAGCGATGCGGTTTGTGATTTCCTACATGGACGGGAAAAACCTGTTTCAGAACAGGAACTGCTTTCGCTGGGAGATCGTACGGCAGTGCAGAAGACGTTGGACAGGTTGACGGAAATTGGGGTTCTGTATAAATCCTTTGATACAATACAAAAAGTAAATGATGAAACCGTCCGGATGGTACGGCTCAGTGAAGAGGCAGAACAGAAAATCTTTTCCCTGGGATCAAAAGTCACTGCAAAACAACGTGCAGTGATCGAAGTGCTTCGGGAAGTGGAGACTGCTTCCTTTAAAGAACTCTGTTATCTTGCCGGCGTCACCCGGGTAGTGGTACAAAATTTGGAAAAACACGGGATTGTGGAAACCTTTGAAAACAGGGTTTACCGCAGCCCTTATCAGCTCTTGCAGGGGGAACGGCAATCCCTGGAGGAAATTACACTCAACCAAGAACAGCAAACGGCTTTTGAGATACTAAAGGCACAATGTGAAGAAGGCAAAGCGGCAGTTTCCCTCTTGTATGGGGTAACGGGCAGCGGAAAAACCCTTGTTTTTTTAAAGTTGATGGAGTTTGTGCTTTCCTTGGGGAAGACAGTGATTGTTATGGTTCCGGAGATCTCCCTTACTCCGCAGACCGTCCAGAGGTTTCGTCGGTACTTTGGTTCCGAGGTGGCTGTATTGCATTCCGGGCTGTCCCTGGGGGAGCGCTTGGATGAATGGCATAGACTCAAAGAAGGAAAAGCCAAAATTGCGATTGGGACGCGTTCTGCGGTCTTTGCACCGCTGGAAAACCTTGGCCTTGTTATTATGGATGAAGAACAGGAAGGCTCTTACCAGTCGGAATCCTCCCCGCGCTATCATGCAAGGGATGTGGCAAAATACCGCGCCGCCAGTGAACATGCACTGCTCCTGCTGGGTTCAGCAACCCCTTCGATTGACAGTTTTTACCGGGCAAAAAGCGGGATCTACACCCTGCTTACTTTAAAAAAACGCTATAACCAGAGAAAACTCCCGGATGTCTATGTGGTGGACATGGGAGAAGAAGTGAAAAACGGGAACCGTTCTGTCTACAGTTCTGTTTTGCTGGAAGAATTGCGATATAACTTGGAACACGGGGAACAGTCGATTTTGCTGCTCAATCGGCGTGGGTACCATACAATTATCGCCTGTGCGGAGTGTGGGGAGGTGTGTAAATGCCCACATTGCAGCATTGCCTTGACCTACCACCGGAAAAATGGAAAGTTAATGTGCCATTATTGCGGATATATTGCGGATGCCGTGGCAAAATGCCCCACTTGCGGCAGTGAGTTTGTGCAGTACTCCGGTCTTGGTACCCAAAAGGCGGAAGAAGAACTCCAAAATATTTTTCCGGAAGCCAGGATTTTGCGGATGGATGCGGATACCACTATCTCAAAATTTTCCCATGAACAGTATTTTAAAGAGTTTGCAGACAAAAAATATGATATAATGATAGGCACACAGATGGTGGCAAAGGGACTTGATTTTGAAAATGTCACATTAGTTGGGGTGCTTTCTCTGGATCAGGCGTTGTATGCGCAGGATTACAAGGCCTATGAACGGGCTTTTTCCCTGCTTACTCAGGTTGTGGGGCGTTGTGGGCGTGCATCCCTGCAGGGGCGCGCGTTTGTTCAGACCTATACGCCGGATAACCCCATCATTGCTTTGGCTGCAAAACAGGACTATGACCGCTTTTATGTGCAGGAAATTGCCTCACGCAAAGCTTTGCTGTATCCACCGTTCTGTGATTTGTGCACCGTGGGTTTTTCCGGCATCTATGAGAGGGAAGTCCTTCAGGCGGCTGGTGCATTTTCCGAACTGATAAAGCAGCTGAGCACTTCCTTTCCGGATGTACCGTTGAAAATGCTCGGCCCAGTCAGCGAACGCATTATCAGGCTCAATAATAAATACCGCTATAAACTGGTGATCAAGTGTAAAAACAACCGGCGGATGCGTGAACTACTTCTTGCTGCCATGACCACGTTTGAAAAGGAGAAAAGCAGAAAGAATATCTCCCTATATGTGGATATGAACCAGGAATAACATAGAAAATAGGAGTGAGAGAGATGGCTATCAGAAATATTGTAAAAGAAGGCGACGAAATCCTGAGGAAGAAATCCCGTGTGGTCGTCAAGTTTGACGAGCGGCTGCATACCCTGCTCGATGATATGGCTCAAACAATGTATGAAGCGCATGGCGTTGGTTTGGCGGCGCCGCAGGTGGGTATACTCAAACGAGTTGTAGTGATTGATGTGGGGGATGGCTTGATTGAACTTGTCAACCCGGTGATTGTTGAGGCAAAGGGAAAAAATGAGGGGAGTGAAGGCTGCCTTTCCGTTCCTGGAGAATGGGGGATTGTCGTGCGTCCCTCCAAGGTAAAGGTGAAAGCGCAAAACCGCTATGGGGAGGAAATCATCCTCAAGGGGACAGATTTGCTTGCACGGGCATTTTGCCATGAAATTGACCATCTGGAAGGGATTCTGTTTAAAGATCTGGCGATTCGAATGGTAGATCCGTCCGAATTGGAATAGGGAAGGTGACGCAGGCATGAATGTCGTCTTTATGGGAACACCGGATTTTGCGACTGGCTGTCTGTCTTCCATTTTGGAAGCAGGGCATACGGTAAGCGGCGTGTTTACTCAACCAGACAGGCCAAAGGGAAGGGGACACAAGCTTGCCTTTTCCCCGGTCAAGGAACTGGCGCTCAAACATCAGTTGTCCGTCTACCAGCCGAAAGGCTTCAAAAATGGGGAAGCACTGGAGATTTTAAAACAGCTTGCCCCGGATGTCATTGTGGTGGTGGCATATGGAAGAATTTTACCGAAAGCGGTTTTGGATTTGCCAAAATACGGCTGTATTAATGTGCATGCATCCCTGCTTCCAAAATACCGCGGAGCCGGTCCGATCCAATGGGCGGTGCTCAACGGGGAAAAGGAAACCGGGATTACGACTATGTACATGGCGGAGGGACTTGACACAGGCGATATGATTTTTAAAGAGAGCCTTTGTATTGGGGAAGATGAGACGGCAGGAGAATTGTTCGACCGTCTTGCGGTTCTTGGGGCTTCTTTGATTGTGAAAACCTTACAGGCTGTAGAGGATGGAACGGCTCCACGGGAAGTTCAGGACGATACCCAGTCCAGTTATGCGCCGATGCTGACCAAGGAATTGTGCGCAGTGGATTTTCATAAAACCGCAAAAGAAGTCCATAATCAAATTAGGGGGTTATCTCCCTGGCCGGTGGCGACTACTCTGTTTCATGGGAAAGTACTCAAACTCCATTCTTCAAAACTCTGCGAGGAAAAGGGGAATACTCCTGGACAGTTGATGGACAACAAGCGCCTGATCCTTGCATGTGGTGATGGAAACTGTATTGAACTTACTTCCGTACAGCTGGAAGGGGCCAAGCGGGTTGATGGGCTGAGTTTTATCAACGGTCAGAGAATCAAAGCAGGGGAACAATTTGGGGAATAAAAGGCAAATGCAGTATCCGAAAGTTGATGACAGGAGAACAGCATATGTTTTTTGATTATTATTATCTGATTTTAGTAGTGCCTGCGCTTCTGATTGCCACCTGGGCACAGATTCGCGTAAAATCGACCTATCACAAATACAATACCTTCTATAATTCGAGAAACCTCACTGCTAGCGAGGCCGCTCGGATGATTTTGGATGCAAATGGCCTGTATGATGTAATGATTCAACGGGTAGCGGGAGAACTTTCCGACCATTTTGATCCAAGGGACAATGTGGTGCGTCTTTCCGATTCGACCTATTCTTCCACGTCTGTGGGGGCCATTGGAGTGGCCGCCCATGAGGTGGGCCATGCAGTTCAGCATGCGACCGGGTATTTTCCGATCAAAATACGCAGCGCCATTATTCCGATCACAAATATCGGTTCCAAACTGTCCCTCCCTTTGATTTTGATAGGTTTTATTTTCCAATATGGTTTTTTGGTTGACATAGGGCTTATCTTGTTTTCCACCCTGACTGTATTCCAGTTAGTTACCCTGCCGGTGGAATTCAACGCCAGCCGACGCGCTATGAAAACAATTGAGGAGATGAACATCCTGTACGGAGAGGAACTTTCCGGTGCAAGGAAAGTCCTGAGTGCGGCGGCGATGACCTATGTGGCGGCGTTGTTTGTTTCCCTGATGCAGCTGCTGCGTTTGGTATTGATTTTTGGAAGAAGAGGAAGAGACGATTGACTTCACGGGAACTTGCAGTGCGAGCACTGCTGAAAATGGAGGACGGCGGATATTCCAATTTGGTGTTTGACGCGCTATGCCGGGAATATCCGATGTCCAAGCAGGAAACCGCTTTTGCGGCTGCCCTGTTTTATGGCTGTGTGGAAAGAAAACTTACGCTGGACGAAATGATCGGACGGTTTTCCTCCGTTGTAGTAAATAAACTGGATGGAACCATCCGCCAGCTGTTGCGCATTGCCTTATACCAGATTTTTTATATGGAAACACCGGACAGTGCGGCAGTCAATGAGAGTGTGCAACTTGCCAAACGAATGAGTAAGTCGCGTCTGTCCGGTTTTCTGAATGGGGTGTTGCGCGCAGTCCTGCGGGATGAAGAGAAAGCCAAACAGTTGCCCCAGGATCCCTTTTCCGCACTCAGTTTCGCCTATTCCTGTCCAGAACCGCTTGTCCGCATGTGGGACAAGCACTATGGCAGGGAACTCACCCTTCAGATGTTAAAAGCCTCTCTTGGTCAGCCTCCGTTGTTTATTCGGGTAAATACCTTGAAAATCTCTGCGGATGAGCTGGTCTCCCGATTAAAACAGGAGGGGATTGAGGCAGTTCCTCATCCTACTCTTAACAATTGCCTGCGGCTTTCCCATGCCGGGGCGGTGGAAAAGAGCATATGTTTTCAGCAGGGGTTGTTCCATGTACAGGACGCTTCTTCTCAAATCTGTGTGCAGGCTCTTGGCGCAAGACCGGGGGAATGTATCTTTGATGTATGTGCCGCGCCGGGGGGAAAGAGTTTTACCATTGCACAGAACATGGAAAATTCCGGGAAACTTTTCTCCTTTGATTTGTATAATCATCGGACCGCTTTAATCCAAGAGGGGGCAAAACGCCTTGGAATTGATAATTTGTGTGCAAAAGCTAGGGATGCGTCCGTATATGATCCCGCTCTGGGATTGGCGGACAGGGTGTTATGTGATGTCCCCTGTTCCGGATTTGGAATTATCCGTCGGAAGCCGGAGATCAAATATAAACCGCTGGATGAGGTGAAAAATCTACCCGAAATCCAGTATAAGATTTTGGAAACTTCTGCAAACTATGTGAAAGTGGGAGGAATTTTACTCTATTCTACCTGTACGCTTTCCCACCATGAGAATGAAAAAGTAGTTCGCCGTTTTTTGAAAGAGCATCCGGAATTCTCCGCTTCCCCAATTGAGGAAGAAGACGCCGGTATGCCCGGGCAGCGGACGTTGTTTCCAAATAGTACCCATGATGGATTCTTCTTGCAGCGTTTTGAAAAAATGAGGTGATGGATTGGAAAAAAAGGATATTAAATCCCTGACAAGGGAAAAGCTTACGGCCGCCATCACTCAGATGGGCCTGCCGAAATTCCGGGCAGGACAGATTTTTTCCTGGCTTCATCAGAAAAATGTGAAGACTTTTGAAGAGATGACCAACCTTCCGGCGGCTTTGAGGACACAGCTTTCTGAACAATTTTACATACCGCAGCTAAAAATTGTGAGAAAGCTTGTCTCCCGAATAGATGGTACCATCAAATACCTGTTTGAACTGCCGGATGGGGAGCGAGTGGAAAGTGTGCTGATGCACTACAAACATGGCAACAGCCTGTGTATTTCTTCTCAGGCTGGATGCCGGATGGGGTGCAAATTCTGTGCTTCCACGATTGCGGGGTTTACCAGGAACCTTGTTCCCAGCGAACTGCTTGGGCAGATCGCCGCTGCCTGTGAGGACAGTGGGCAGAGGGTTCACAGCATTGTAATGATGGGGATCGGGGAACCGCTTGATAATTTTGAAAATGTACTTGACTTCCTAAATTTGCTGGAAGATGAAAAGGGATTTGGGATGAGCCATCGCCATGTTTCCCTTTCTACCTGCGGGCTTGTGGATAAAATCCGGGAACTTGCCCAGAAAAAGCTTCAAATTACACTTTCTGTTTCCCTTCATGCACCGAACAATGAGCGGCGAGATCAGATTATGCCGGTCAATCACCGTTATCCGGTGGAAGAACTGATCGCAGCGTGTAAGGACTATACCAGAATAACCGGGCGGCGTATCTCATTTGAATACGCACTGATTTCCGGTGTGACGGATACTGATGAATGCGCTTGAATATGCCATGATCAGCGGCATGAACGACAGCGATACATGCGCCCGCGAGCTCGCTCCACGACTGGAAGGGATGCTGTGCCATGTCAACCTGATTCCGGTCAATGAGATCCGGGAGCGGGATTATAAAAAGAGTTCCAAAGAGAGTATCCGGCGTTTTGCCGGGATTCTTGAAAAACACAGGCTGACTGTGACAGTGCGCAGAAAGCTCGGCGCGGACATTGACGCGGCGTGCGGACAGCTGAGAAAAGATTCTGCTCAGACAGGGAGGTAATCGTTTTTGAGACGTGCAATAGGACATACGGATAAAGGACGTGTCCGACCCAAAAATGAGGATGCGTATGACATTGGAAAATTTGAGGACGATACCGTATGGGCAATTGTCTGCGATGGTATGGGCGGCGCAAACGGCGGAAATGTTGCCAGTATGATGGCAGTGGATGTGATTGCAAAGGCCTTTGTAAAATCCTACCGAGAGGATGCGGATGAAAATTCCATCCGTTCCATGCTCCTTACCGCACTGAATGCGGCAAATACCCTTATATATCAAGCGGCAAAAGAGGATGAGGAGCTTTCTGGCATGGGAACTACCGTAGTTGCTGTGGTTGTCAAAGAGGATACCGCATACATTGCACATGTGGGTGACAGCCGTGCCTATTTAATACGGGACAATTCGATTGAACAGCTAACCAGAGACCACTCGATGGTGCAAGTCTTGGTAGAACGGGGAGAGTTGACAGAAGAAGAGGCCATGACGCATCCAAAAAAGAATTATATTACCCGTGCCGTTGGTGTGGAAGAAGAACTGGATGTGGATTACAACGAAATCCCGCTGCAAGATGAAGACGCTATCCTGCTGTGTACGGATGGCCTGACCAATTTTGTCAGCAGAGAGGAAATTCTCTCAATTATACGGCAACAGGGAGCGCTTGCCAGCCCGGATTTACTGGTGGAGCAGGCAATGGAACACGGCGGAAACGACAACATCACAGTTGTTGTAATTTCTCAA
>ERZ1643246.3189-NODE-3189-length-14493-cov-4.506718_pt1 | contig 14493 bp, 11 predicted proteins | sample MGYA00579265_ERZ1643246 | MGnify/ENA primary metagenome ERZ1643246 (study PRJEB29033, sample SAMEA4952261) | chicken gut metagenome | biome: Broiler Chicken; feature: Gastrointestinal Tract; material: Caecum | place: Ireland | collected 2018 | study: Broiler... | reverse complement strand
CGGTCTGGACGCCACAGCCTACCCCGATTACAAGCAGGCCATCGAGGCTTCAGGCTGTGACATCGTGGCGGTGCTCACCCCGCCCGACACCCACCGGGAAATCACCGTCTGGGCGCTGGAACACGGCTGCCATGTGCTGGTGGAAAAGCCGATGGCCCCCTCGCTGGAAGAGTGCGATGCCATGATCGAAGCCGCCGCCCGCACCGGCCACAAATTGCAGGTGGTGGCCCAGAGCCGCTGCCTGACCCCCATCTGGCGCACCAAACAGCTGCTGCAAAGCGGCATCGCCGGCAAACTGCTCTACACCCAGGTCAACTCCTTCTGGTGGCGGGGCCGCAGCTATTACGACCTGGCCTGGCGGGGCCGCTGGGCCACCGAGGGCGGCGGCTGCACCTTCGTGCATGCGGTGCACCACATCGACCTGCTGGCCTGGATGGCCGGCATGCCCACCCAGGTCACAGCGATGCTGGGCAACGTGGCCCACACCAACAGCGAGGAGGAGGACCTCTCGATGGCGATGCTGCGCTTTGCAAACGGCAGCTTCGCCCAGCTTTCGGCCAATCTGGTCTGCCACGGGCAGAAGCAGAGCCTGACCTTCGCCTGCGAGAAGGCCACCCTGGAGATTCCCCACGCCTTCAGCGCCGACACCCCGCTGGAAAACGGCTTTCCCCGGGAAAACACCGCCCTGCTGGCGGAACTGAACGCCGCCTACGAGGCCATCCCGCCCCTGCAGTACGAGGGCCACGCCGGCCTGGCCGATAACCTGCTGCGGGCCATCGACGAGGGCGCGCCGCTGCTCATCGACGGGCAGCAGGGCCGCAACACGCTGGAGCTCATCATGGCCATCTACCAGTCGGCGGCGGAACAGCGCACCGTGACGCTGCCCATCGGTCCCGACAGCCCCTTCTACACCCGGGCGGGGGTGGCCGAAAAGATGCCCCACTTTTACAAAAAGACCGGCTTTCTGTCCAAGTTTGAACACGATACCATCGTGCTGGCCAGTGCCAACATGAAATAGAAAGGATCCTTTGCCATGCCGTCTGCCCCGTTGACCGTCCGCGCCGCCACCCCCGCCGACCTGCCGACCCTGGATGCCCTCTACCGGTCGGCCCGGGCCTTCATGGCGGCGTCGGGCAACCCCACCCAGTGGGGCACCGACCGCCCCACCCGCGCGCAGCTGGAAGGGGACATCGCCCGGGGGCAGCTCTGGCTGGTCTGCCGGGACGGCGTGCCCCACGGCGCCTTTGCCTTGGTGCCGGGGCAGGACCCCACCTACCGGGTCCTCGACGGTGCCTGGCAGAGCGATGCCCCCTACCTGACCATCCACCGGTTGGCGGGGGACGGCATCTGCCACGGGATCTTTGGGGCGGCGGTGGCCTTTGCAGCGGGGCGCTGCCCCCACCTGCGCATTGACACCCACGCCGACAACCGCCCCATGCGCAACCATATAGCCGGGGCGGGCTTTGTCTACTGCGGCATCATCCGGGTGGAGGACGGCAGCCCCCGGCTGGCCTATGAGCGGCTGCCCTGACAGCCTGTTTCGGGGAAAGGAGGAATGCCCCATGCTGCAAACGTTGCTGACCCCGGCGGGGGAGCACCTGCCGGACGTCCCCTGGCAAGTCTACCCGCGGCCCCAGTTCCGGCGGGACCGCTGGCTCAACCTCAACGGCTGGTGGGACTTTGCCGTCACCGAGGGCGACGCCCCGCCCGCCCGTTTCCCCGGGAAAATCCGTCTGCCCTTCTGCCCCGAAAGTGTGCTCTCCGGCGTGGGGCAGCATTTTGCCGAGGGCAGTGCCCTGTGGTACCGCCGCACCGTTACCCTGCCCGACGACTGGGCCGGGGCGCAGCTGGCACTGCACATCGGCGCCGCCGACCAGGTGCTGGACGCCTGGGTCAACGGGATGGCCGTGGGGTCCCACACCGGCGGCTACGAGGCCATGACCTTCGGCGTGACCGGTGCCTGGCGTCCCGGCACCAACGAAATCCTGCTGCGGGTGCGGGACGATCTGCGCAGCACCGTGCTGCCCTACGGCAAGCAGGTGCAGCAGCGGGGCGGCATGTGGTACACCCCGGTGTCGGGCACCTGGCAGACCGTCAGGCTGGAACCGCTGCCGCCCCACGCCCTGCCGGGGCTGACCGTCACCGCCGACGATAGCCGGGCCATACTGGACACCGGCGACGCCACCCAGCAGGGCACCGTCACGGTGCATACCCCCGACGGCCCGCTGACTGTGCCGCTGCAAAACGGCCGGGCCGAAATCCGCCCGGCCCGGCCGCGGCTGTGGTGCCCGGCGGACCCCTACTTATATGAATGCACGGTGCAAACCCCCACCGACCGGGTGGAAAGTTACTTTGCCCTGCGCAAACTTTCCATTCAAAAAGCGGGGGGCCACCCCCGGCTCTGCCTCAACGGCCGGCCGCTGTTTTTCCACGGGGTGCTGGACCAGGGGTATTTCAGCGACGGGCTGTTCACCCCGGCCACGCCGGAATGCTACGAGCAGGACATCCGAATGCTGCAGCGGCTGGGCTTCAACACGCTGCGCAAACACATCAAGGTGGAGCCGGACTATTTTTACTACCTCTGCGACAGGCTGGGCATGGTGGTCTTTCAGGATATGGTCAACAACGGCGACTATGCCTACTGGCGGGACACCGTCTGGCCCACCCTGTGGGTGCAGCGGCTGCCCGACCGCCACATGCATAAGGACCCCGCCACCCGGGCGGCCTTTCTGGACGGTATGCGGGCCACGGTGCGCCAGCTCTATAACCATCCCTGCGTCTGTTACTGGACCATCTTCAACGAGGGCTGGGGCCAGTTCGACGCCACGGCCGTCTACCAAAAGCTGCGGGCACTGGACAGTTCCCGGTTCATCGATGCCACCTCGGGCTGGTTCCGGGGCGGCAAAACCGACGTGGACAGCCGCCACATCTATTATGGCCCCTGGGTGCTGCGCGCCGGCAAGCGGCCGCTGGTCCTCTCGGAGTTCGGCGGCTGCTGCCTGGCGGTGGACGGCCACCGGGCCAACCCTGACAAAAGCTACGGCTACAGCACCGCCACCGACCGCGCCGCGCTGCAGCAGGCCATCACCGGGCTGTACCTGCAAAAGGTGCTGCCCGCCGTGGGCCGCGGCCTGTGTGCGGCCATCTACACCCAGCTCTCCGACGTGGAGGACGAAATCAACGGTCTTGTCACCTACGACCGGCGGGTGGTCAAGCCGGATGCCGCCGCCATGGGCGCCATTGCCGACGAACTGCAGGCGGCCTTTGCGGCCTCCTGTGCCGGAAAATCCCATTGACACAGACAAGCGGGCCACCCCTTCGGGTGGCCCGCTTGTGTTGCAGGCTTCAGTTGTCCTGGCCGAACTGCAGGTAATGCTGGGGATCCCACCCGCAGGCTTTGGCCATCCGGGTCAGCAGGGTGTCGCCGGCCTCGTGCAGGTCGTCGGTCAGCACATCCTCGGCGATGCGCCCTTTGTGCAGGATGATCGCCCGGTCCAGGAAGTGTTCCACGTCGTCCAGGTAGTGGGTGGTCAGCAGGATGGTCTCCTCCCCGTGGAGGGTGCCGCTCATCAGCTTGATGAAGTCCTTGCGGGTGAAGGGGTCCTTGCCCAGGAAAGGCTCGTCCATCAGGTAGTAGGCGGCGCGCTTGGCAAAGCCGGCGGCCAGCTCCACCCGGGCCCGCTGTCCGGTGGAAAGATGCCCGATGATATCCCTGCTCGAAAGGCTGAAAAAGTCCAGGAATTCTTTATACCGCACCTCGTCAAAGGCGGGGTTCAGGTCGGCCAGCATGGCGCCGTACTCCGCCACTGTCAGGGTGGGGTAGTAGCTGCCCTCGCCGGTGATGTAGCTGATGCGCTGGTACTGGCTGGCGGCCGGTTTGCCGTCAAACAGTGCCTGCCCGGCGGCGGGCAGCAGCCCGGCCATGGCTCGCAGCAGGGTGGTTTTGCCGGCGCCGTTTTCCCCCAGGATGCCCACGATCTGGCCGTCCGGCACCGTGAAGTCCGCCCCCAGCAACCCCACGGTGGCGCCGTGCTTGCGGTAGGTCTTGTGCAGGTTTTTTACTTCGATCATTTCCAGTTCCCTCCGTCCTTTTGCAGGCTGTCGTAGTGAATTTCCCGCTGTATGACCTTGCCGTTCCCTAGAGAATCGGCGTACCAGTCCCGCTCGGCACCGGTGGACATTGTGCCCCAGTACTGCAGCCGTCCGCCTGCCAGGTCGTAGACCCGAAGATCCGTCCCCAGGCCGTTCTCACCAGCCACGGTGGGCATACCCTTCTGGTAGATGGTGTTGTCGTAGGCAAAAAGCACCTGGTCCCCGGTTTCGTTCAGCAGGGCTGTGTCGGGGTTCAGATGGTCCTTGTCCTCCATGGTGCAGGCCACCGTGAAGCGGCCGTTCTCAGTGCGCAGCAGGACAATCTTCGGCAGGGCGCTGCTGTACCGCATGCCGTCGCTTTCCTGGTTGTAGGTCTCCACCCATACCGCGGCGTCCCGGTCGGCGGTGCGGGGCAGTAGCCGGGCTTCGATTCCTTCCGTCTCCTCCAGGGTGCCCAGTTCCCGGTGGTCGGTGCGGCTGCCCGCCGCGTTCACCAGGTCTGCGCAGAGAAGGTCCTCTCCCTTCAGGTAGAGCAGCAGGGTGGACCCGTCTGCCATCGATGCCCCCAGCAGCGCCTGCCGGGCGTCGGCCGGGCAGTAGAAGGGGGTCAGGGTGCCATACTCGGTGGAGTTACAGACCACCGGATCACCCTGCACCGTGCCGTCGGCGGGCAGTTCCTCGATCTGATCCCAAGTCAGTCCCTGGGCCCGGTAGAGCCCCGGAGACCGGCCCGCCAGATCCCGAGTCCAGCAGAGTCCCTGCCCCGCGCCCAGCACAAAGCTTTGGGTGCTGACCGGGGCGTCGGGCCAGTCGGTGTCAGCGTCCGGCAGGACAGCCAACCGGTAGTCGCTGTAGGAGACATCGTCCCGGGGGTTCCACTCGGTGGCTGTCAGGGTGGCGGTCCCCGACAGGTCTTCCTCCCCGACGCATAACCGCAGCTCGGTGCCGTCGGGCAGATGGAGGGTGTACATCCGGCAGACCCGGTCCACTGTGGCGTTGGCCTGTCGGTTGCCCTCGATGGACGTACGGTTTACCACCGCATCGGCGTCGGCCTGGGCCCGGGTCTCGGGCGCCAGGGCATAGTCGCGGTTAACCGTCACCCCGGTGCTGTTGTGGACGGCGTCGGGGTCATCCAGCTGCAGCCGGGTGTGAAGTACCCCGTTTTCCAGGGTGAAGTGGAGCCGGTTCTCACTGCCCGTCCAGCCCAGAGCCCCTGAGAGAGTGAACCCATCCAGCGGGGTGCCGTTGCAGAGTTGGGACCGCAGTTCCAGACCAACGCTGGTCCAGCCGGCGCGCAGCCAGACCCCGGCGGTGGTCAGCACGGCCACAGAGGCCACAGTCAACACCACCAGTGCCAGACCCGACCGGCGGGGACGGCCCGCCCCGGGAATGCGTAAGGCTTTGCTCATAGTCCGCTGCCTCCATCCTTTTGCAGTGTGTCAAAGGTGATAAAACGGTCGGTGTGCAGGTTGCGCACCTGGTGGAACCGGGCCCAGTCCCGCTCCGACCCGGTCAGAATGCGGCCCATATAGGTCATATGGCCGGTGTCCAGCTCGTAGACCCGCAGCTGGATGCCGTTCTGACTGGATGCGATGATGAGCGAAGCACCGCCCGTGCTGCGCAGAGATTCCCCTTCCGCCAGCAGGATCTTGTCGCCGGTTTCGTTGAGGACTGCGGCATCGGGGGTGGAAAAGTCCTGGTTGCCCACCGCCCGGGCCAGTGTGAAGTGACCGTTTTCCGCCTGCAGCATGACCAGCCAGAAACGGGCCGAAGGGTTGGCGCTTTGGGCATAGAAGGAAAGGATTGCCTCCCCGTCGGTGGTGCGGGGCATCAGGGTGGCGATGTCGTCGCCGGTCCAGTCCTCCAGGCTGGCCAGTTCCCGGTGGTCGGTGCGGGTGCCCGCCGCGTTCACCAGGTCGGCGCAGAGGGTGCCCTCCGCCGTGCGGTAAAGCAGCAGGGTGGACCCGTCCGCCATGGACACCCCGGCCAGGGCGGCCGCGGCGTCCGCGGGGCAGTAGAAGGGTTCCAGCGTCCCGAATTCGGTGGAGGCGCAGAGCACCGGCTGGTCGTAAAGCAGCCCGTCCCGGGGCAGGGCGTCGATCGCATCGGGGGTCAGGCCCTGGGCCCGGTAGAGCCCCGGCGCCCGGCCCAGATAGTCCCGGGTCCAGCAGACGCCGTACCCCGCCCCCAGCGCAAAGCAGCTGCCGCCGGTGGGGTCGTAGGGCCAGGCGGTTTCGGTTTCCATATCTCCGCCCGGCCAGCTGTAATCGGTATTCAGCGCATACACATACACCGACGGGGGAAAGAGGGTGGCATAGGCGGTGGCGGAGTCCCCGGGATCGGTTTCCCCGGCCGCCAGCCGGACTACCGTATTGTCGGGCAGGTAGAGGGTGTAGGTCCGCAGCACCCGGTCCACCGGGGCAGAGATTGTCCGGCTGCCGTCCGAGCCGGAGCCGGTGACGGTGGCCGCCCCGTTGACGGCGTCCCGGTCCTCGGGCGTGACGGTGTAATTCCGGGTCACCACATAGGCGGGCGTGCGGCCGTCCTTGACCTGGCTGGCCGGGGCGTCGGGCTGCAGGTTCGTTTCCAGTCGGCCGTCCCGCAGCGTGAAGTGAAGCAGGTCGTTGTGATTGTACCAGCCCATCTGCGCCGACAGGGTGAATCCTTCCAGCTGGTCGGCTTCGGCAATCTCGTCGTAGAGGGTGGGGGAGATGGCCTGCCAGCCGCTGTGCAGCCAGAGGGTCAGTCCCGCAAACAGAGCCAGTCCCGCGGCGGCCAGCACCCCCAGCCCGACGAGGGGACGGAAGTGTTTTTGGGTTCTCTTCATGTGGAAGCATCTCCTTCCAACGGGTCAAAGGTCAGGTAGCGGCCTTTGTGCAGGTAGGCGGAACCGTAGGCATCGCCCCAGTCCCGCTCCGCCCCGGTGCGCAGCAGGCCCCGGTAGCGGGTGTCCCCCTCCAGGGACCGGACCTCCAGCAGCATGCCGTCCTCCGGCACCAGGCCGGAATCCGAGGCAGGCAGCGACGCTTCGTGCCGCCAGGCCAGCAGCAGGGCGTTGCCCTCGGCGTTCAGCACCGCCGCCGCGGCGGTGTTGTGGGCGTCCTGCTCCTGGCAGTGCACCAGGGTGAAGGTGCCGTCCTGCACCCGCAGGGCCGCCAACTGGGAGCTCAGCGGCGCTTCCGCCCCCAGTTGGTTCATGCTGCGGCAGGACAGGCTGATCACGGCGTCCCGGTCGGTGGTGCGCACCATCACCCCGGCGCTGTACACGTCACTTTCCGGCACCGTCGTCACCTGCCGATGGTCGGTGCATTGGCCGTCGGCGTCCACCAGGTCGGCCCACACCGTGTTGTCAGCGCCCAGGTAGAGCAGCAGGGAGGATCCGTCCGCCGTGGCCGCCCCGATCAGGGCAACCACCGCATCCGCGGGGCAGTAGAAGGGTTCCAGCGTGCCGAATGCGGTGGTGGCGCAAAGGATCTCCTGCCCGTAGCGGGTGCCGTCCCGGGGCAGGGCGGCGATTTCCTCCTCGGTCAGGCCGTTCATCCGGTAGAGTCCCGGCGCCCGGCCCAGGTAGTCCTGCTTCCAGCAGACCACCGGAGTGTCCCCCAGCAGAAAAGGCCGGGCGTCCACCACGGTGTCGGGCCAGCTTTCCCGCACGGTCTCGCCGGGGTCGTTCATGGCGTAGTCGTAGCGGTAGTCCAGTTCATAGGGGGTGTCGGAAATCCAGCTTTCCGCCACCAGCGGCTGGTCCAGATCCACCGCCCCGGCGGAAAAGCGCACCACCCGGTCTTCTTTCCCCGGGAAAATCGTCCGCAGGGTATACATCCGGTCCACCCGGTTTACCGTCGTCTGCACCGTCACGGTGCCGTCGGTGAACTGGGGCACCTCGGCGGCGTTGCGGTCGGCACTGGCCCGCTCCGGGGTGGCCACCACATAGGTCTGGTCGGTGCTCACCATCGGCCGGTTCAAAAAGGGCGCGTTCTCATCATCCAGCACCAGCTGGGTGTCCAGGTAGCCGTCGTGCAGCGAAAAATGCAGGCTGCTGGCATCCAGGTTCCAGTTGATGCGCCCGTTCAGGGTAAAGCCCCGCAGGGCGGCGGGGTCCCCGGTCCGGTCTTCCAGCGTCAGGTCCACGGTGCGCCAGCCCAGCCGCAGCCAGGCCGTGCCCGCCAGCAGCACCACCAGCGCCAGTACCCCCAGCGGGGCCAGGCCGCGGCGGGATCCTTTGGCTTTGGACATACAGGTCCCTCCTTTCAGGCCGGTTCGGCGCGGCGGATGGCCCGCAGCGCCCACCAGATGCTGAACACCACCAGCACCGCCAGCAGCGGCGCCAACCGGGTGATATTCCGCATCAGGACGTCGTTGCTGCCGTACAGGGCCAGGTACTGCTCCTCGTGGAAGAGCACCAGGCAGCAGCCGCCGCTGACGGCGCCCACCGCCACGGCCACCAGGCGGCGCCAGCCCTTGTGCAGCCGCACGCAGCTCAGCAGCAAAGCGCTGGCCAGCAGCGTCACCGCCAGCAGCACCAGCTGGGCGGGGCGCCGGGGCAGCAGCCAGTACATCGAGTCGCTGAGCAGCACCTGCTCGTACAGGCTCTGGGCGGGCATGGCCGTGCCCAGTTGTTCCAGCGCCCGGGCGGAGTCCACCGCCTGCACCGGGAAGAAGTACACCACATACAATACCAGCTGCAAAGCGGCCACCCCCAGTTCCAGCACGGCGGCGGTCAGCACCTGGGCGCCCAGCCGTAGCGCGGGGGAGAGGGGCAGCGTCAGCCAGGTGTAGCTGCATCTGGCCCGCTTCTGGTCATTGACGGCGGGGCCGGCCAGCAGCCCCGCCAGCAGAAAGACCGCCAGGAACACCGGGAACTGGAACCCCTGCTCGTAGCAGGCGGCCAGGCCCATGCCCAGCATGGCGGGGCGGGAGGCCTGCCACAGCAGCACCGCCAGCTGCTCCACCGCAAAGGCGGCGCACAAAAGCCCGTAGTACCGGCGGGCCAGCCGCCAGTTCCAGCCGGCCAGCGTAAACATTCTTTTCATACAGACACGCTCCTTTTTTTTGCACGGGGGTGTACTAGTTTGCTAATACACCTGCGGAATAAAAAATCAGCCCTCGTCGCCCCACAGTTCACTCACCAGGGCGATCACCTTTTTGTAGCTGAGCCGGTTCTGCTTGGCCTCGGCCACAAAGCGTTCCACCAGGCCCCGGGTCAGCTCCTCCTCAATGGAGGCCCGCAGGGCGGGGGTCAGGCGCACCACACTGCCGTTGTTGCCGTCGGTGTAGATATACCCTTCCTCGGTCATGAGGCGGTAGGCTTTCTGGGCGGTGTTGGGGTTGATGCCGGTCTGGGCTGCCAGTTCCCGGCGGCTGGGCATCGGGTCGCCATCCTGCACGGTGCCCAGCAGAATCTGCCGTTTGAGATGCTCGGCAATTTGCTGATAGACGGGCGCGCGGTCGTGAAACTGCAGCCCGTTGAAACTGACCATGAAATCCCCTGCCTTTCCTGGATGATGAGTGTATTATACCCATAGTACACACCGGTGTCAAGACGGCGGGCACAACTTTGTGCATCCTGCTGGAGCAAAGGGGGCGCCCTGCCGCAGGTTGCACAAAAGGGAAAGGGCTGCATTTCCACAAAGTTGACACACCTTTTTCAGCACTTTTTTACGATTGCGCCCTACAATAAGCATACAACCGTGCAAAGGGGGAGAATTTTTTTGATTACAGTGGAACACCTGACCAAGCGATATGGCGAGGTCACGGCGGTGGAGGACATCTCCTTCACCATCCAGGACGGCCACATCTACGGCTTCCTGGGGCCCAACGGCGCGGGCAAGTCCACCACCATGAACATTATGACGGGCTGCCTGGCCGCCACCTCCGGTGAGGTGAAGATCGACGGCTACGATATCTTTGAGCAGGCCCGCCAGGCCAAGCAGTGCATCGGCTACCTGCCCGAGATTCCGCCGCTCTACCCGGACGAAACGCCGGAGGAGTATCTGCGCTTTGTGGCCGAGGCCAAGGGCCTGCCCAAAAAGTCCATCCCGGCCGAGGTGGCCCGGGTCATGGAGGAAACCCGCCTGACCGCCATGGGCGGCCGGCTGATCCGCAACCTGTCCAAGGGCTACCGCCAGCGGGTGGGCATCGCCCAGGCGCTGCTGGGCAACCCCCGGTATATCATCCTGGACGAACCCACCGTGGGTCTGGACCCCTTGCAGATCATCGAAATCCGCGACCTGATCCGGGAACTGGGGCAAAAGCATACCGTCATCCTCAGTTCCCATATCCTCAGTGAGGTGCAGGCCATCTGTGAGAGCGTGCTGATCATCGCCCACGGCAAGCTGGTGGCCTTTGATACGCCCCAGAACCTGGAAAAGATGCTGGCCGCCAACAACCGGCTGTCCATCGTGGCCGAAACCGACGAGGCCGGGCTGCGCGCCATCCTGGACGGCCAGGCGGTGGTGGCCGACTATACGGTGGAGCCCGGGGAGCAGTCCCCGGCCGCACCGGAACCGGCCGCCCCCGAAGCCCCGGCAGAACAGCCGGCGCAGGGCGACGAAGCCGCCCCGACCGCCCCGGTGCAGCCTGCCCCGGTGACCTGCAAGGCCACCCTGACGCTGGCCGGGGACCCCACCGCCGCCTGCCGCACCCTCTTCTTTGCCTTTGCCAAGGCGGGGTGCGCCCTGCTGCAGATGACGGCCATCAAGGCGGACCTGGAGAACATCTTTATTGAACTGACCGAGGACGAACCGTCCGGAAAGGAGGCGGCTGCCCATGAAAGCGGTGTTTAAGCACGAAATGGGGCTCTACTACCACGGGCTGCTGGCCTATGTGTTCGGGGCCTTTTTGCTGGAATTCATCGGCATCGGCGCCATGCTGTACAACATCAACCGGGCCGTAGCCAACTTTGAGTACGCGCTGGGCACCTTCTGCATCGGGTTTGTGGCGCTGGTGCCCATCCTGACCATGCGGGTCATGGCTGAGGAAAAACGCCAGAAAACCGACCAGCTGCTCTCGCTGCTGCCCATCACCGGGGTGGACATCGTGCTGGGCAAATACTTTGCCATGGCGGTGGTGTTCATCGCCCCCATGGTGGTGGCCTGCGTCTACCCGCTGATCTTCTCGCTGTACGGCGACGTCTACCTGCCCACCTCCTACGGGGCGCTGTTCGCCTTCATCTGCCTGGGACTGGCCCTCATCGCCATCGGCATGTTCATCTCCTCCCTCACCGAGTCCCAGGGCATGGCCGCGGGGCTGTGCGTGGTGGCCATGCTGTTCTGCTACTACAGCGCCAGCCTGGCGGACTATATCTCCTCCACCGCCTTCAATGTGGCGGCGCTGCTGGTGCTTTCCGCCCTGCTGGCCCTCATCGTCCGGCGACTCACCCGGTCCGATGTGGCGGGGCTCATCATCCTGGTGCTCTGCGTGGCCGCGGTGGCCATCACCTGGCTGGTCAGCCCCTCCTCGCTGGAGACGCTGCTGCCCGACCTGATGAACAAACTTTCGCTGTTTGAGCGGTTCTACACCTTCGTCAACGGCGTCTTCGACGTCACCGCCATCGTCTATTACGCCAGCGTGGCGGTCTTCTTTCTGTTCCTCTGCGTACAATCCTGGGAGAAAAAGAGGTATAACGGATGAAAAACAGCTTACAGAACCAATGGCGGGCCGCCCTGGCCCGCAACCGGCAGGCCCTGACCACCCGCACCGCCAAAGTGGGCGGCTACAGCTTTGTGCTCAGCCTGGTGGTGCTGGCCATCCTCATTGCGGTCAACGTGCTGGTGTCCAAACTGCCCGCCAGCTGGACCCAATGGGACATTTCGGCCGCCCAGCTCTATTCCCTCACCTCCGACACCAAGGTGGTGGTTACCAACCTGCAGCAGGACGTGACCATCTACTGGATCAGCCAGGCCGGCCAGGAGGACACCGTCATCCAGAAACTGCTGGACCGCTACGCCGAGCTGTCCGACCACATCACGGTGGAAAAGAAGGACCCCGACGTCTACCCCACCTTTGCCCAGCAGTACACCGACGAGACGGTGGCCAACAACTCGCTGGTGGTGGTTTCCGGCGACAAGAGCCGCTACATCGGCTACGACAACATCTACCAGTACGACACCAACAGCTACTACACCACCGGCTCGGTGTCCCAGTCCTTTGACGGCGAAGGCCAGATCACCTCGGCCATCGACTATGTGGTCAGCACCGACCTGCCCCAGGTCTACCTGCTCAGCGGCCACGGCGAAGCGGCCCTGTCGGACACCTTCTCGGACGAACTGCAGCGGGCCAACTACGACACCGTGGAGGACTTCTCGCTGCTCAACGTGGACGCCGTGCCCGACGACTGCGACGTGCTGCTCATCAATGCCCCCACCAGCGACATCTCCGACGAGGAGCTGACCATGCTGCGGGATTACCTGACGGGCGGCGGCAAGCTGGTGGTGCTCTCCGGCCCCCAGAAGGACACCGACCTGCCCAACCTGAAGGCCTTGCTCTCTGACTACGGCGTCACCGCCGCCGACGGTGTGGTGGTGGACCAGAACCGCGACTACTACGCCTTCACGGCGCCCTATGTGCTCATGCCCGAAATCCAGTCCTCCGACATCACCGACCCGCTGAAGGACGGCGACTACCATGTCATCGTACCCATTGCCGCCGGCCTGACGGTGGGCGAAACGGACAGCGGCGCCACCGTCACCTCGCTGCTGGAAACCTCCCCCGACAACTCCTTCTCCAAGGCGGCGGGCTACGCCATGACCACCTACGACAAGGAGGACGGCGACATCGACGGTCCCTTCTCGCTGGCCGTCACGGTGGAGGACGCCGCCGGCGGACGGATGCTCTGGGTGGCCAGCGACTACCTGCTGGACGACATGTACAACTCCTACTCCTCGGGGGCCAACCTGGACTTCGTGATGAACGGCCTGTCCTGGATGATCGGTGACACCGACGCGGTATCCATCCGCTCCAAGTCGCTGGATTACAACTATCTGACCATCAGCTCCTCGTCGGCAGCCTGGCTCAAGGTCTGCATGATCGGCATCATCCCGGTGGGCTTTTTGCTGCTGGGCGTGGATGAGGTGCTGCGCAGGAGGAAAAAGGTATGAATCGACAGAAAAAACTGGCCGTCCTGGTGGGGGTGCTGGTGGTGCTGTGCGCCGTCATCGCCATCGTTTCCGGCGTGCAGAAACACATCGACACCATCTCCACGGTGGACGAGGAAATCTTCGCCACCAGCGAAAGTGCCCTGACCGAGGTCTCCTGGACCAAGGACGGCAATTCCCTGCACTTTGTGCAAAACGACGACACCTGGCAGGATGCCAGCGATGCGGAGTTTCCCATCGACCAGGACAAGATGAGCGACTTCCTCAGCCATTTTGAGAGCGTCCACGCCAGCTTTGTCATCGAGGACGTGGAGGACTTTGCCCAGTACGGGCTGGACGATCCCTCCTGCACGGTGACGCTGACCAGCGCCGACGGCAGCACGGTGCTCCAGATGGGGGACTACTCCACCATGGACGAAAAGCGCTACGTCACCCTGGGGGACGGCACGGTCTACCTCATTGACGACGACCTGGAACAGTATGTGGCCTCCGACCGGGATGACCTGATGCGGGTGGATACCTTCCCCGACGACTACGACACGCTGGACAGCATCGTGGCCACCGGCGAAACCGCCTTCACGGCGGAATACCGCCCCGACGACACCCTGTGCTATACCGACGCCTACGACTACTACCTGCAGCAGGGCGACAGTTACCAGCCCCTGGACACCGACAAGGTGGAAGGGGTCATCACCACCCTCAACGGCATTGACCGGTCGGAGTATGTGAACTACCGCACCACCGAGTCCGATCTGGGGGGCTACGGCCTGGATGCGCCGGCGATCACCTTCACGGTGACCTACACGGTGGACGATGAAACGCAAACCAGCACACTGGCCTTTGGCAAAAACGGCGACAACTGCTATATGCGCATGGACGATTCGCCCATCGTCTACCGCATCGACAGCGACACCTACACCGACGACGTGGCCACCATCGGCTACGACACCCTGCGTCCCAGCGCCGTGGTGGCCCTGAACTGGGACGACGTGCAGAGCATCGACTTCACGGTGGACGACGCCACCTATACCGTCGAGAAGAACGGCGACAGCTGGAAGATCGGCGACGATGTGGTGGAGTTTGACGATGTATCCGACGCGGTGGACGCCCTGACGGTGAAGGAATTCAACACCGATACCCCCGAAAAGAAACAGGAGGCCGCCTTCACCGTCCATCTGGACAGCGAGGACTACCCCACGGTGAGTGTGACCCTTTACCAGTATGACGGCGAGGACTGCCTGGTGCAGCTGGACGGCCAGACCCTGGGTCTTGTGTCCCGCAGCCTGGTGGTGGATTTGACCGAGGC
>ERZ1643246.3188-NODE-3188-length-14495-cov-5.343006_pt1 | contig 14495 bp, 9 predicted proteins | sample MGYA00579265_ERZ1643246 | MGnify/ENA primary metagenome ERZ1643246 (study PRJEB29033, sample SAMEA4952261) | chicken gut metagenome | biome: Broiler Chicken; feature: Gastrointestinal Tract; material: Caecum | place: Ireland | collected 2018 | study: Broiler... | reverse complement strand
TATGGTCCTAATTGGGAACATAATGAGGAAGCACACCAATTTACTATTAATATTGTTAAAGAACTTCACGATTACTGCGCTAAATGGGAAAAAGAAGATCCAAATCACTATCACTACAGTGTATATTCAACTCCAAGTGAAAGCTTAACTGATAGATTTTGTCGTTTGGATACTAAAAAATTCGGTAAGGTTAAAGATATTACTGATAAGGAATATTACACTAATTCTTTCCACTACGATGTAAGAAAACACCCAACTCCATTTGAAAAATTAGCTTTTGAAGCTCCATATCCATTCTATGCTGCAGGTGGATTCATTCATTATTGTGAATATCCAAACCTTAAGCAAAATCCTAAGGCACTAGAGGCTGTCTGGGACTGGGCTTATGATAAAGTAGGATACTTAGGAACCAACACTCCAATTGACCAATGCTACAAGTGTGGTTTTAAGGGTGAATTTAAGGCAACCGCTAAAGGCTTTGAATGTCCACAATGTGGAAATCATGATCCAGAAACTTGTGACTGTGTAAAGCGTACTTGTGGTTATCTAGGCAATCCTTTGAAACGTCCAATGGTTCATGGTCGTCATGAAGAAATTGTCCACCGTGTAAAGCACTTGAATATGGGAATGGAAGAAAAGATGGCTAAGGATGAAGTTAGAAAGAATGACGAATACTGATGCCAGAGAAAGATAAGAATAATCAAGAAGGTCCTGATGTTCGAGGAAATTTAATTAAGGTTAATGTTGGTGGAGATACAATTTTTGTTGATTCTAATCAATATAAGCCGCAAGTTGAACATGCTAAAAAATTAAAACAACAACATAGAAAACCGAAGAATCCTAAGCCACAAGAATGGAAGTCAGAAGAATACTCTAAGCATAAAATTGCTGACTATAAGCCATTTAATTTTGTTGATGGTGAAGGGGTTAGATGCAGCTTATATGTGAGTGGATGCTTGTTTGACTGTCCCGGTTGTTACAATTTAGCAGCCCAGAATTTTAATTATGGACGTCCTTATACTCAAGAATTGGAAGATAAAATTATTGAAGATATGTCTCAATCCTATGTGCAGGGATTAACTTTATTAGGCGGTGAACCTTTTTTAAATACTTGGGTATGCTTGAAATTAATTAATCGTGTGCGTAAGGAATTTGGACATAGTAAAGATATTTGGTCTTGGTCAGGCTATACCTGGGATGAGCTTCAAAAAGAAACTCCTGATAAGAAAGAAATGCTTTCAAAGATTGATATTTTAGTTGATGGACGTTTCATGGATGATTTGAAAGATCTGACACTACAATTTCGTGGTTCAAGTAACCAGCGAATTATTGATGTTCAAAAATCAATCAAGGCTAATAAGGTTGTTATTTGGGATAAACTGGTTAGATAAATTTGATAGAATAAGGGAAACAAGAGAGTTTCTCTTATTTTTTTAGGTGAAAAGATGCAAGAAAAGAATTTGAAATTAGTAGATAAAATTATGACTGCTCTTCAAAGTGTCGAAGATCCAGAGTTGTTGATTGATGTAGTCAATTTAGGCTTGATTTATGGAATCGATATTGAGGGAGATCATGCAACAATCAAGATGACCCTAACTATTGTGGGATGTCCCTTATCTACATATCTACAAAACGCAATTGAAAAAGCAGTTTTATCTGTGCCAGAAATAAATAAGTGTGATATAAAGTTAGTTTGGTATCCAGTTTGGAATCCAGAGCGTATGACAGTAGCTGCTAAGAAACAATTAGGGATGCTTGATAATGAGCAAGCACTTGACCAAGAAAATGAAATTGAAGAGACAGAGGAAAAAGAAAAGATAATTGATTTTTCTGTTCCAATAAAAAAGCTGGCTGAAGAATATCCAGATTTTATTCAAATTATGTATGACTGCGGCTTTACAAGAATTAAAATCCCAGGTTTGTTATCTACTGTAGGAAGGGTAATGACAATTCCACTTGGTGCGCAGGCTATGAAGATTGACTTAGATAAAGTAAAGCAGGCGTTCGAGGATAAAGGCTACAAGGTGATTGATTAATGAAAGAACTAGATAAAGAACGACAACAAGCTATTTTAAAAATTTTAAATTTTATTCAAGACGGTGGAGAGCTTGAAGAAGCAAAAAAAATGTTTCAAGCTGCCTTTGATCAAGTTGATGTAGCCGAAATTACTGCGGCAGAAAGAGAATTAATTGCACAAGGTCTTGATCCAAGAAAAATTCAATATTTATGCAATGTTCATGCCGATGTTTTTAAGGGTAATATTAAGGAAAATAAGGAGAATTCTGAGTTTGAAAAACCAGGTCATCCTGTTCATACATTCAAGTTAGAGAATATGGTTCTTAAGTCCTTGGTAAATGACGCCTTATTACCAGACCTTGCTAAGTGGGAAAAGGGAGATAAGGGTGTACTCTCAAAGTTAAGACAGGAGTTAAAAGACCTAGCCAAAATTCATTATCATTATGCTCGTAAAGAAACTTCCATGTTTCCCATTATGACTAAATATGGAATTACTGCACCACCGAAAGTTATGTGGGGCGTTGATGATAAAATTAGAAAACTTATCGGTCAAGCTAATTTACTTATTAGTCAAAAAGATATTAATAAGGCTGAAGTGTCTAAGGCAATAAAAGAGACGGCACATGAAGTTCTTGAAATGATTTTTAAGGAAGAAGAAATCATGTTGCCAATGATTGATGAAGTTGCTAGTGAAGAAGACTGGGGTAATGTCAAAAATGAGGAAGAGCAGATTGGCTATACTTTGATTCAAAAACCAATGAATTGGAAACCTAAGGAAAAGCCGAAAAGTGATGGGCCTATTTCTATCGATAAATTAAGTAGCTTAGCACTAAATTTTGCAGAAGGGAGCTTAAATTTAGAACAATTATCTGCAATTTTGGACTTATTGCCTTTTGCATTAACTTTTATTGATGAAAATGATAAAGTAGCTTATTTTGGCGGAGGTGCCAATATTTTTCCTCATTCTAAAAATGCACTTGGTAATAGTGTTTATTCTTGTCATTTACCTGAGAGCGTACCACGAGTTAAAAAGATTTTTGATGATTTTCATCAGGGGAAAAAAGATAAGTATGAGTTTTGGTTTAAGCCAAGACATATGGGACGGTACTTATACTTACAGTATTTTGCTGTGAGAAAAGACAATAAATATTTAGGCTGTTTAGAAGTTGCTCAGGATGTTACTGATATTAGAAATTGGAAGACAGAAAAGAAATAATTAGAAGACTCTACCTTTAGGCAGAGTCTTTTTACTATCGTGCAAAAATGTTCATTAATTGCTAGACTGAATGTAAGAATATAGAAGAAAAGGGTGAGAAAGTTGCATAGTAAGGGAAATATCCAACCGGATGATGAGATAAAGTTACATTGGCTTCTTTTAGGTGAGTTATTTACCTGGATTGGAGCCAGTTTTATTTGGCCACTAACTTCAGTTTATTTGAATAAAAGACTCCATGTCTCTTTGGCTATGATTGGAATAGTACTTTTGTTTAATTGTTTAGCTAATATGCTTGGTTCATTTATTGCTGGCTGGTCATATGATCATTTCAATCCATACTATTTAATTATTGCCGGCGCTGGCTTAGATGCCTTAGTACTATTTGGGATGGCTGCTAATCATACTTGGCCAATTTATTGGGTTTGGATGACTTTGACTGGTCTCCTGGGCGGCTGGAACGGTGCGTTAATTAATTCAATTGCGACTAGCATCAAGTCTAAGCCCGGTCGATATGTCTTTAATACAATTTATTTTGCACAAAATCTTGGTGTGGTATTAGGGACATTAATTGTAGGTTATATCTATGATTATTCAGTTACAATTTTATTTGTAATTGCGGCTAGTCTTTTTGTGATTGTAAGTATAAATGCAGTCATTAATTATCGACCGATTATTAAGTTTCATTTAGAAAGAAAAGCTCAGCAAAATAAAGATAGTAAAAATAAGGCAACTCCGATGCCTGCTGCCAATCTAAAGCTGACTATTGGCTTTTTCACTACCTTAGCTGTAATTTGGTTGATGTATATGAATTGGGAATCTAACCTTTCAGTTTATATGGTTTCTTTGGGAATTCCTTTTCATTTATATAGTTTACTGTGGACGATTAATGCCAGCATTATTGTGATTGTTCAAGCATTTTTAAGTCGTTTTCCTAACATATTTAAGAACTTGTTTCATCAAGTAGTATTTGGAGTTACTATGTTTGCTATTTCTTTTGTAACTCTAATTTTTGCAAAAGACTATGCTCACTTTGTATTTTCAATGGTTACTTTAACTCTCGGTGAATCAACTGCTATGCCGGCAATGCCTGCCTATCTCAATGACTTATCTCCGGTCGATAGTAAAGGTAAATATCAAGGTTTAACAATTTCAACGTCGGCTGTTGGAAGGGCCTTTGGACCTTTATTTGGAGGCTTAGTTATTGATAAGTTTGGCTATATCAATTTCTTTATTGTTGCTGCAGTTGGGATTTTTATGATGCTGGCAATTATTGTTCCCCTTCATACGAGATTAAAAGGAAAGTTGAAAATATTTAGGTAAACTTTTACATGATTTTTCTTATTAAGTGAAAAGCTTTACAGAATGAAAGCGGTATCTTCTTTTTATGAAAGCGCCATCTTATAATATAAATGTGCGGTAAATGAAAAGGAGATACACGATGAGAAAGATTTCACCTGAAGTTGCAAAACATATGGATAATTTATCTAATGAGGCTGGAGTAATCAGCGCATTAGCAATTGACCAAAGAGGATCATTAAAACGAATGTTAGCTGAGGCAGCAAATAAGCCTGCTGATGAAACAACAATTGTTGATTTTAAGGAAGCTGTTTCTAGTGAGTTGACTCCTTATGCTTCTGCCATTTTGACAGATCCGGAATATGGTCTTCCAGCAACTAAGGTTAGAGATAAGAATTGTGGTTTATTACTGTCTTATGAAAAGACTGGTTATGACACTACTGAACCAGGTAGAATGTGTGATTTAATTGCCGATCAATCAGCATTAAGAATTAAAAATGATGGTGCCGATGCAGTTAAGTTCTTACTTTACTACGATCCAGACGAAAGTGATGAAATTAACGATAAAAAGAAGGCTTTTGTTGAAAGAGTAGGAGCTGAGACTAAAGCAAATGGATTGCCATTTTTCCTTGAATTATTAACTTATGATGGGAAAATTGATGATGCTAAAGGTGAAGAGTATGCAAAGGTAAAGCCTGAAAAAGTATTCAAAACTATGGAAGAATTTTCTAAGCCTCAATATGATGTAACAGTTCTTAAAGTTGAGATGCCATTTAATATTAAGTTTGTAGAAGGCTATAATGGCGACAACAATGTTGTTTATACTAAAGAAGAAGCAAAGAAATTATTGAAGAAACAATCAGATTTAACTGATTTGCCATATATCTTTTTATCAGCTGGTGTAACTTCAGAAGAATTCATTGCAGAAATTAAGATGGCGGAAGAAGCTGGTGCTGACTTTAATGGTGTTCTTTGCGGGCGTGCAACGTGGAAGCCAGCAATTAAGCCATTTGCTGCCGAAGGAGAAAAGCAAGGTAGGGAATGGCTTTCAACTGAAGGAAAGAAAAATATCGAAAACTTGAATGATGCCCTTAAAGGTGCCAAATCATGGAAAGATAAGTTAGAAATTGAAGAGTAATAATTGAATTAACTATCAAAAAACAAGGCCAGAATTGGCCTTGTTTTTTTGTGTATGCATAAGTTTAGACATAACTTGAAAAAACGTATTTAACGCAATAAAATAAAAAAGGGATTGTTAATTTGGAGGAAAAAATGAAGGGATTAAAATATACAAGTTTAGCTGTTGCTGCATTAACAGCTACTCTTTTAGCAAGTACTAATAATAGTAAAGTTCAAGCTGCTACAGTTGATAAAAATAACACTGTTACAGTTGCTAAATCAGATAAAGAAAAATTACAAGATGCTGTTAACCAAGCAAAAAACTCGGTTAATAATGCTCAAGCAAGCGTAGATAGTAAAAAGAGCGCATTAACTGACGCACAAGCACAGGCAAAAGCGCCAAACGATGCTTATGATGCTCAACAAGCTAAGGTAAATGATAGCCAAAAGAATCTAGCTGATAAGCAAGCTATTGCAAAACAAGCACAAGATAAGTTAGATAGTGCAAGTGCAGTAGCAAAGCAAGCAACTTCTGAAAATATTCAAAATACTCAAAAGAATATTGCTGCACAGCAAAATGCAATTCAAGCTGCTAAGCAAAATGTCAGTGATGCCAATGCAGATTTAAGTACAGCACAAAGTCAATTGGCGACTGCTAAGCAAAAACAAGCTGATGCTCAAAATTTAGTTAACAGTAAAGAAGCTGCAAAAAAAACTGCTGATAATAATGTTGCTAGCGCTGAAGCTGCCGTTAAGAATAGTGGACTAGATGAAGCAAAACAAAATGTTCAAAATGTTCAAAACGCATTAAAAGAAATTAAGAAAACAAATGCAGATAACAAATCAGTTTTGTCTAAGAAACAAGCTGCTTTAGCTGAAAATACTCAAACGATAGCCACTGTTAATAATAATCTTGCAATGGCAAACAAGGCTCTAGTAGATGCTCAAAACAATGTTAATGCTAAGCAAAAAGCATTGGCCGATGCTCAAAAGGCTTTGAAAGACTTACAAGATCAAGCAAGCGGAGCAGCTGGATTCTTTAAGGCAATTGCTGACAATAAAGATAATTCTGAAAGTTTAAGAGAAGATGCTCAAACTGCATATAATATCATCACTGGTCAACCAAATGCTTACCAGAATATTACTGTAGAATGGGCTAAGGAAGCTGTTAAATTAGGTCAAGAAAACGACTCAACTTCATTAAGTAATATAGAAAAGGCTCTTGGATACTATCAACACTGGATGACATATCGCGATAAGTATGGCTTACGCCATCCATCAATTTCTTTGACAGCTGTGGCTATTGCCATGCTTAGCTCTGATTTTCAACATTACTCTGATGAATTTAATCATCCTAGTTTATTAACTAGTAAGTATGGTCCATTTTATAGCGATGAAGAAGATATATCAGCTGGAGAGGTTAATCCAATTGACAATTGGATGAGTGAAAAAGACGATATTGATAAATATATTGAAGGTCATCCAGATGCAGCTGCTTATAGTTTTGAAAGTACCCATCCTCTAACTCAAGATGAGTGGGAAAAAGATGTTGATTTTTGGAACGATAAACCAGTATATATTGGACACTATACATCCATGATTAAGCCAGATGCTAACTACGTTGGATTGGCTGGAAATGAATATGAAATTCAACCAATGATGAATAATGCAGATAGTATGGATGAAATTATATTTAATCCAATTAATGGAATGGATTTTAATAGTTACCAAAACTTAGTTCAATCCTACTTGAAAGATGTTAAGCAAGAAGATAAGATTAATATCCTTAAGGCTAACGTAGCAACTGCAAATCAAAACCTAGTTGCAGCACAAAATGCAGTTAAATCAGCACAAAATAACGTTCAGAGTCTACAAGCTAACCTAGCAGAATTAAAAAATGGTTCTACTAAGATCAATAAGGTAATTTCAGATACACAAGCTGCTCTTGCTAAAGGCCAAGAAAATCTTAAGTTTCAACAAAAACAACTAGATCAAGCAAATCAAACCTTAGCAGATGTTCAAGCTAAAGTTGGTACAAAAGCAAAGGCTTTGGAGGATGCTAAAGCTGCCCAAGCTAAGGCAGCAGAAGCTGTAGCTCAAGCCCAAAATGTTTTATCTGAAGCTACTGCTGCTGTTAAGGCAAGTCAAGCCAAGGTAGATGCAGCCCAAAATGATGTTCAAGCTAAAGATAATAATTTAAAGAGTGTCCAAGCTGCTTTAGATTCGTTGAATCAAACTTTGAACAATTTAGAAAATGCTCAATCAAATCTTTCCGCTGCTCAAACAGCTTTGAATAAGGCTAATGATGACGTAACTGCTGCTAATAAGGCAGTTAAAGCTCAACAATTAATCTTAGATACTTTGAAGGAATCTAAATCTAAAGCTGATGCACAAGTTACAAATGCATCAGAAGAACTTAAGAAGGCAGAAGCAGAATTAGCTGCTGAACAAAGTAAGCTTAAAGATGCTAAGGCAAGATTAGACGCATTTAATAAGAAAGAAACTGAAAACAGTCATAAAGAAACTTCTAATGCTGAAAATCCTGTAAAACCAACCAACAAACCTGATACCAGTCATGTTGTAAAACCTTCAGATAAAGCTGATGAAGGTAGCACTGTAAAGCCAACAGAGAAGACGGATTCAAATGGTAAAGCATCAACAACTAATTCATCTGAAACTACTACAACTGCTCCTGAGCCAGATGTAAAGGATTCTGATACTGTAGAAGGAAATGTTAAGTCTGATCTTAAGACTGACAATAAGTCTGAAGAAAAATCATCTACTGTTAAGATTGTTGATAATAGTGATAGTTCAGCCGTATCCGTTGTCTTAACAGGTTCAAATACTCCAGTTAAGACCTTTGGAGAAAAGACAGTTAACGGTACTACTTACTATAAAGTTAGTGCAGACCGCTGGGTTAAAGCTGATAAAGCCCATGTAGTTGCTGTAACTGGTACTGTAACTACTAATAAATTGCCACAAACTGGTGCAAAGAATGAGCTAATTGCAGCTCTTTCTGGATTAGCAGTCGCAGGTACTACTTTGGTTAGTTACCTTGGCATTAACCGTAAGAAAAAGAATAATTAATTTATAAAATTATATATCGATAGAAAAAGAGTTGATAGATCAACGTTGAAAAACGAAGATTATCAACTCTTTTTTATTGTCTAGCAAAACCGGTTCTAACTGAATATGCATCTGAAAAAATACGGGTCATGATTTGTAAGGGCAATCTAGAGCGTACCTCATAATCAGGAAAATAATTGGTTTTTGACATGTAGCCCATAAAAGTCAATGTCGAAAGCGAAGCAAGTTGTCCATTAGGATTAGTGGTAAAGGTAATAGTAGGAACATCATGACGTGATAAATTTTGTGCAGCTTCAACTAATTCGGGAGTATTACCATTTAAGCTAATAAAAATAACCAATGCATCTTCTTTAATTCTTTTAGACGCCGTCTTAATAATATTTGGATCCGAATGAAATTCAACATATTTACCTGTTAATTGCAGTTTAACCATAATTTCTTGTCCAATTGATTCCGATAGACCACGTGCGAAAATATAGACCACCTTTGCTTGTTTAGTCATTGAAATACTATCTTCAATGTTACTGTAGCTAAGATTATGGAGGGTGTTGTTCATTTCAATTTCATTTTTGGTAATCACACTCTTAATTTTATCGTCTGCATCATTTAAGACATCAAAATTACTATTAGAACGGTCCTGCAATTTTAGTGACTCTCGGTAAGATGTATAGCCGCTATAGCCCATTTTTTGCATAGTCCTGACGATTGTAGCAGTTGAAACATGAGCAAATTGACTTAATTTAACAATCGACATTTTTGCAATTTTTTGTGGATTTTTTTGAACTGTTTCCCACAAATGGAGTTCTGCATTACTAAGATCATTATTTTGCATGTATGTACCCTCTCTGTAAAACTTTACAACTTATTTAATAAAACGCTTTCATTTTAGAAAAACCTTACCTTCTTATCTAAGTATACTAATAATGTAAGCGGTAAGAAAAGGAGAAAAGCTCATGATTTATACAATAACACTTAATCCAGCGATTGATTTGGTAATTATTACTAAAAAATTAGAGCCAAATATTGTTAATAGAACTGAGAACTTTGAGCTTCAACCTAATGGTAAGGGTGTAAATGTATCATTTATTTTGAAAAAAATGGGTATAGAAAATGTGGCGACCGGAATCGGAGGCGGCTTTACACTTGATTACATTACAGCAAGTTTAACAGAAAAAGGTATCAGCAATAATTTTCTTAAGGTTGAGGAACCGACTAGAATTAATGTCTTTACTCGGGTAATAGATCAAAATCGAGAATATAAAGAAGTAAATCCTGGTCCAGAAGTAAGTGAAAAAGTTCAAGAGCAATTTTTAAAGTATTTAAGGACAACGCTAAAAGAAAGAGATACTTTAATTATTTCAGGAAGTTTTTCTAGAGGGATTAACCAAGACTACTTAGTTAAAATTGCCAAAGTTATGGCTGATAAAAAAGTAAAACTAGTAATTGACTCTAGTTCTAAGGCAGTTTTAGATACTTTGCCTTATCATCCTTATTTACTAAAACCAAATGATCAAGAATTAGCTAGTTTTTTTGATTTAAATGAAAAATTGGATCAAGAAAAAATTATTAAACTAGCTAGAAAGCTGATTGATGCCGGTTGTAAAAATGTTTTAGTCTCTCTTGGAGATTCGGGAGCGGCCCTAATTGATAAGAACCATGCTTATTTTGGTAATGCTCCTAAAATTTCAGTCATCAACACAGCTGGAGCTGGAGATACCGTGCTCGGTACATTTATTGGAAAAAAAGAATTGGGATGTAACACGATAGAGGCATTGAAATTTGCAATAGCTGCTGGTAGTGATACTGCGAGTCGCATGGGACTAACAGATTTTGAACTAGAAAAATATTTAAATGAGATTCACGTAAGTGAAGTTAAGTAATAGAAGGGATGAAAAAGATGACTCAATATGATTTAGTCGGAGCAACTGGGTGTGCAACTGGTGTAGCACATACTTTTATGGCTGAAGAAGCATTAGAGAAAGCTGCTGAAAAATTAGGGTATTCAATTAAAATTGAAACCCATGGTCAAACTGGTGTTGAGCATGAACTTTCACCAGAAGAAATAAAGAATGCTAAGGGCGTAGTGATTGCTTCAGATGTAGATGTTGATCCAGACCGTTTTGCTGGTAAAAGAGTGGTAATTGTACCCGTTGCCAAAGGAATAAAAGAACCAGAGACACTAATTAAGGAAGCCTTAAATCCCGATACACCTATTTACAAACCTGGACAGCCATCTAAAAAATCTTCTACAGCTGGAAATAGCGCTGAAAATTTAGGAACTAAAATTTACACGTCTTTAATGAATGGTGTTTCCCACATGTTACCTTTTGTTGTAGCAGGTGGTGTGCTAATTGCTGTCTCATTTTTCTGGGGAATTTATTCTGCTGATCCTAAGAGCAGTCAGTATAATCAATTTGCTTATATGTTAAATACAATTGGTAGTACAACAATGGGCTTGATGGTCCCAGTTTTAGGTGCTTTTATTGCTGAAGCGTTAGCTAAAAGATCAGGCCTAGTCGTTGGTTTTGCGGCTGGGATGATTACAAGTGTTGGCGGCGGTGGTTTCTTAGGAGCTATTATTGGTGGTTATCTAGCAGCAATTGTAGTTCTCTTACTTCAGAGATTGTTAAAACCACTTCCCGATAAAGAATTTAGAGGACTAAAGTCAATTTTTTTACTTCCAGTTTTAGGTGTATTCATTACTGGTGCAATTATGTTTTGGTTAAATGGACCAATTAAAGCAATTAATACGGGTATGATGTCCTGGTTAAAGGGATTTGAAAATTCTAGTCCGATTCTTCTAGGTATTATTATTGGTGTAATGTGTGCATCTGACTTTGGTGGACCAATTAATAAGGCTGCTTATGTAACAGGTACAGCCTTACTAGCACAAGGTAACTACTACTTTATGGCCGGTGTATCTGCTGCATGTATTGCTCCACCTTTAGCAACTGGCTTTGCAGTTTTATTAAATTAAGAAGGCATATTCCAAGAATGAACGTACAGCTGGTTATGTTAATTTTCTACTAGGATCAACCCATATTACGGAGGGTGCTATTCCATTTGCTGCAAAGCATCCTTTATGGAATATTCCTGCATTTATGGTTGGATCAGCAATTGCGGCAGCTTTGACTTATATCTCTAAAATTCAAGTTCCAGCCCCTCATGGTGGATTTATTATTTTGCCATTAGTTAACAAACCATTTTTATGGGTATTATGGATCGTAATTGGTTCATTCATTTCAGGAATCTTATTAGCTTTGATTGCTGGTAGATTTGCAAAAAAAGAGCCAGAATTTGAAGATGGCCCTGATCTAGATGTATTTGGTAAAAAAGAAAATGTCGAAAAGCCTAAAACTGTAGAAAAAGATAAGGCTGTTACGGACTATAATCCAAATGATATTTTGGAAACGCAAAATATTGAAGTAAATGTTGATGTATCAAATAAAGACTCAGCTTTAAAATACTTAGCTAATTTAGCAGTGAAAAATGGTTTGGCTACTAGTAGTCAAGCTGTCTATGACAAGTATTTAGTTCGTGAAAAAGAAAATTCTACTGGAATGACAGATGGCTTTGCTATCCCGCATGCACAATCTGCAGCTATTAAACAGTCATCTATGTTAATTTTAAAGCTAAAGAACCCGATTGAGTGGGATTCTTTAGATGGACAAAAGATTGATACTGTAATTTCATTTTTGATTCCTGAAAAGGATAGTAAGAAGCATTTACAATATTTGTCTAATACGGCTAAATTGTTAACACATCAAGATTTCATTGAAAAACTAAAAAAAGCTCAGACACCAGAAGAAATTAAAAATTTGTTTACTAACAACTAAAAAATAAAACTGCCAGAAATGGTAGTTTTATTTTATGTTTAATCATAGACTAATAATTTTAATAATGATATCATTTATATAACTACTTATGAATTACAAGGAGGAATTTTATTAATGGCATTACTCAATGTACGTGGCGGTGCTGGTGATATTACTAAGCCCGATCTTAATGCAAGACCACAAGATAATCTTTACTTAGCAGTGAACTCTGAATGGATTGAAAAAGCAAAAATTCCTTCAGACCGTTCAAGAATTAGTTCTTTTGATGGCATTGATTTGAACATTGAAAAGAGCTTAATGCAAGATTTTGCGGATTTTGCAGATGGTAAAAAGAAATTGTCAAATGTTCCTAATTTTGAAAAAGCAGTTGAACTTTACAAAATTGCTAATAACTTTGACAAGAGAAATGAAGATGGGGCAAAGCCAATTAAAGCTGACCTTGAAGAAATCACTAGTTTACGTAATTTAACTGACCTTAACTTAAGAGCAGCTGATTTTTACAAGAATGCTTTTGACTTACCAATCAGTGTGTCAGTTGATGCTGACATGAAGGATACTAAAGTTCATGTTGTGTACTTTGGCGGACCTGGTTTATTCTTGCCTGATACTACTACTTATGAAAATCCTGCAGCAGCTGATTTATTGAAGGTATTACAAGATCAATCTGAAAACTTACTTAAGATGGCTGGTGTAAGTGAAGAAGATGCTAAGAAGTATGTAGAAGATGCATTGAAGTTTGATAAGAAACTTTCCAAGGTTCTTAAGTCAACTGAAGAATGGGCAGATTACCCAGCAATGTACAATCCAATGCCTTTAGCTGAATTTGAAGATAAGTTTGATAGCTTTAAGATTGACAATTTCTTAAGTAATTTATTTGCTCAAAAGCCTGAGAAGATTATTGTTACTGAACCAAGATTCTTAGATCATGTTGAGGAATTAATCAACGAAGATAATTTTGATGAAATTAAAGGCTGGATGGTTGTTAAGTTTATTAATGGTGTAGCTGCATATCTTTCTCAAGACTTCCGTGAAGCTGCTTTTCCATTTAGTCAAGCTTTATCAGGTCAACCAGAATTATCTTCTGGTACTAAGCAAGCTTACCGTTTAGCTAATGGTATGTTTAGCGAAGTAGTTGGTGTGTACTACGGTCAAACTTACTTTGGCGCTGAAGCTAAGGCTGACGTAGAAGATATGATTCATAAGATGATTGATGTCTATGAAAAACGTATCTCTGAAAATGACTGGCTATCTGAAGATACTAAGAAAAAAGCAATTGTTAAATTACGTGCTTTGATTTTGAAGATTGGTTATCCAGAAAAGATTGAAGAAATCTATGATCGTCTTCAAGTTGTCCCTGAAGCAGAAGGCGGTAGCCTTTACTCTAATGAAAGCGCAGCTGCTGTAGAATCAGTTAAGTACAACCTTGAAAAATTAAACGAACCAGTTGATCGAACTGTATGGCTTATGCCTGGTAACTTAGTAAATGCATGTTACGATCCACAGAGAAATGATATTACCTTCCCAGCTGCAATTTTGCAAAAGCCATTCTACGACCTGAAGCAATCACGTAGCTTGAATTATGGTGGTATTGGTGTCGTTATTGCGCACGAAATTTCACACGCATTTGATAACAACGGTGCTAAGTTCGACGAATTCGGTAACTTGAAGAACTGGTGGACAGACGAAGACTTTGCAGAATTCAAGAAACGTACGCAAGACGAAATTGACTTATTTAATGGAATTGAATATGGCCCAGTTACCTTAAATGGTAAGCAAATTGTTTCTGAAAATATTGCAGACCAAGGTGGTTTAACTGCAGCTGTTGAAGCAAATAAGGGCGAAAATGGCAACATGAAGGAAGTATTTGAAAACTTCGCTCGTGTTTGGGCAAACAAGCAACTTCCTGAATCAATTAAGACACAAGT
>ERZ1643246.3187-NODE-3187-length-14496-cov-7.641645_pt1 | contig 14496 bp, 12 predicted proteins | sample MGYA00579265_ERZ1643246 | MGnify/ENA primary metagenome ERZ1643246 (study PRJEB29033, sample SAMEA4952261) | chicken gut metagenome | biome: Broiler Chicken; feature: Gastrointestinal Tract; material: Caecum | place: Ireland | collected 2018 | study: Broiler... | reverse complement strand
CTTTTTCGCTATCCTATTCTTTGACTTTTGACATCAATACTACGCACTCCACATGCACCGTCTGCGGGAACTGATCATAGGCCCTTACTCTTTTCATCTCGTATCCGCGGCCGCAGAGATACCGGAGATCCCGGGCCAGGGTGGCCGGGTCGCAGCTGACGTACACGATCCGTTCCGGGGCCATGTCCACGATCGTCTGCAGCAGGATTTCCTCACAGCCCTTCCGGGGCGGATCCACAACCACCACATCTGCCCGGATTCCCTGCTCCGCATACTGGCGGGGGACGATCTCCTCCGCCTTCCCCGCAAAAAATTCCGCGTTTTCTATGCCGTTCAGGGCCGCATTGGCCCTGGCATCCTCCACGGCCTGGGGAATGATTTCCACGCCGTACACCTTTCCGGCCTTTTTTGCCAGGAAAAGAGAAATCGTGCCGATCCCGCAGTAAAGATCGTAGACAGTTTCCCCGCCGGAAAGGCCGGCATATTCCAGTGCTTTTTCGTACAGGCGCTTTGTCTGAGCGGGATTTACCTGATAGAAGGACAGCGGAGAAATCCTGTACCGCACATCGCCGATGCAGTCCGTAATCGTATCACTGCCCCAGAGGGTGTGCACCGTATCGCCCATAATTACATTATCCCTTCTGGTATTCACGCAAAAGGAAATCGATGTCATGCCGGGGATGTCCTCCAGGGCTTGGACAAGCTCCTTCTCCCGCGGGAGCTTTGTCCCGTTCACCACCAGGCATACCATGATCTCCCCCGTGGCAAAGCCGCTGCGGATCAGCACGTGGCGGACCAGACCCTCTCCCGTGTTCTCCCGGTAGGCAGTAATTCTGTACTGCTTCATCCAGCCAAGAATCCGCTCCAGAATATCCCGGTTAACGGCAGAGCCCAGCAGGCAGTCCTCCACCGGAATGATCGTATGGGTTCTTCCGGCATAAAAACCGGCCACCAGTTTTCCCTCTCTGTCATAGCCAATGGGAAACTGCGCCTTATTCCGGTAACGGAAGGGCTGCTCCATCCCCTGAATCGGTTCCATGGGGATCTCCGCAAAGCCTCCCAGGCGCTGCAGATCATTTTTTACCTTCTGTTCTTTCCAGCGAAGCTGTTCTTCATACCGCATCATCTGCAGCTGACAGCCGCCGCAGGGACGGGCCAGCGGGCAGGCCGGCTCCGTCCGCTGGGCGGAAGGAGACAGCAGCTCCTCCAACCTGGCAAATCCGTAATTTTTCCGGGTCTTTGTGATGCGGACTCTGGCCAGATCCCCGATCACTGTATCTTTCACGAAAAGGGTATATCCATCCGCTTTTCCGATGCCCAGGCCTTCCTGGCTCATATCTTCAATCTGCACTGCGGCCATATCATTCTTTTTCCACGCCATATTCTCTTCCCTCCGCCAATCTGCCCTTAACCGAAAGGAACAGGGGTTATACATCCCCTGTCCTTCTGATGTTCGACTCAAAGATTCTGCTGTATCCCAGCCACTCGGCGGTTCCGTCCGATGTTTCAAACAGCTCCCGCAGCGTTTCCAGCCTGGCATCCGTGTTATCTGCCAGATTCAGGGCCACCGCCTCCGCCAGCGCCGGTTTCTTGGGCGAGCCGTATTCCAGTTCGCCGTGATGTGCCAGGATACAGTGCTTCAGCTCGTTTTCCAGCTTCTCCGGAAATCCGCTGATCTCCCTGGCCCGGTCATGTATCATCTCCGCCCCGATCATAATGTGTCCCAGAAGCTGCCCGTCATCCGTGTAATCATTGGAGGGAAAAGCCGACAGCTCCCTGGTTTTGCCCACATCGTGGAGAATCGCCGCCGTAATCAGAAGATCCCGGTTGAGAATCGGATACGCTTTGGCATAATAACTGCAGAGCCGCGTGACACTTAAGGTGTGCTCCAGCAGGCCGCCGATAAAGCCGTGATGTACGCTCTTGGCTGCGGAGCTCCTCTGAAATGCCCGGATAAAGGCCTCATCCCGGACAAAATAAGATTTCAGCAGCTCAGACAAAAAGGGATTTTTAACACTTTCCACGTAGGAAAGCAGCTCCTGATACATTTCTTCCGTTTTAAAGCGGCTGGAGGGAAGATAATTCGCCGGATCGTACTCCCCCTCTCCGGCTTTCCGGAGACGCTTCACCGATACCTGCAGTGCCCCCGCAAAGCTGGTGACATCTCCCACAATATCTATGTAATCCAGGCTGTCAAATTCCTCAATTCCCACAGAATTCGGTTCCCAGATCTTCGCGTCTATGGTGCCTGTCCGGTCCTGAAGGATTACATTCTCATAGGGTTTTCCGTTCTTGGTTACAGCCGACTGCCGGAACTTGCACAGATAAACTCCCGCAATCCGCATGCCTTCTCTCAGTTCTCTGATATATTTCATAAAATTCTCCTCTTCTATTCTTTTTGCAGGGCTCTTCCTGTCAGATCTCTCCCACGGAGACTTCAAATACCACTTCCGCATAACCGGAAGCTCCCCTGCGCATGGCCGTAACAGAGACGGTCTGTCCCGGAGAAAGATCATCCAGGCAGTCCCGATACTGCCGGATGGTGCTGACCTTCTCGTCTCCCACTGCCGCAATCACATCATATTCCTTGATGCCGGCCAGCATGGCCGGAGAATCCGCCTGCACAGATGTGACCAGCACCCCTTTGGGAATTCCCGTTGTGGCGGAGATCTGCTCTGTCACATCCTGCCCTTTGATTCCGATGTATGGGCGCGCCTCATTGTTGGAAAGGCTCTCGATCAGAGACTTGACCTGAGAGATAGGCAGCGCCGTGACAATGTTTTCAGAGCTGTAGCTCTGGGCTATAATTCCCACGATCTCTCCGTTCAGATTAATCAGAACGCCGCTGCCGTCCTGACTGCCGTTGATGTCTGTGGTCAAAAGGTTGTATTCTGTATCCAGAGTGGAAACCTTATTTGTCACCGATGTGATCACTCCGCCGGAAACCGAGCCGCTGTAGCCGATGGGGCTTCCCAGCGCCAGCACCAGCTCTCCCTGGGATACTCCGTAGGAGCTTCCCAGCACGGCCAGCTCCATGCCCTCCCGGGTGCTTTCATCCAGATCCGCCAGACTGACCCGCAGTACAGTCAGTCCCGTATTGGCGTCGTGCCGCTGGTAAATAGCGTCCACCACAGAGCCGTCATAAAAGGTCACCTGAATCCGCTGGACGTTCTCCACTACCCGGTATTCTGTGAGAATAAACAGATCCTGCTCATTTTCCGCCACCAGAAGCCCGGAAATCTGTTTCTGGTTTTCGTAGTTCTGGTTGAAATAATCCATTTCGCTGGTGATCCCGATCACTGTCACCATGGCCTTTTTCGGCGTCTCCGCCACCGCTATCATCTCCTTATACAGCTGTCTGTACTCTGTCAGACCAAGGGTCGGTGTAGGCGAGGGCGTCGGTGTGTCAGAGGGCTCTGTCTCCTCTTCCACCTCCTCTTCCAAAGAAGAACTGGCGCTGGTGCCGGAGCTGCTCTCCGAGCTGTCGGAGATACTGACACGGGAAGAGCCTTCCCGGATCAGGTTTTCCGCCACGGGAACCATCCAGACAAAAACAAAGGCGGCAATCACACCGGCCAGAACGGCCCCTCCAACCAGACACAAAATCCGCTTCAGCAGAAGCCGCCCGGATACGGGCTTTTTCTTGATTATTTCACGCATGAAACTGTAGTCCCGTTTCTCCTGCTCCGGCTGCTCATGCTCCTGGTTTTCAGGCTTATGTTCCATAGGCTTGATTCCTCCTGTTGCATATGCATGTTCCGGATTATTTTAACAAAGAGATATGAACAATTTATGAATAATTTTCCACAAAATCCCCTTTTCTATCCCGCCGTTTTAGAGTACAATAGACTTCATAATGGGAAAGGTTTTGTTATGAATAAGAAAGCATTAAAAACACTGGAATACGATAAGATTATAGATTTGCTGGCGGCCCGCGCCACCTCCCCCCTGGGGGAGTCTCTCTGCCGTTCGCTGGTACCCCTGGAGGATCTGGGCACCATCCGGCGGATGCAGGAAGAAACCGGCGCCGCGCTGAACCGGCTTTTTAAAAAAGGCAGCATCTCTTTTGGAAATGCCAGAGACCTGCGCCCTGCCCTTGGACGTCTTGCTCTCGGCAGCTCTCTGAACCAGTCGGAGCTGCTGTCTGTAGCCGGTCTTCTGGAAAATACCGCCCGTGTCAAATCCTATGGGCGGAAGGAACGCCCGGACGCGCCCGGCGACCGTCTGGATGAACTTTTCGAGCTGCTGGAGCCCCTGACCCCTCTTTCCTCGGAGATCCGGCGCTGCATTCTCTCCGAGGAGGAGATCAGCGATGACGCCAGCCCCGGACTGCGCCAGGTGCGCCGTTCCATCCGCTTAAACGGAGAGCGGATCCACAGCCAGCTTGGCAGCCTGATGAACGGTCCTCTGCGGACGTACCTGCAGGACGCCGTGATCACCATGCGGAACGGCCGGTACTGTCTGCCTGTAAAGTCGGAATACCGGTCTCAGGTGTCCGGAATGATCCATGATCAGTCCTCCACAGGTTCTACTGTTTTTGTGGAGCCCATGGCCATTGTAAAGCTGAACAATGAGATACGGGAGCTGGAGATTGCCGAGGCAAGGGAAATCGAAAAGATCCTGGCAGAGCTCAGCGCCCAGGCCGCCCAGAACCTGGAAGCGATCCGGTACGATCTGGACAATATGGCGGAACTGGATTTTATTTTTGCCCGGGCTTCCCTGGCCATGGATATGAATGCCACGGAACCCGTTTTTAATGAAGACGGCAGGATCCGCCTCCGGCAGGCCCGTCATCCTCTGATCGACAAGAAGAAAGTCGTTCCCATTGATCTGACGCTGGGAGAAGATTTTGACCTGCTGATTATTACCGGTCCCAACACCGGCGGAAAGACCGTATCCCTGAAGACCCTGGGGCTTCTTACTCTGATGGGCCAGTCCGGTCTCCACATTCCCGCCCTGGACCGCTCGCAGCTGGCTCTGTTCCGGGAGGTATACGCGGACATCGGCGATGAGCAGAGCATTGAGCAGTCCTTAAGTACCTTTTCGTCTCACATGACCAATGTGGTTTCCTTCCTGGGAAAAGCGGATTCGGATTCGCTGGTGCTCTTTGACGAGCTGGGCGCCGGAACAGATCCCACGGAGGGCGCGGCTCTGGCCATTGCCATCCTTTCCTACCTGCACCGGTCCGGAGTGCGCACCATGGCCACCACCCATTACAGTGAGCTGAAGCTTTTTGCCCTCTCCACGGAAGGGGTGGAAAATGCCTGCTGCGAATTCGATGTGGAGACTCTGCGGCCCACCTACCGGCTGCTGATCGGCGTCCCCGGAAAGAGCAACGCCTTCGCCATTTCCTCCAAGCTGGGACTTCCGGATTTTATTATCGAGGAAGCCAGACAGCAGCTCAGCGAACAGGATGAATCCTTCGAGGATGTTCTGACTACTCTGGAGCAGAACCGGATCGCCCTGGAGCATGAAAAGGAGGAGCTGGCCCGCTACCGGCAGGAGGCGGAAGCCCTGAAAGCGGAGCTGGCCGGACGCCAGGAGCGCCTGAACAGCCAGCGAGACGAGATCATACGCTCTGCCAACGAAAAGGCCCATGCCATTCTGCGCGAGGCAAAGGAGTACGCCGACCAGACCATGCGGGATTTCCAGAAGTTCGGTAAAGCCGGTATTTCCGTAAAGGAAATGGAAAAACGGCGGTCAGAGCTGCGTGAAAAGATGGGGAAAACAGCGGATAAGCTGGCAATGAAAAAGACGGAAAAAAAGACCGGCGGCCTGAAACCCTCGGATCTCTCCCCCGGCGACAGCGTCAGGGTTCTGAGCATGAACCTGAAAGGCACGGTCAGCACCCGGCCCGATGCCAGGGGCTACCTGTTTGTACAGATGGGCATTATCCGCTCCAAAGTACACATCTCCGACCTGCAGCTGATCGATGAGCCTGTGATTACCGGCGGCGGTATCAGCCGCACCAGCTCCGGAAAAATACGGATGTCAAAATCGTCCTCCGTCAGCACAGAAATCAACCTGCTGGGAAAAACTGTGGATGAGGCTGTCGCGGAACTGGACAAGTATCTGGATGACGCATATCTGGCCCATATGCCCAGTGTCCGGATCGTACACGGCAAGGGCACAGGCGCTCTCCGCAAAGGAATTCACAATTATCTGCGGCGCCAGAAGATCGTTCAGGAGTTTCATCTGGCCGAATTCGGTGAGGGCGACGCCGGCGTCACCATTGTAACCTTTAAAAAATAGACAGAAAGGATTTGGTTTCATGGTTTCCAAACAGAAAATTCTCATCGTAGACGATGATAATAATATTGCGGAGCTGATCTCCCTCTATCTGACCAAAGAATGTTTTGAATGCCGGATCGTCAATGACGGGGAAGAGGCGCTGAAGGTACTGGATACCTTTCAGCCGGATCTGATCCTGCTGGATCTGATGCTGCCCGGCATGGACGGCTATCAGGTCTGCCGGGAGGTCCGCCACAAATCGAATCTCCCGATCATCATGCTCTCCGCCAAGGGAGAGATCTTCGACAAGGTCCTGGGGCTGGAGCTTGGCGCGGATGATTATATCATCAAGCCCTTTGATTCCAAAGAACTGGTGGCCCGGGTAAAGGCCGTGCTGCGCCGCTTCCAGCCGGCGGTCTCCCCGACCGCGGCCTCGGCCATGACCAACGGCAAATACGTGGAATACCCGGATCTGATCATCAATCAGACGAATTATTCAGTTACCTATAAGGGCGAGATCGTGGACATGCCCCCCAAGGAGCTGGAACTGCTGTATTTCCTGGCCTCTTCACCCAATCAGGTGTTTACCCGGGAACAGCTGCTGGATCACATCTGGGGCTATGAGTATATCGGCGATACCCGGACCGTAGACGTGCATATCAAACGTCTCCGGGAGAAGATCAAGGACCACGCCAACTGGTCCATCAGTACGGTCTGGGGCATCGGCTACAAGTTTGAGGTCAGATCCTGATGCAGAGACGGCTGTTCTGGAAATTCTTCCTGGCCTACATACTGATCGGGATCGCCTCTTTTATCCTGATCGCCACCCTGGGCTCCCGCATGGTGGAACAGGCCCTGATCAATTCTTCCAGCCGGAGGCTGTACCTGGAGGCGGATGAGATTGCCTCCTCCCAGGGCGCGATCTTTATTTCCGATGCCGGCTCCCTGGAGGATATCCATGAAAATCTGGTGGCGCTTTCTCTGTATCAGAATTCGCGGATCTGGCTCATCAGCCCGGAGGGGGAGATTCTCCTGGATACCTCCTCGGACCTCAATACGGACAGCCCTCCTGTACTTCAGGATTTTGATCCCGTGGCTCTGGGCTCCGGCTACTATACCATCGGACACTTTTTTAACTACTTCGATCAGGAAGTGATGAGCGTCATGGTACCCATCACCTCCAATCTGAATATCCGCGGCTATGTGGCTATCCACATGGATATGGCGGATATTTACGAGGACAGGGAGCTTCTGCTCTCAAGGTTTTATCTGCTGTATTTTATCCTGTTCCTGATCTTTTTCCTGGTACTGGTGCTGGTGCTGTTCTTCATCTACCGTCCTCTGAAAAAGATCACCCGGGGCGCTCAGGAATATGCCTCCGGCAATCTGGACTATAATATTTCCTACCACTCCAGCGATGAGATGGGGTATCTGGCCAAGACACTGAATTACATGTCGGATGAACTGAAGCGCACCGATGAATATCAGCGGAAATTCGTGGCAAACGTTTCCCATGATTTCCGTTCGCCTCTGACCTCCATCAAGGGATACGTGGAGGCGATCCTGGACGGCACCATTCCCCCGGAAATGCAGGAAAAATATCTGAAGATTGTACTTTTTGAGACAGACCGGCTGAACAAGCTGACCCGGAGCATGCTGGCCCTGAACCGCATGGACAACAAGGGCTTCTACCTGGACATAAAGGATTTTGACATCAATACGGTAATCAAAAATACAGCGGCCTCCTTTGAGGGCACCTGCACGGCCAAACGCATATCCATCGAGCTGCTGCTGTCAGCGGAAAAGCTCTACGTATCGGCGGATATGATGAAAATTCAGCAGGTTCTCTACAACCTCATGGATAACGCCATCAAGTTCAGCCCCAACAATTCCACCATCCGGGTGGAAACAACGGAGCGCCACGAAAAGGTATTCGTGTCCGTCAAGGACAGCGGAATCGGCATTCCCCGGGCTTCCCTTTCCAAAATCTGGGAACGCTTCTATAAAATTGACGCCTCACGGGGAAAGGACCGGAAGGGTACAGGACTGGGGCTTTCCATCGTCAAGGAAATCATCAGCGCCCACAAACAGAATATCAATGTAATCAGCACCGAGGGGATCGGCACGGAATTTGTCTTCTCGCTGGACCGTGCGAAACAGGAAAACTAAAAAGTGCAGAAAATATCAGCTCCACCGAAGCCGGTGGAGCTGTCCTTCTGTCTGCAGATCTGCGAAGTGATTCTGCCGCAGCGCCTCATACAATACGATCGCCACGGAATTTGCCAGATTCAGGGAGCGTATGTCTTTCCCCATGGGAATCCGGATGCAGCGGTCCGGATGCTTCACCAGGATTTCTTCCGGAATCCCGGCGCTTTCCTTTCCGAACATAAGATAGCAGTCCTCTTCATACCGGATCTCTGTATACAGACGTTGGCCCTTGGTGGTGGCGAAATAAATCTTCGCTCCCGGATTCTGCTGCAGAAAGTCTTCATAGTCCAGGTAAGTCCTGACATCCAGCTTATCCCAGTAATCCATACCCGCCCGGCGGATCATCTTTTCGCCAAGCCGGAATCCCAGGGGCTCAATCAGGTGCAGCCGTGCCCCTGCCGCCACACACGTTCTTCCGATATTTCCCGTATTGGACGGTATTTCCGGTTCATACAGAACAATATTCATCGCCATACTCTATTCCTCCAGAGCCCGGTACAGTTCATCGGGCTGCGGCTTATCCAGATACCGTATTTCTTCTCCATTGCGCAGGATCCTGGCCCGGCCCTCTGTCGTCCGGCCCACCACCGTTCCCGGTATACCTGCGTCCCGCAGCGCCCTGACCACCGCCTGGCCATCCTCCGCCGCGATCATCATGGAGCCGCTGGACATGATCTGGTAGGGATTTACGCCGAAAAACTCACATATCTCCACAGTTTCCTGGCGGATGGGAACCGCCCGCAGATCTATCTCCAGCCCCACATTCCCGGCAGAGGCCATCTCCCAGAACGCTCCGAAAACGCCCCCCTCCGTAATGTCATGCATGGCGGCCGCTCCCGCCGCCTTCGCGGCCCGGGCATCGGGAACCACAGACAGATACTGGTCAAAGCTTCTGGCCGTCCGGATAAACTCCGGAGAAAATCTTTCCTTCAGCCGTTCCTCCCGCTCCTTAGCCAGGATGGAGGTGGCCTCCAGGCCGATCCACTTGCTCACCACCAGGTCCATCCCGGGTCGGATCCCGGAGGGATTCAGAAGCTCCTCTTTCCGGATCTTTCCCACCCCTGTAACCGAGATCAGAGGCTGGGCGACCACGCGGGTGATCTCCGTATGTCCCCCCAGAATCTCCATTTTCAATTCCCGGCAGGTATCCTCCGCCTGCCGCATCATTTGGCGGATTTCCGGTTCCTCCACGTTCTCCGGCAGCAGCACGGTCAGCATGACGCCCAGCGGCTCCGCTCCGGACGCCGCCAGATCATTGGCCGTAATGTGAATGCAGTGGCTTCCCAGATCCTTTACCGTTCCCGTAATGGGATCTGCGGACATCACCAGCACTTCTCCCGGCTCCACCTCCAGAGCCGCGCAGTCCACGCCCACGGAAGGGCCGGCAAGTACTTCCTTCCTTCTGTGCCCCACCTGTTTCAGAATCGAGCGGATCAGAACCGGTTCCGGCAGTTTTCCTATCTTCATGTTGTCCTCCGTTTAATTTCCTGTACTGGCCTGCGCAGCCGTCCCCTCTGTATTCTGGGCCTGGGTCCCGGTCTGGGTGGTGCCCGCAGATGCCGCCTGTCCTCCCGGATACTGGTCGATCACCGCCTGCACCTGTGCCAGATCATTGGTAGCGATGGCCGCCTGCAGCGCCGCCACTGCCTCCTCACTTCCCCCCGCGGTTCCCACCGTATACAGATTGGGTACCATGCGGTATGTGCTGGAATTGATCTGTTCTCTGGATTCCTCTGTCCCATTTACCGTCACCACCTTCCAGAGCCGGGCGGTCATTCCCTCATAGGCGCTGTAATCCACCGTAATCGTCCCGAATGCCGCCGTATCATCTGCCTGAAATTCATTGGTGATGGCCTCCGTGGAGACCACCTCGCTCTCATAGGTGACAACCCGGGAGGCATCCCGCGTCTCATGGCCGTATATTGTAAATGTTATGGTTCCGTTGCCGGCCGTCCCCTCAATATAGATGGGCGCGTCCGTATTATTGACAAAGCGGAAATCCTTCACCCCCTCGGCAATGGCCGCGTCCATGGACGGATCCACGTAGTGCACCAGCATGGAATGGGCCGAACGCTCTGTCACCTCCAGCTCCGCCTGCAGCACTGCCTGGTACAGAGTAGTGGACACCTGGCAGACTCCGCCGCCGTAAGTATCTACCACTTCACCGGATTCATAGGAGGGCGCCGGTTCGTATCCATTTTCTGCGGAGAAGGGCACCATGGCATTGCAGACCGAATATTCCTCTCCCGGATACAGGGTCGTGCCGGTTATTTTAGATGTCCCAACCACCACGTTGGTATTCCGCCCTGCGTTGTTCATCTGGTATTCGGTACTTCCGCTTCCCAGTACATCCTGAACCAGTGCCAGCTGCTCCGCATCTCCCTGGGCCGCCACAGTCTCGACCTCCGCCGTCACGGCTCCCTGGCCGCCGTGCCACTGGCTGTCCATATAATCCGTCACCTTTGAAACAGTCTCATCCACCTTTACGCTGCATCCATCCTGACCGCCGCCCACGGAAAAAGAACCGTCCGCGTTGTGAACAAGATATCTGTCCACAGCTTCTGTATTCAGCGGAACGCATTTATTTTCCACAACACTCCGGACCGTGTCCTCGTCCACGGACAGATCCATCTCCAGAACGTAAACCCCCCGCTCCTCCAGATATTTCTCCATGCGGAAGCGCTCCAGCACATTTCCCTTCTGCCCCGCCTCCAGGGCTTTATCCACAACATCAGAATCTTCAAGCGCAAGTCCCAGTTCCCCGGCAGATACCGTAACGGCTGTGCCGTTCACCATCAGCTGCACCGTATCCTGCTGAAGCTCTGCCAGCTTCTGCTGTACCGCCTGGCTGATTTCCTCCCGGTTCATGCCCGAAACGTCTATATCCTCAATATAGATTCCATCTCTGGCCGTCTCCGGCTCTGCGGCCTCCGCCGTCTCCGGCATCAGCAGGAAAGCAGAAAATCCCAGGATCACACCGGCCGCCAGGCCGATCCAATGCTTCATACTCAATCACCCTTTCTGTATCAGGCTATCGCTCCGATCACCAGCGGCACTACCATGGCCGCCACCAGGATAATGGCGATGACCGCCGCTGCCGTTCTTCTCTTCTTCGGATTCATACATCTTCCATCCTTTCATGCTCATTTGCGTCTCTCTGTCCCAGAGAGGCATTTCCTTCCATCCGGTCTGTCACATCCAGCACTGCTGCGCTTCCATCCAGCGGGCTTCTCCTTTCGTAATCAAACAGCAGCCACTTGCGGCCTTTCCGGAAACCCGGTATTTCTTCCCGGAACTCCTCCAGATGCGTCATGGATTTCAGCTGCCGCCAGTCTCTTCCCGTGTATATTTTCAGAATTTCCGGATTCTCTGCCTCTTCCTCATAGAACTTCCGCACTCTGTCTCTGGGGAGCATCTGTTCTCCGGCCCAGGCAGGCCTGTTTTTTACATTTTCTCTGGCGTACAGATCGCAGACTAGGCATTCCCGGAACCGCTCCGTCTCCCGGGGGATTTCCTTTTCCAGAAACTCCCCCAGGATCTCATATCTCCGGATCCGCGTATGGGAAACGGACAGATATCCTTCTTCCTCGTAATACCTGCCCAGCTTCTGATACAGAGAAAAAGCATCCGGGAACCGTGTTTCCGCCGCCTCCAGCGTCACGCGGAACTGCCCGCTGTTGTAATAGACCTCCACCATTTCCTCCACAAGCTTCAGCTGCAGGATATCTTCATAGGGCAGCCAGCGGTTTCCCAGAATCTCATAGGGAGCTGCCGCCTTATGCCGGAGCTTCCATTTTTCTGTCTCGGCGGCCAGGGGCGTGCCCTTCAGTACCTTCAGGAAACCCAGCTGCAGCTGCTGGGGATGCAGGGCGTATACCTGGCAGAAGGATCTGGCAAAGCTCTGCAGATCCTCTCCGGGAAGGCCCGCGATCAGATCCAGATGCTGATGGATATTTCCGCCGCTCCCGATTCTCTGTACGTTCCGGCAAAGTCTCGCAAAGTCCATGCGGCGATGGACAGCCTTCAGAGTTTCCGGATTCGTGGTCTGTACACCGATCTCCAGCTGAACCAGGCCCGGCCGCATCTTGCGGAGCTCCCGCAGCTCTTCTTCTCCCAGCAGGTCCGCCTCTATCTCAAAATGAAAATTCGTAATACCGTTATCATTTTCCCGCAGAAACTTCCATATGGCTGCCGCCCGTTTCCGGTCCGCGTTAAAAGTCCGGTCCACGAATTTCACCTGCCTGACCCTCTCCCGGAGAAAAAGGGCAAGCTCCCGGAAAACCAGCGCAAGACTCCTGTACCGCAGGCTTCTGTCCAGCGAAGAAAGACAGTAACTGCAGGAAAAAGGGCAGCCCCGGCTGGATTCATAGTAAAGGATCCGGTTTTCAAATTTCTGCAGATTTTCATAAGGAAATGGAAGACTGTCCAGATCCGGCAGCGGCGCCTCACCGGTGCGGATCAGACGGCCCTCCCGGTCCCGGTACAGAAGACCCGGGACTGTTTCCAGCTCTCCCGGGTTCCGGAGCCGGAAGCAGCGGCACAGCTGCCGGAAACTCTCCTCCCCCTCCCCGATCAGAATACCGGACAGAAACGGCAGCTCCTCCATCACTTTCTCTGCGTCCCAGGAAACCTCCGGACCACCCATCCAGATTGCCATCTCCGGCAGAATCTCATGGAGATCCCGGGCCAGCCTGCGAATCAGATCCACATTCCAGATGTAAACCGAAAAGGCAGCCAGATCCGGTTTTTCCCGGCAGATTGCCCGCAGGATCTCATCTTCCTGCTGATTGATGGTAAATTCCAGAATCCCGGCCTGCTCTCCCTGCTTTTCCGCGCTGGCCCGAAGCGAATACACAGCCAGATTGGAATGAATATATTTTGCGTTGACGGCGATCAGCAGTATCTTCATAATTCCTTCTGTACTTCTTCAAGGGAAGGCATGGCCGGGATCCCGCCCCGGCGCTCCACGCAGATTCCGGCAACCGCATTGGCGAAGCGGAGAAATTCCCGTCCCTGCTCTTCCGTCAGCTTTTCCGGATCTGCGCCTGTCTCCGCGAACCGGTCCAGGATTCCTCCCCAGAAAGAATCGCCGGCACCTGTGGTATCCACCACCTGCCTCTTCCTGCCCTTTTCCCGGATGCAGAACTGCTTCGTCCGCATCAGGGCTCCATCGCCGCCCAGCGTTACCACCGCGCAGGAAACTCCCTGCTGCAGCAGCGCCTCCGCCGCATCCTCCGGTTCCCGGCAGCCCGTCAGCAGTGCCGTCTCTTCATCTGAAATTTTCATAATATCCACAAAGGGAATGAGCGAGCGCATCTGCGCCACTGCCTCTTCCTGGCTCCTCCAGAGAGGCGCCCGGTAATTGGGATCGTAGGAAATCAGTGCCCCCGCCTTCCGGGCCGTCTCCACCGCGTACAGGGTTGCGCTCCGGGCCGGTTCGTCCGTCAGGGACAGGGAACCGCAGTGGAAAATTTTTGTTTTCTTCAGAAGCTCTGTGCGCACCTCCTCCTTTGTCAGCCGCGTATCAGCTCCCGGCTTTCTCGCGAAGGAAAAACTCCTTTCGCCGTCTTTCAGGGCCACAAAGGCCAGCGTAGTAAAGTATGCGGGATCCACAAGCATCCCGCTGACATCCACGCCGCAGTCCTCCAGGGTTTCCTTCAGCAGCAGCCCGTGCATATCCTCACCCACCTTGCCGATGAAGGCGGTCTTCCGTCCCAGTCTGGACAGCGCGGCCAGCACATTGGCCGGAGCGCCGCCCGGATTCTGTTCAAACAGGTTTCTCCCTCCTTCGCTGGTGCCGCAGGGGGTGAAATCAATTAATACCTCTCCCAGAGCCGTCACATCAAACATAGACATTCTCCCTTCTCATACTGTTTTTCTGCCGGCCGGGCCGGGAAGAGACCTTCCCTCTCCGCCGTCATACGTGGATTCTCACCACAGACTGGCGGCATGCCCGCTATACCGTAAAAAGGGGCGGAAATATCTTCCGCCCCTCCGATGCCAATGCCTAGTTCCGGAATCGAACCAGAGACACGAGGATTTTCAGTCCTCTGCTCT
>ERZ1643246.3185-NODE-3185-length-14504-cov-12.854592_pt1 | contig 14504 bp, 12 predicted proteins | sample MGYA00579265_ERZ1643246 | MGnify/ENA primary metagenome ERZ1643246 (study PRJEB29033, sample SAMEA4952261) | chicken gut metagenome | biome: Broiler Chicken; feature: Gastrointestinal Tract; material: Caecum | place: Ireland | collected 2018 | study: Broiler... | reverse complement strand
AAATCAGGTTTTTTCTCTACATATACGCGTTTTACTGTACTCATTAGGTTCCTCCATTTTCTTTTCATGGGTTCCGGGGCCGGCAGCGGCCGGGCGGCCGGAAGCAGACAGGTGCGGGGTCGTCCGGCCTTTGCTGAATCCGGGCGCATCCGTGGACTGACTGCAGTTGTACGCTGTATTCAGTGTAGCATACTACTTATTATAAGTAAAATTAATATAATTAATTTCTTTTATAAGTTTCTCTAATTTTAAGGAGCGGACGAAACCGAGAGGCGCCATGGGCGGTGTGCGCGCGGCGCCTCTCGGTTTCTGATTGATTGGGGCGTGGGATGGCTAAATGTTTTTGCGCGTATATAAGCTCAATACGCAGTACATAGAAAAATGGAAAAACGGTTCCGAATAAGCCTAAGGAAGGGCCGGGGAAAAGCTTTTCACTTTTTCCCCGGCCCTTTGTCAGACTACCTTTTTTCTATTTTCTTTCTTAAATATATTCTTTATTTCCCCCAGTCTTCTCCTGACTTCTTCAGGCGCAGTTCTCAGAATTCCGGTTCGATCAGACCGTAGGTGTTTCCTTTTCTCTTATACACTACGTTTACTTCATCGGTTTCCGCATTGCGGAATACATAGAAGTTATGTCCCAGCAGTTCCATCTGTACGCATGCGTCTTCCGGGAACATCGGTTTCATTCCGAATTTCTTTGTACGGATAATGCGGATCTCTTCGTCTTCCATGTAATCATTCTCGATGTAGGATTTCTGGAAGTTTCCGCCTTCCTGTTTCTTGTCCACGATCTTCGTTTTGTATTTGCGAAGCTGGCGCTCGATCACCTCTTCTACCAGATCAATGGAAACATACATATCATTGCTTACCTGCTCCGAGCGGATGATATTGCCCTTGACAGGAATAGTTACCTCTATCTTTTGTCTTTCTTTTTCAACACTCAGTGTGACGATGACTTCTGTGTCGGGTGTGAAATATCTTTCCAGTTTTCCGAGCTTGTCCACTACTGCCGCCCGTAACCCCTCCGTTACATCGATATTTTTTCCGCTTATTGTAATCTTCATGATGTCTCAGCCCCTTTGCTAAGTATTTTACATGCGCTTTACTTTCCCGCCTGTAAGTAAGTATATTATATCAATCTATTTGATAAAACGCAATAGATTTTAGACTATTCACCAACTTTTAATAATTTTACAGTAAATTTTGTAAAATGAGGGCGGACGGGGCGGGGATGCCGCAGCGCGGGCAGGCGGAAGGGAGTCGGCGGCACGGGACGTGGGTGCACGGCGGGCATCTGCAAGCTGTGCACCCACGTCCCGTGCTGCCGACTCCCTTCCGCCTGCCCGCGCTGCGGCATCCCCGCTCCCTGGCGTTCTCTTGGGGGGAGTGACGGGAACAGATGTGGCTGAACGATTACGGTAACTGTCATTTTTGTTTCGCGACGGAATTGCATTTCAGGGGTTTGTATTTTATACTGGTGAGTGATAAGTGATATGGAATCGGGAAAAGAGGTGTGGTATGAAGCGGTGGATCAGGATCCGGCCGTCGGATGATGTGGGCGTGGCGCTGGAGGATCTGGCGGCGGGGACAAAGGTACAGTCGGATGGTGAAGGATCGTGTATTGTCCTTTTGGAGGATATCCCGCGGGGGCATAAGTTCGCGCTCAGGAATTTGAATGCCGGGGAACGGGTAATGAAGTATGGGGCTCCGATCGGGGTGACTACGGAACCGGTGAGGGCCGGAGCCTGGGTGCATGTGCATAATCTAAAGTCGGCTCTCGATGAGGTCCCCGATGATTCGTATCGGGAGCGGAAGTTTTCGGCTGAAACGGACGGATATGGCTTTCCCGGAGCGGAAAAGCCGAACGGCTCTGCCAGCGGTTCCGGCGGCGGGGAGGATTGCTTTTTCCAGGGTTTTCAGCGGGAAAATGGAAGTGTGGGGATCCGCAATGAACTCTGGATCATCCCCACGGTGGGATGTGTCTGTGATGTAGCGGCAGCGCTTGAGAAGCGCGCACAATTTCTCGTCCGGGGGGCGGTGGATGCGGTCTGTGCGTTTTCTCACCCGTATGGCTGTTCCCAGATGGACGAAGATCAGGAGAATACCCGCCGGATCCTGGCAGATCTTGTGAACCATCCCAACGCGGGCGGTGTTCTGGTGCTTGGGCTTGGCTGTGAAAACAGTAATATCGGAGTGTTAAAGCCGTATATCGGTCCCTTCGATGAGCGGCGTGTGAAATTTCTGGTCTGCCAGGAATCCGAAAATGAACTGGGCGACGGACTGCGTCTGCTGGAGGAGCTGGCAGACTATGCCTCCTCGTTCCGCAGAGTACCGGTAAGCTGCAGCAGGCTTGTGGTCGGTCTGAAGTGCGGCGGATCAGACGGGTTGTCGGGAATTACCGCCAATCCTGCGGTGGGTGTTTGTTCTGATCTTCTGATCGCCCGGGGCGGCACTGCGATCCTCACGGAGGTCCCGGAAATGTTCGGGGCGGAAACGTTCCTAATGGACCGGTGTGAAAACGAGGAAGTGTTTGAAAAGACCGTCGCGCTGATCAATGATTTCAAAAATTATTTTATCAGCCATGGAAAAGCCATCTATGAAAATCCCTCGCCCGGCAATAAGGAAGGAGGAATTTCCACGCTGGAAGACAAGGCTCTGGGATGTACGCAGAAGTCAGGGAGTGCCCCGGTGCAGGATGTTCTCTCCTATGGAGAGCCTGTAAAAAGGCGGGGACTAAATCTGCTGAGCGCTCCGGGGAATGATCTGGTATCCTCCACCGCCCTGGCTGCCTCAGGCGCCCATCTGATTCTGTTTACGACCGGAAGAGGAACGCCCTTTGCATCGCCGGTTCCGACCCTGAAACTGTCCAGCAATTCCGCACTGTTCCGGAAGAAACATAACTGGATCGATTTTGACTGCGGAACGCTGACAGAAAGCGGCAGTCCGGAGGAACTCGGCGCACAACTCTTTGCGTATGTTCTTTCTGTCGCTTCCGGGGAGCAAGTGTGCGCGGAAAAAGCAGGATACCATGGCATGGCGATCTTTAAGCAGGGTGTTACCCTGTAAATGATCCGTGTAACCGTTCGTCTGACGGAACTGTTACATCGATCTGCAAGAAAAAGGAGACAGAAACAGTGAAAAAACTGAGCTACCAAACGTTAGAGGATTTGAATTACAACGGATATCTGCTGAGGGAGGCTCCGGAACGGGTGCTCCAGTTCGGCGAAGGAAATTTTCTTCGGGCTTTTGCCGACTGCTTTATCGATCGGATGAATGAGAAAGGCGGTTTTTGCGGCAAAGTCGTCCTTGTTCAGCCGAATGCGCGGCCCTCCGCACTGGGACTGGCCGACCAGATCAATGCCCAGGACGGTCTTTATACCTTATATCTGCGTGGTTTCCAAAACGGAAAAAAGATCAACGAGAAACGGATCGTTTCCTGTGTCAGCCGCTGCCTGAATATGTACAGAGATTATGACAAAGTAATGGCCTGTGCGGAAAACGCCGACCTGCGCTTTATCATCTGCAACACCACGGAAGCGGGGATCGTATACGATCCGGAATGCCAGTTCGACGACGTTCCTCCTTCTGCCTTTCCGGCAAAGCTAACGCAGTTTCTCTACCGGCGTTTCCAGGTTTTCGGCCGGGAGACGGGAAAAGGCCTTGTGCTCCTTCCCTGCGAACTGATCGACGATAACGGAAAGGAACTGAAAAACTGTGTCCGGATGTATGCCAGACAGTGGAACCTTGGAAACGGATTTCTCCAATGGCTGGAGGAAGAGAATGTGTTCTGCTCCACACTGGTGGACCGTATCGTCACCGGATATCCGTCCGCAGAGGCGGAAAAACTGGAAAGAGAAAACGGCTATGAAGACCGTCTGATGGATACAGGAGAGATCTTTGCCTCATGGGTGATCGAGGCGCCGGCCTCTCTTGGACGGGAATTGCCCTTTGACGAAGCGGAGCTTCCGGTACTGCTCACCGACAATCACAAGCCATACAAGGAACGAAAAGTGCGGATTCTCAACGGTGCTCACACCTCCATGGTCCTCGGCGCATATCTCGCCGGCCGGGAGATCGTCCGGGACTGTATGCACGATCCCGTCATCCGCGAATATTTGAATCAGGTCATCTACGATGAGATTCTCCCGACCCTCTCCCTTCCCAGAGAGGAATGTATGGATTTTGCCGCTGCCGTCGCGGAGCGGTTTCAGAATCCTTTTATCGACCATTCTCTTCTGGCGATCGCTCTGAATTCCACTTCCAAGTGGCGGACAAGGATCCTCCCGTCGCTGGAGGTCTATGTGAAGAAGTTTGGAAAACTGCCAGAAGGGATCACTGCATCCTTTGCATTCTACCTGGCTTTCTATCACGGGACGGAGTTGACGGAGAAAGGACTTCTGGCAAGGCGTCCCAACGGAGATGTCTATACCGTCTCCGACGACCGGTCCGTGCTGGAATTCTTTTACGATCACCGGATGGACTCCACAAAAGATTTGGTTCACGCAGTATCCACCAACCAAGCTTTCTGGGGGATGGATCTGTCTGTGTTTCCGGAATTTGAGGAGACCGTGTGCAGATTTCTGGATGAGATCAGGGAAAACGGTGTGTTGGCCATCATGAAGCATTTGCAGAAAAACCGTTGACGCACCATGGTAATATAATCAGACAACACGCCGGGAGAAGGGTATAAAATCATCCCGAAACTCCCGGAACAGAAGGAGGACTTTATGAAATTTCGGCCATGCATTGATATACATAATGGAAAGGTAAAACAGATCGTCGGCGGCAGTCTGAAAGACGCCAGAGATCAGGCGGTGGAAAACTTTGTTTCCGATCAAGACGCTGCCTTTTTTGCAGAATTTTACCGGGAAAAGGGAATCGACGGGGGACATGTGATCCTGCTGAACTCCAGGGATTCTGTGTATTATGAGGAAACGAAACGGCAGGCTCTGAAAGCGCTCGCCGCTTTCCCGGGCGGGTTACAGGCAGGAGGCGGGATCACGGAAAAGAATGCCTCCGAATTTCTGGACGCCGGCGCCAGCCACGTTATCGTCACATCCTATGTCTTCCGGGACGGACAGATCTCCTATGAAAATCTGGATAAACTGGAGCGTGCAATTGGAAGGGATCGTCTGACCCTGGATCTCAGCTGCCGGAAAAAAGACGGGGAATATTTCATCGTGACAGACCGCTGGCAGAAGTATACCGATGTGGCGCTGTCTCTGCCGGTGCTCCGGGAACTCTCCTCCCACTGCGATGAATTTCTGATCCATGCGGTGGACGTGGAAGGGAAAGCCCGGGGGATTGAACTGCCTCTGGTCCGCCTGCTCTCCGAGATGGAGGAGTTTCCGGTCACCTATGCAGGCGGCGTCGGCAGTTTCCGGGATCTTGAACTCCTGAAGAAAGAAGGAAACGGCAAAATCGATGTGACCATCGGCAGTGCTCTGGACCTGTTCGGCGGTCCTATGCCCCTGGAGGAAGTACTGGCATATATATGAGCAGGACAGCCTTATCAGTGGTCCACCCTGCCCCACGGGAAAAATTTCCCGTTCTGATATCGTTTCAAAAGGATCAATGCCACAAGAGAGGCAGTCAGCTCCGAAAGTGGAAACGCCGCCCAGATTCCTGCAGCCCCCATCACCCGCGACAAAACAAAGCCCAAAGGTACCGTAATCACCAACTGCCGCAGCAGGGAAATCACCAGGGACTCCCCTCCCCGGCCCAGAGCCTCGAAAACGCCGGAAAACACAACTCCGATCGTCGACACAAGGAATCCCAGACAGATGATACGCAGCGCTGTCTCTCCCGCCGCCAGCAGTTCCGCATCCGCCTGAAACAGCTGCAGGATCCCTCTTGGGATTGCAAGGGACAGAACGGTTCCCGCCAGCATGAGCACGGCAGCGCCCAGCAGACAGTAACGGATCGTCTGGCGCACACGGCCGTACTGCCCTGCGCCGTAGTTAAAACCGATGATCGGCCGCATTCCCTGTACCATACCGTTGGCCGGCATATAAATAAATGTCTGCAGCTTAAAGTAAACGCCGAGCACCGCCACGTAAACATCTGAAAACGCTGCGAGGATCCCGTTCAGAACGCTGACCAACAGCGACGGCATCATCAGCATCAGGGACGACGGGATCCCGACGGAATAAATTCTTTTGATCAGAGCCCAGTCGAGTTTCAGATAGCGGGGATGCATCGTCACGCCGGGGTTTTTATGCAGATAGACGACAATGTACAAAACAAACGCCCCAATCTGACCGATCACCGTGGCGATCGCCGCGCCGCGCACACCCATGGCCGGAAAGCCCAGAAGCCCGAAGATCAGGATCGGATCCAGGATAATATTTATGATACATCCGGTGGCAAGAAGAACCATCGTCGTCTTCATCGCCCCGATGCCCTGATAAATCTTTTCCAGAGAAATCTGCAGAAGACTTCCAAAGGAGACACACAGCACCACATAAGTATAGTCGCAGGCATTTTCCAGCACCTCCGGACTGCTGGTGAACAGCTGAAGGAACGGCCGTGTGACCGCCGAACCAAACAGGACAAAGATAACGCAGTGGATCAGTGTCAGCGCCATCCCGATCGTAGCGGTCTCGTTCGCCTTTTCCTGATCTTTTTCTCCAAGACTGATGGATAATGCCGAACTGATCCCAACGCCGAAGCCGACCGACACGGCCATAACAATGTTCTGCAGCGGATATGCGAGAGAAACCGCAGTCAGGGCCTCTGTCCCCAGCCATGATACATACATGCTGTCGACAATATTGTAGAGCGACTGGACCAGCATCGACAGCATCATCGGAAGCGACATGCTGATCAGCAGAGACAGCACCGGCTTTTCTCCCATCTTATTTTTCTGTTCTTCCATATTTCACAACACCTCTTTTTCTCTCTGAGCATTTACAACGCTTCGAAAAGTTTCCGCAAAAAAAGCCATACCGCTCTGTTTAATGCTGAAACAGAAAAACCGGTATGGCTTTCAAACGCTCATTGTTTCTTTCCGCAGAAATTCTACGAAAATCATATACAAGGTATCACATCTTTTCGATTCCGTCAAGTATCTCTTTTTCTTATTTCCACTTTCTATACAGTTCCGCGATGGACGCGAAGATATAATCCGGCGGAATCTCCGCTTCCTCCGCCTCCTCCGCGGTAGCTTCTCCGGTCAGCACCAGCGCCGTCTCCACGCCGGCGTTGTGCCCGCAGAGAATGTCTGTGTACAGCCGGTCTCCGACTACCAGCGTTTCCTCCCTGGTATAATGGTTCTGGCGCAGAGCGAATTCCACCATGGCTGTCTCAGGTTTTCCGATAAAATACGGCGTCCGCTTTATTGCGTGGCCCAGCATCTCGCAGATGGAACCGCAGTCCGGCACATAGCCGAACTCTACCGGGCAGACAAAGTCCGGATTCGTCGCGAGATAATCCACCTCCGGATTCATCAGGATCCGGCAGGTATCCGACAGCTTCTCATAAGTCAGCTGATTGTCGTAAGAGACCAGCACGCAGGTGATCCCCTCGTCCTCCCAGTCCGTCGTCACGCGGATCTTGCTGCGCTTCAGTTCCCGGAGAAACGAACGGGTTCCGAGCACATAGATCAATTCCCCGCTGTGGTGCTGTTTCAGATACTGGATCGTCGCGTAGGAGGCAGTGATAAAATTGGAGTAGTCCGACGGAATCCCCAGTTTCTGAAAGGACGCGATATAATCGGAGATGCTCTTCGTCGCATTGTTCGTGATAAAAACAAACTGCCCGCCGCTGCTCTTCAGATCCTCCAGAAATTCCCGTGTTCCGCTGATCAACTGTTCCCCTTTGCATACGGTTCCGTCGATGTCCAGCAGAAACAGCTTTTTGTCTTTCAGCATTCCCTGCTCTCTGCCTCCGCCTCGTCTCTGGCTTCCAGTCCACGATCTGGATAATTGGTGATCACTGCGTCCACTCCTTCGTCGATCAGCCAGTGGATCTGATCTTTCTCATTGACCGTCCACACACGCAAGGCGACGCCGCTTTCTTTGTATTCCTTCAGGAAATCCGCCATCTTCACATGGAACAGCGCCGGATGCAGGCCTTTGATCCCTGTGTTTTTTGTGTAAGCGGCCACGTCGAGCATCACATCTCCGATCAGATACGCAGTCTCCGCTTCCGGAGAGAGCTCTTTGATCTTCTGGACACTGTAATGATTGAAGGAAGAGTAGATGATACGGTCTTCCATCCCCTCTTCTTTCACCAGTTCCAGTACTTTCCGTTCAATCTCCGGATACCAGAAGATTCCTGTCTTCAGTTCGATATTGATCTCCATGGTTCCCGGTTTCACCAGTTCGAGAACCTCGCGCAGAGTGGGGATCTTTACGTCCGGATACTGCTCAAAATGATTGGACACGGAAAATTTTTTCAGTTCCTCCAGCGTGTAATCCCGTACTGCTCCCTTTCCGTCGCTGACGCGGTCGATCGTCTCATCGTGGATCACGACTAATTCTCCATCCTTTGTCAGCTGTACGTCCAGTTCGATCCCGTCCGATCCCTGGTCCATCGCCAGCTGAAATGCTTCCAGAGTATTTTCCGGAGCATAGGCGCTCGCCCCTCTGTGGGCAAAAATTTTCACTCTTTTCATTTCTTCTTTCCTCCTGTCCGCAGTGTACGATTCCATAACCATCCGCTCTGCCGAACGGTTACGCGGTTTTGACTTTTGTATAGTATAGCAGAAAACTCTGCATCAAAAAAGGCAACCGTTGCGCTGCCAAAAAAGCATATCAGCCGCCAACGGCAGCAGTCCAGTTTCCTGAACTGCTGCCGCCGGCAACGATTCTGATCCTTCCTCTTTTACCGTCTGGTCATCAGCCGTTTACAAGGTTATACTCCTCAATCGTATCATTGATATCGCTTGCCATATTGTCCACAGCCTCTTCCGGTGTAACGCTGCCATTCAGCATATTCTCAATCTGGGTCTCAACGATCTGGCGGGATTCCGGGAATACGCTCAGCAGAGCGCCTGCATATTCCGGTGCGGAATCATGCAGCTGATCCAGAGCGGTCTGGAACTGCGGATACTGTGCGATGTTATCTTTAAATGTCTGCTCTTCCTGTGCTGCAGTAACGATCGGGAAGTAACCGGTCTGTGCATTCCAGTATGCCTGGGATTCCGGAGAAATCAGGAATTTGATAAATTTCCAGGTAGCCGCTGCCTGTTTCTCATCATTGTTATTTAATGCCCACAGAGAAGCGCCGCCGATAGAAACACCGCCCTGGTCGTCCGGGCTGACTGCCGGATAGTAAGCGGTTCCCACTTCAAAGTTTCCGCCGCTGTCCTCCAGCACTTGTTTCAGAGATGCAGTGGAGCCAAGCATCATTGCCGCCTTACCGGACGTAAAGTCTGTCGTCGCTGTATCACTTCCGGAACGGCCTACGTTCGGAGCGTATCCCTGCTGATACAGATCATACCATGCATTCAGAATGTTCAGCGCACCGCCATTCTCATCAAATACCACCTTGGTTGCCGCCGCCTCACGGCCGTTTCCATTATCTACCATATCCAGTCCCTGCTTGCAGAGGAACTGTTCAAAATACCATCCGTAAATACTGATCGCGATAACCTCCTGCGCACCGCCCTGGTTCATCAGCGCGTCGCCGATCTCGGCGATCTCCGGCAGGCTGGTCGGAACCTCAGTGATCCCCGCAGCATCAAACATATCCTTATTATAATACAGCAGAGGAGTCGAAGAGTTGAACGGCATGGAATACATGGTTCCATCCTCGGTCGTATAGTATGCCGCAACATTCGGCTCGATCTGAGAAACATCGTAACCGTCTGCATCGATCATCTCCTGCATCGGGATCACCCATCCGGAGTCGATCATAAAACGGGTACCCAGGTCATAAATCTGTACCAGATCCGCACCCATGTTTCCGATCTGCGCACTTTTCAGTTTATTGATCGTATCGTCATATTCGCCCTGATAAACAGCTTCTACGGTGATTCCGTCGGTGTTTTCCTCATTAAACTTATTTACCAGATAATCCATAGCCTCGCCGTTTACACCGCCCATGGAATGCCAGAATGTAACAGTCGTTCCATTGGTATCTACATTTGCGAAATTGTCAGTGATCACTCCGGAAGTCTCTGTTCCGCTCTCGGAGGAAGCTGCGGAAGCCGAACTTCCGCTGTCTGTGCCAGAACCACTGTTGCCGCAGGCTGCAAGGGAAGACATCACCATAGCCGCAGCAAGAATTGATGCGATTACTCTTTTTTTCATAAATTTTCTCCTCTTCTTTTCTGCCGCCGGTATCATGCGGATCAGGCACGGCCGGCGGCCTGTTCATTTTTGTAACAGACCAGTTATTGATCTGTTACTATTTTGATATATCAACAGGTCAGCCTTTGACTGCTCCTGAGAACATTCCGCTGATCAGCTGTTTCTGTCCTACGATGAAGATCACCATGGACGGAATGATGATCGCTACGACACCTGCCATCATCAGTGTGATGGACTGTGCGTCGACGCTGTTCAGCATACTGATACCGATCTGTACGGTACGCATTTCTTCGGAACCTGTAACCAGCAGCGGCCACATATACATGTTCCATGCATTGATAAAGGTATAGACAGCCATTGCTCCGATCGCAGATTTTGTAAGTGGGATCAGGATCTTTATGATGAACCGCAGATTTCCGCAGCCGTCCAGCTTCGCCGATTCGTAGAGAGAGATCGGGAAGGTCATGTAGAACTGCCGGAACAGGAAGATTCCCATCGCGGAAGTCAGGGACGGAAGGATCAGTACAATGTAGGTATCCAGGATTCCCATACTGCTGACCGTCAGGTAATTGGAAATGATCACTGCCTCGCCGGGAACCATCATCGTCGCCATCACCAGCATAAACAGCACATTTTTTCCTTTAAAGTCCAGAAAGGAAAAAGCAAACGCTGCCAGAGAGCAGGTGATCACCTGACCCAGGGTGATACATCCGGCTACCAGGAAGGAATTCAGGATAAAACGCACCAGAGGAACCTGTGTAAATGCACGAATGTAATTTTCAAAAGTCGGATGGGACGGAAGAAGATTCATGTCCATCGTAAACAGTTCGTCGCCCGGCATCACGGAAACGCTGACAGAATACAGCAGCGGAAACAGCATGAACAGTGCAAAAATGATGTTCACACTGATCAGCACAGCCTTACGGATCCTCTTTTTTCTCAGAGCACGGGCGTTCATGAGACTGTGAAGCTTTGCAATTTCCTCTTCATTATAAGAACCCTGCTCCATCGTAATGGTATTATTGATCGCAGCCATCTTAATATTTGACCCCTTTCTTTTCAACCTTGAACATCACAAGCGTAAGAGCCATGATGATCAGAAACAGAACAACTGACTGTGCAGCCGCACTGCCGAATCTGTAGTTAAAGAATGCATCGCGGTAAATTGAATATACGATAACATTTGTGGATTCTCCCGGGCCTCCCGAAGTCAGGATCTTGATCTGGCCAAAGGACTGGAAGGCCTGAATGATATTTACCACCAGAGTGTAGAACATGATCGGACTCAGTCCCGGCAGCGTCAGACGGAAGAATTTCTGGATTCCATTGGCTCCGTCCACGGATGCACGCTCATAAATAGATTCATCAATATTTCCAAGACCTGCGGAAAAATACAGGAAGTTGATTCCACTGTTCAGCCATGCGGTGAGAACTGCGACACAGATCAGCGCATAGCGGGGATCCGCGATCCAGTTGATATCCAGGCCGGTAAGCTTGTTCAGAATACCGATCGTCGGATTCAGGATGATCTTAAAGATCATCGCCGCGCCGCTGGACGCGATAGCCATCGGAAGCGCATAGGAAGTACTGAACACACGGATGCCCGGAAATGCTTTGCTACAGAGCACTGCTCCGAGCAGTCCGAGCAGCATACTTCCGACCACGACGATCACAACAAAAATCAACGTCACCAGGAGACTGTTGTAAAAGGATTCCGATCTAAGCAAATCGGCATAATTTTCCAGTCCAACAAACACCTTTGCCTGTCCGAGTTTATCTGTCAGAAACAGACTCAGATAGATTGTTTTCACAAATGGATAAAACAGGAAAACTGCAAATACCAGGAAGCAGGGGATCAGATAGAGATACGCGCTTCCGCCTTTCATTCTGTCCATTAACCGTTTCATTGCTGACCTCCACGATAAAAAATATTTTTCTCCGTGTCCACATCAAAGAAATGTGCCCGGTTCATATCCACAAACAGTGACAGTTCGTCGCCGATCCGTCCTCTGGTTTCCACTGGAAGCCGCGCGGCAAACTCGCCTGTAAACTTCTCTTCCAGATAGAACATTGATTCCGCGCCAAGCATCTCTCTCGTTGTGATCTTTCCACTGAGTGTCCGCTTTGTGTAATCCGCTTTTGGATCCTTGGCCGTTACCTCTGTGGAAAAATGCTCAGGGCGAACGCCGAGGATCACGTTTTTATTTCTATATTCATTGGCAAGAGCGAACGCCTTATCTTCCGGAATCTCCAGTGTCTCGCCGGAAGCAAGTTCGAAATCTGCGCCTTTGTCGGTCTTTCGGATCTTTCCTTCGATAAAATTCATGGACGGGGAACCGATAAACCCTGCAACAAACAGGTTCGCCGGATTTTCATAAATTTCCTTCGGCGTATCGGCCTGCTGGATGTAACCGTCCTTCATGACGACGATCCTCGTTCCCAGAGTCATCGCCTCGGTCTGGTCATGGGTTACATAGATCATCGTCGCGCCCAGCCGTTTATGTAACTCTGCAAGTTCCACACGCATCTGTGCTCTCAGTTTCGCATCCAGGTTGGACAGCGGCTCGTCCATTAGGAACGCTTTCGGTTCTCTCATGATCGCGCTTCCGATCGCAACCCTCTGCTTCTGGCCTCCGGAAAGAGCGCCCGGCCGCTGTTTCAGCAGATGTTCGATCCCGAGGATCGACGCAGCTTCGTGTACCTTCTTATCAATTTCCTTTTTCGGAACTTTTCGGATCTGCAATGCAAACGCCATGTTATCGTAAACAGTCATCTGCGGATACAATGCATAATTCTGAAAGACCATCGACAGATCTCTGTCCTTCGGCTCTACATAATTGCAGAGCTGATGGTCGATCCACAGCTCACCGCTGGTAATCTCCTCCAGACCTGCGATCATCCGAAGTGTCGTTGACTTTCCGCATCCCGATGGTCCGACAAAAATAACAAATTCTCCATCCTCAATCTTCAGCGAAAAGTCACGGACTGCGTACTGTTTTTTGTCATACATCTTACATACGTTCTTCAGAAGCAATTCTGACATTTCTTTCTCTCCTCCATCTCTTGGATCGTGTTTGAAAATATCTTTCTTTCATTTCCAGGCACGCTCTGCCATGTGCTCTTCGCACTGACTGTAATTATTCTACAGAACGAATGTAAAATGCTCTTGCCATTCCCTGTAAAGTTTTCGTTAATCAGTATTTTTCCCCTCTATTTTTAGCTCTTTCACAAAAAACCTGCGGCTTTTGACAACTCTTTTAGAAAATTTTTACAGGAGATTTTATGTAAAATCACTGCAAATGTTTTTCTTGTCCGCGTTTCTCCGCCAAACCCTCCGTCAACTTTTTTTAACAAAACATGTTCTTTTGTAAAATCCATGAAAAAAAGATCACAGGATCGTCTTCTCAATGACAATCCTGTGATCCTCCGATTTCAGATGCGCTATGCAACTGCTCCGACATTCCTCTTTTTAAAATTCTGTTCTGTGCCTCCCGGATCGTATTCGCGGCAACGATCAGATTAACGCCGACGCCGACCAGCAGAAACAAAAACGTCAGCGCCAACAGTACCACCGCCTCCATGGACTCCAGAATTCCCGCCAGCATGACCGGCACGGAACTGACAATGCACAGGGCAATTCCCGCCACCATACTTCTGCGGTAACTGTTTTCAAAGGCGTCCCTCTCCTCTGCCACGGCTTCCGCGGTCCCCGGTTCCAAAATATAATGACCTTTGGAAAAATACTGATATTTTTTTATTTTGAAATCACTGTTGATGAAGACAGACACCGCCCAGGCCACTATGAGGAGCAGCAGGATACATCCGATCACTCCTGCCACGTCCTCACTGAAAACCCCTGGGACAAACGGAAACATCGAGACAGCCATAGCGCCCATGAGAACACCCGGCGCAAAGACACAGAGCATGACGCCTTTTCCAAGCTGCCGTCCATATTCTCCTGTCTGCTCCAGATAATCCATGGTCTCCGCAAAGGTAATTCTGCGGAACTGTTCATTGTTTTTCGGAACGTCCGGCGGTTCTTCCGGCCGTCCGCTGTCTTCTGCACGATCTTTTTTATCTCCCGCTTCAAAAAAAGTTCCATCCCCGGATTCCTCGTCTTTCAGAAGAAAATCCGTCGTCACCTGGAAAATCCTGGACAGTTCCAGCACCCGGTTCAGGTCCGGGAGACTGGCTCCGGTATCACATAGTTAAAGATATTGGTATCATTCAATCAATTTTGCCGATAAA
>ERZ1643246.3182-NODE-3182-length-14507-cov-8.471630_pt1 | contig 14507 bp, 14 predicted proteins | sample MGYA00579265_ERZ1643246 | MGnify/ENA primary metagenome ERZ1643246 (study PRJEB29033, sample SAMEA4952261) | chicken gut metagenome | biome: Broiler Chicken; feature: Gastrointestinal Tract; material: Caecum | place: Ireland | collected 2018 | study: Broiler... | reverse complement strand
TTCTTTTACTTTTTTATGAAATTTTTGTTGCATTTCAAATGAAATTTCCGGAAAAATCTTGCATTATTTTAAAAAGTGTGTTATAGTATATTAGCGTTAGGAAATCTTTAATTTAAATCGAGGTGTAGCGCAGTTGGTAGCGCGCGTGGTTTGGGACCATGAGGTCGCAGGTTCGAACCCTGTCACCTCGACCATTTTTTGCCCTTTTTCAAGGGAATTTAAGAGAATTTATAAAAATTCAAAAGTTATAAATTATGCTATTTTTCAATAAAAATGAAGAATAGCATAATTTTTTTACATTCTATAAAATTCTAAAAAATATGCTCATTTTCTTCAACAAAAAATTTCAACAAAATTTTTCAAGTTCAAAAAAAGTTTTAACAATATTTCAACAAAAGGATTTTTAGCTAAATATCAATATTTTCAAAGTTCTTCATATTACAAAGAAAGGAGAACTTGCCTATGGAATTTATCCCATATAAAGCTAATGAATGTTTTGAACATCTATATTATCAAATACCAATGGAATTGTTTTTTAATAAAAATTATAAAGACAAATTGAATTCAGATAGCAAAATTCTTTATGGATTTCTATTAAATAGGCTAACTTTATCTATAAAAAATAATTGGTTAGATGAAGAAGGAAATGTATTTTTAATATTTACTAGAAAAGAAGTTCAAGAATTGCTAAATTTATCAGATAAAACTGCTACAAAAGCATTCAAACAATTAAAAGAATGTAAATTAATATATGAGAAAAAACAAGGATCTACTAAACCTAATTTGATATATGTAGGAAAAATAGAACATGATAAAAATCTTATAAAAGTGATTCGTAAAAATTACGATTCAAGAGTCGTAAAATCTACGAGTCATGACGCGGAAAATTTACGACCTAACTATAACAATAATAATTATAACTATAAAGGAAAAGGCAAGTATAATTTTCAAAATTACGAACAAAGGCATTATGATAATTTAGATTTTTTATATGCCAATAATTTTATATATGAAAATTAGAAAAAGGAGAAGTTAGATATGAAAAATGACGAATTAAAAGAAAGATTTATAGATAAAAAAACAGGAATTGAATATATAAGAAAAGGCGATTACTACTTTCCAAATTTAATTGATTCAGCTAGAGTAAAAGCAGTAGAACTTGGTAAATATGGAAAATTACGATTGAAATATTTACTGGAGCATAAGAAAGTAGAATATATTTGTTTATGGCTTGATAATAAGTTAAGAATACATTTATTAGAAACAGACAAAATAGCAAATGAAAGATTTAATTTGTTAATGAAACAGTTTATGGAGCAAGAAAATATAACTGAAGAATTGAAAGCAACTAATCAAATGGAATGGGTTAGAAGCATGAACAATATTAAAAATTGTGTTGAAGAAATTATATGTAAAGAATTAATTTATGTTTAATGGAGGAAATGATTATGGAAAAAATAGAAACTTTTTATGAAGAATATGAAGATATGTTTGAAGAATATTTAGAAGATATTAGAAGAAATTTAAGAAATACAAATAAAGAATATATAAAATTACAGAAGGAATTTCATAAATTTATGGATGAAAATGAGAATCTAGTTTGGGTTCTAGAAGGAGATATTAAAGATAGAAATTTATCAAATGAAGAATGTTTTGCACTTTCAAAATTAGTAGAAATTTATACTGATATACAATCAATAGAAGAAAAAGAAATCTTCTTTTTAGGGTGTAAAGAGGCTTACTTTTTATTCAAAAAAATAGGAGTTTTAAAGTGAGTACTTTCTAGATTTCTTGAATATGCAAGCAACGTATTTGTACTCACGCTACAAATACACATAAGAATGGGACAAGTCCCAAACCCAAATAAAAAAATAGAAAGCGAGATGAAAAAGTGAGAGCTAGAAATATAAAAATCAATGTATTTTTAAATGAAGATGAAAAAAAGATTTTTGATGAGAAAGCCAAAAAGTCTGGATTAAATAAATCAGAATTTTTTAGAAAAATAATTTTAGATTATAAGTTAAAAGAACAACCAGATGAAAGATTTTATGAAATACTATCTCAATTAAGAGGTATGGCAAATAACTTAAATCAAATGGCAAGAACTTACAACAGATATCAAGGTTATATGAGAGAAGATAAGTTTACTCCATTACTACATCAAATACGAGATTTAGTTTTAAGTTTAGAGCAAGTATATCTTCTACCTCAAAAGAAAGGAACTTTATATGGCAACAACAAAATTATGGAAATTTAAAAGCAGATTAGATAGGTTGATAGATTATGCAATTAACGGAGAAAAGACCGAGAATATACTATATGTATCAGGTATAAATTGTATGCCTGATACAGCCTTCTATGAAATGACTAATGTAAAAAAGCAATTTTTTAAGACTGGTGGGATAGAATGTTATCATGGTTATCAATCATTTGTAAAAGGAGAAGTTACAGCAGAGCAAGCACATGAAATTGGAGTAAAACTTGCTGAAAAAATATGGGGAGACAAATTTCAAGTAGTTGTCACAACACACTTAAATACAGACAATATACACAATCATTTTGTACTAAATTCTGTTTCATTTATAGATGGTAAACGATTTTGTAATACCAAAAAAGATTATGCGATAATGAGAAATACTTCTGATAAGCTTTGTGAAGAATATGGATTAAGCATATTAAAGCACAAATATCAAAATGATAGATATAATAAATTTGCTACAAGTAGTCTTTATAAAGAACTAATGAAAGATAGTATTGATTATGCAATAACAAATGCTAGGGATTATAATGAATTTATTAAAATATTACAGGATTTAGATTATATTGTTACTGAAAAGGACAATACATTATCTATTAGGCGAGAACCTTATAAAAGAAATACGAGAATTGAAAGACAATTTGGTAATCAATATTCAAAAGAAAATATTTATAAAAGAATTTTAGAAACACAGCCTGAATTTCCATATTCTCCAGAGCCATATTTGCTAATTCATAAATCTTATAAAAGCTATAATAAATTAAAAGAAAAATATTATCAAAATAAAGGCTCTATTTCATATTTAATATTTCATTATGAGAAATTATTTGGAATCAATACAGAAAATGTCTTAAAATCCAATATAACGAAAATGACGCCAAAATTATTAAATGAAATTAAGAAAATGGATGGGTTTTCTAAACAAGTTAGATTTGTATGTAAAAATAATATCAATACGGAACAAGAGTTACTTGCTTATCAAAAATCTGCTTATGAGAAAATTAATCCACTAAAAACTGAAAGAGAGAATTTGTGGAGAAATCACAAAAGAGCTAAAACAGAAGATGAAGAGAAAACTATTGAAAATAAAATTGTAGAAATTTCTAAAAAAATTACACCACTTGCTGAAGAAATAAGACTTTGTGATAATATTTTTGAAAGGTTGGAAAAAATCAAGAAATTTGAACTTCATCAAAAGTTAGAGAAAGAAAAAAGGCAAGTAACGAAAAATCAAAAGAAGAAAGAAAAAAATAGAAATAGATAAAGTAAAGAGGAGCAAATTATAACTCCTCTTTCTTAGTATTCATTAAATTAATAATAGGATAAGTATCAAATTCTTTTTGTGTATCTTTATCCATAGCATTATAGTAAAATTTATAATCATTATTATTTTCTAATAAAATTGCTATCCCACATTGATTTGTATTAAAATCATCATCCTTTTCTAAATTCGCTCTTAAATCTATTAATATATTTTTTTCTTCTTGTGTTAGATCTCTTTTTCTTCTTATAATTTGAAATTTATTTAATTGGTTAGTTATACTAGTTTTATTTTGTATTAGTAAAGTATTAATTTTTTCTGATAAGTCTAATATATCCTTTCTTTTATTATCTTTATCATAAGCTTTTAATAATTCTAGCATAAAAGCATTTATATATTCAGATTGACTTTCAAAATTTTGAATAACATTAAGAGAATTAAAAACTATCTCAGCATTAAAATTAGAGAATTTTAGTATATCTTCAGAACTCATAACAAAATATGGACTTGTTCTGTTTTTACAAGAAGGTCTTTCTCCTTTTTTTACTATAACAATATTAATAATATCTTTTAATTCACTAAAATAATTATAGATTTTTAATTCTTCATTTTCATTTTTTTGCGCTAATATAGCTATATTACAGTTACCTATTTTTATAAAAGATATTCTACCTTGTTGTATATTTAAATTTGTTGGTACAATTTTATCACAAAAAATTTTTTTGAACAGAAATAAATTATTTCTACTTTGTTTATCTAACTTATCAATATCTTCTTTAAAATCTATATTAAGTTCTAAAAACTTATCTCTTAATATTTTCAAGTCATTAATTTTCTTATTATATTCTTCTATTAGTCTTTTTTCTTCATTTTCATCATTTTTATATTTAGGCAAATCTAAGGTAGCTCCATTTATTGTTACTGATCTATTTTTAATCAAATCCACAAAAAATTCCATATCCGTTATTCTATCTTGCAAAGTTCCTTTAAAATTAAAATTGATTTTTCTTATGTCTAAATTAAAAATAATGCCCTTTCCCATTGTAATAGTCTCGTGTTCTTTCTGCCTTGTCAATGTATATGAAGAATAGTATAGTTTATCTTTAATCTTTACATTCCTTTCTATTTTTTCTTGAACCATCATAAAATCACCTTTAGGCAATGCGACCATTGTTTTTAGTTGATCTTTAAGTATTGCATATGTATATACGTCATTATTAAGTATATAATCAAAGAGTTTTCCTTTTTCAGAAATAACTTTAAATTCAATAGTTTCAATATTCTTTAATTCACTCAAATCCTTTATGGGTATTCCCATTTGTCTTTTAGAATTTAAAGCAAAATTTCTACATATATTTTGTAGAGATGAAACAGATGACTCTTTTATAGGTTTAAGTAAAATACTTATTTTAGGCTTTTTGGCTTTACTATTATTATTTTCTAGTAATTGTTTTAAATCAACAGGTAATAAGTTAGCATAATAAATTTGATAATTTAGATTATCAATAATGTCTACAACTAAAAGCAAAGTACCATTTTTTTGTTTTTGATAATTTATAAGATCAGATTTTTCTATAGAAAATTTAGTATTGCCTTTTTTTATTTTTTTTACTATTCTTCCTTTTACTTGAACATTTATATTATATTCAAAATTATTTTTTGTTCTTCCTTTACCATCAAAAACGGTTATATGTCCATCCCATGAAATTCCTTTGTCTCCTTTTGGAATACCCGACTTCAAATCACGATATTTTAAAATCTCTTGTTCAATAATATTAACTGCTAATTCTTCTATTTCATCATTCTCCATAAATATGCCACCTTTACCTGCTAAAATTTTAATTGTGTTGCATTAATTTTTCATACATTTTCATAAGTTCAGCCACGCAGTCTGACTCCGTCATTTTTTTCCAATCAAATCCATAAGCTTCCATAACTGCTTTATCATTTTCTTGATGTGATTTTCTAAGTTCCTTTGGCATTGTTAGTTCATCATATAAATCTGCTAAAGAACTATTTGGATATAATGCTCTTGCATCAAGTATCGCTTGTGCTGTTTTTTCTATTGTTTGCTTTTGTTTTTCTGTAGGATTAGGCCAAGGAAAATTATTATATATCGCTGGAGAATATCTATATCCTTCTCCTAATCTCCCACAAACAACTTTAGTCCATGCCATATGAACATTGGAAGTTAATACTCCAAATTCATATAATGAAATATTTGGAACCATATAGCAAGCATTTCCAACAATAATATCCTTGGACATAAATCCAATCGGAATATATTTTCTTTTGCTTGTAGTGTGTTGAGGAAATACTAGATAGTCTGATTCTGGCTGTCTATCCTGACAAAATAAAAATGGATAATTAGCCATATTTCTAATTCTATCTGCTGAGCTATTTTCTCTAATTTCTTTTATATTTTTTAATCTATCTGACACCTCTTTAATGTTTGTATAATCACTTGGATTTCCATTCTTAAAGTATAAACAATATCTGGTATATTTTCCAAATTTGTTATTTAAAAACTCGGTTCCACCTATAAATGGCTTAATATATTGCTTTAATATTGGATATTTTAATTCCAACTCTTTCTTCTCTTCTGCATCCATAAATAAATTTCCGCCATCTGTAGGCTCACTACCTTTAGTCATCTTTGGTAATCCATAAAAATTATTATTGCTTCTATTAACTATCCAGATGTTAGGAGCAGAAATCAAATATGCATTTATAAAATTAACCTTTTTTTCTTGTCCTTTACTATATATTTTCTTCCCAGTAGGCAAATGCTTATTAGTAAATCCAATTATTACACAATATACCATAGCCTTTTCACTTGCTTCACTTTTCCATTCAAAACTTGTATGTGCAAATTGTATTTCGGCACTATCTTTTTCTACAAAATTTTTCCAAAATGTCGGCACAGATTCTCCTTGGCAAATACTACTTGTTGAAACAAAAGCTACTTTAATATCTTTATTGTTAATATACTTTATAGCTTTTTTATACCAACATAAAACATAATCTAATTTTGTTTCTGGAGAACCTTTTCCAAAAACACTAATCATATCATCAGATTGTTCTTTAGTTCTTAATTGTTGTCCAACAAACGGTGGATTCCCCATTATATAATTCACTTCTTCTTTTGGTACAACTTCATTCCAATCAATTCTTAATGCATTTCCTTCTGTTATATTTGTATAAGATTTCAAAGGTAAAAAATCTAGATTTATATGTAAAATATTTTCAGTTTCCTTCATCATTTGGCTTTCTGCAATCCATAGAGCTGTTTTTGCAACAGTTACAGCAAAATCGTTTATCTCTATTCCATAAAACTGTCCTATAGAAACTTTAATAGGAGAAAAGTTCTCGTCTGCCAAACCTATTTGTCCCCCTGTAAGTTCAAATATAACTTCATTTTCTAATTTTCTCAAAGAAAGATATGTTTCCGTTAGAAAATTGCCACTACCACAAGCAGGGTCAAGAAATTTTAAGCTTGCTAATTTGTCTTGAAATTCTGTAAGTTTTTTCTTTTTTGTTTTTATAACTGATATATGTTTTATTTCTTGCAATTCTTCTTTTAAATCATCTAAAAACAATGGATCAATTACTTTATGAATATTTTCTATTGATGTGTAATGCATTCCACCTTTTCTTCTTGTTTCAGGATTTAATGTACTTTCAAAAACAGCACCAAAAATTGTTGGACTAATTTCACTCCAATCAAAATCTTCACTTGCTTTTGATAATAATAATTCTTTTACAGCTTCATTTAAATTTGGAATTTCTATATCTTCATTTGCAAATAAACCGCCATTAACATACGGAAATTCAGCTAATTCTTTTTCTAAATATGGATCTCTATCTTCTACTTTTGTGTCAAGTACTCTAAACAAATCAATTAATGCTCTCCTGAAATCTCTCTCCTCAAACCTAGATAAATAATCATGAAACATTAACTTCTTACCAAATAATCCACTATCTTCTGCATAAAGACAAAATACTAATCTTACACAAAGCATATTTAAACTTTTTAGTGTTTCTTCATTTCTAGGATTAATGTATAATTTTAATATTTCATCATATAACTTTCCAACCAATTCTCCAGCCTGAATGGATATTTCCATTTCTCTTTTTAAATGTTCATTCCCTGTTTTAACTATAAATTGTAATCTATAATATTCCTTTTCCAAATTTTCTAACAATATTTCTTCTGGTTCTCCATTTGGATTTTCCATGTTGTATACTAAAAAGGACTTAAAATTACAAGTAATAACATATTTGGGATGTCTTGATAATGGTAATTCTGCTATATATTTTTTTGCTTGTTGAAAAGGATTTAATAAACTTCCATCAGATTGTCTTATTCCTTTCCTTAAATCTTTATCAATACTTTTTTGTTCAATTAAAACTTTTGTTGATGGAATATACCCATCTATAAATCCTGTATTTTTATCTATATGTACTTGATCCTCAAATTCGATAAATTCACTTGGCTTATCTATACCAAACACATCGCTCAATAATTATAGCCAAAAAGTTTGACTTTGACCTTTTTCATACCCTTTACCTTTCCAAAATTCAGCAAACTCTTTTGCTTTTTGACTCTGTTCCTTATCGTTCATTTTTATTCCTCCATTATAATTGTATATATCAGTTATTGATATACAAAAGGATTTACTTCTTCCTCTTGTATTATTGGTGATATACTTTTAATTATTTCATTATTAATTATCAATGCTTCATCAATTTCTAAATTCAACCAGTCAGAATTCCATATTTGGGCTTCTGAATATATTTTTTTACATAATGTGCACGAATATTTTTTGTCTATATTATTTGTTATTGTCAAACGTTGCAACCAAATATCTATATAATTCGTATTAGGTAAATTTTTAAACTTTTTTGATATAAAGTTTATATATTTATTAATAGTTGTTTTTCCTAAAAAACTAAATATTACACTTAATATTAAAACACATAAATTATAAGTTTTAGGATTCCTATACATTATATCTACTAAAATACTAATAATTTGTTCAACATTTTTAGGTCTCTTTTTTAATGGTTTTATCTGTTGCTCAAATATTTCTGTCAATAACTTTAGTAAGCTACCACTATTCGGGTAAATTAGCGAGAAAGCTCTAATATTAAATAGTGATTTCTGAATGTTGTTTAATACAATATAATTATTAACTAAAATATTAGCTTTATCTTTTTTTATAGAATTTGTTATAATATCATCAGTAATTGAAGTTTTTTGAGTATTTAACTTAAAATTTAACTCTGATAATACTTCAGTTATAATTTTTAATATTACATTTAAGTCAAATTCATTTTGAGTAAAAATTCTATAATCATCTCTATATCTTAAGATTGAATAATCTTTTATTTTATTCTCGTTAATTTTCCTACTTACTAGTTCATCTGCATATCCTAGAACTATTTCTGCTATAAAGTCTGTTAAAATACTGCCCTGAGGTATACCATTTGTTTGACCATATGACATATCCTGAATTATTTTATCAATTTTATTTCCTAATAATGAGGCATCATTTATATTCTTTTTAGCAATTTCTTTAGTTTCAATAGCCCATGCAATAGAATGTGTATAAATAGATCCATAACAGTTAGTTATGTCTGTTTTTGCCATACAGTTAAATTTTAAACTCATTGCTATACTTTTTTGTTCAAATGTATTCCACCAATTTAATATTGTATCTTTTTTATCCATTTTTTTATTGCTTGATTCGCACGGAATGCTACAACAGACAATCCTTTTGTTTTTTTGAAACAGTTTAAATCTTTCATTTATCTTTTTCCAATTATCTTTTTCACATATTTCATTTACAAGATATACATATAGTGCTGGGTGAATTATCTCAAAAGGTCTCCAGTCAAATTTTCCATCTTTATTATGTAAAATTTTATAATTTACATTTTCACATTTTTTTGGTGGAATAGTTTTATTATCTTTATAAAAATCCCTTAAATCTTTTCCTTTTAATTTATTATCAATACTTAATAATAAATTATTAAAATCAAAATATGGTGGCAAATCTAAAGAAAAATAACTTTTATTTTTTAATAGAAAAAGTTTAGCATCATCATTTGACATATCTAATATTCTTCTCATATAACCTCGCTTCTATATATATAAGTACTACTATATATTATCTAAAAATTTTTCTAAAACTTTAATAAGCTCATCAAATTCTATATTTTCAGCATATTTATTTTTCTTTTTATATGTATTCCAATAGTTATTTATTCTTTCATCATTAGTTAAGCCATTTAATATTTGCTTATAATCGTTATAATAATTAAAGGCTTCTCTTTTTCTCAAAGTATTATTTAATGCTTGCTTAAATATTTCTAAATTAATTTCATTTTTTAGTTTTGTTAAAAAGAAATATACATCATAATAATCTTTCATTCTCGCATTATATTTTCCTCTACGAAGGATAGTTTCAATTTTCTCTGCTAAAATAGTTTCAATGTTGTATGTATCAATATATATCTTCTTATTTTCAAATATTGATATATATTCATAATTCAATTCTTTTGGAGTTATTTCATCACCTGTAGAAATATCAATTTCTAACGCTACTTTTAAATTTTCGAGTTTACCTACTAAATGATATTTATTTCCACCATACTCATCATCTGCTCTAATATCAGTAACATTTACCATTTCAAATTTTACTCCATCTCCTATGTCTAAAGATAATATTTCGTTTAAGACTTGTAACATTTTTTCTTCTGATACATCAATACCTTTTATAGAAATATCCATATCTCTGGTACTCCTACTATTTATTCCTAACATTGCAGAGAGCAGTAATCCACCTTTTAGTATAAAATTTTCATTATATTCTGATAAAGAAATTCGTTCTAAAATTCTTTCAAACATAAATCTTTGGTATAATTCAAGTTGAGTTAATCCTGATTCTTTTGCTAATTTTTTTGATTTTTCAAATAGTTCATTATAATTAATCATTAAATTAAAACCTCCATTATATGCTCAAATTTTTCATGGACATTAAATATTTTAGAATATTCTTCTAATTTACTTAAATCCTTATTTTTTTGTTTAAAATAATTATTTATTATTTTATTATATAATTCCAAATCAACCGAATCTGGATTTTTTAATAGATCACAAATACAACGTTCAGCATTATATATTTTAATAGGATTACTATAAGGACTTTCTATTTCAGTTATTCCTATATCAAATTTTTCTTTTGAGACATAATGTATATCTAAATTTTCACTTATATTATTATGATTTATAGTAGTTACATCTATTTTATATGGAGCTCTATCACTTAAATTTAGTAAATAACATGCTGTATTATAAGAAAAAATGATATTTGAGAATCTTTTCTGCAAAATATAAAATTCATCTTCTATTAAATTATTATCTATATATAAACCATAAGCTACTTTTCGCAATATTTTTTTATCAATTAATTCTGGTATTGAAGTTTTAGAAACACCTATTTTTTCAAAATCTTTAGTTGCAATATATCCATAATTATTATCTAAAAATTTCTTCAATTTACTATTTTCCATAAATTTCACCTTTCCTACACTTTTTCGTATATTATAGCATTTTTACGAGAAAGTGTAAATAGTTTTATTAATTTTTTATAGTATTAACCAGAAATATCTATATTTATTCAAATATTTATTTTTGAACAAAATACCACCATATATTTATACTTATGGTGGCATTTTGTTCAATTTTTTATTTATTTTTCTCTATCCAAGTACAAAATTCTTCTTTAGAGAGTTTATTTTCCCTATATAATTTTAACTGCTCTCTTGCTTTATCTTTCCATATTTTAAATTCCTTTTTCATTCGTTCTTTTTGTTTTTTGTCTGCACGATACACTTTCGTTATTCTTCTTTGATATTCTCTTTTATATGTTAATTCAGCAATATCATCTTCTATTTTATTATCGTAAGCTTTACGAGAAGCGTAGGTTTTACAAGTAGGACTTCCATCTAAATTAGGTAAATCACAATAGACTTCTTTACCTGAGCTTTGTAAATAATATCTTCCACAATTTTGGCAAATGCTAATATTTTTGGTTGAATTTCTAATTAAATCATATAATGCAATATAAGCTAATGCAAAATGTGATGTACTTTCATATAAATATAAAACACCATTTTCAGATTCTTTACTTGAAATATCTTGGGCTAATAATTCTACATCTTCCAAAGTCGTTATATCCGAACTATTATCAGACATTATTCTAAAACTAATTCTTGTATCAAATTGATTTGTTAAATTAGTATAATTAGAAAATGCAACAAATTTAGAATATTTATCTAATTTATTATCAGTTTGAATATCATGTAAATTGAAAACGAAATCAATAGTTTTTCTCATATCTTTTTGGAATTTTATATATTTATCTTTTTCATATTCAAAAGCTTTATTATAATAATCAAGAAAACTCTTTGTAGATATATATCTTGCTTTATATTCAAGAGGAAACTTTTCTTTTATTTCAGATATCGAATTAAAGCCCTCAAGTCCATAATAAATAAAGAAAGAATAATAAGCATTTTCTGCAGTAGAAAAATCAGCATTTATAAAAGTTATTATATAGCTTCCGTATTCTTTATTGAAAATTTGCTTAACTAATTTATCTTTTTTTGAATTTTGTTCTAAATCTATTTCTAATTTTGCAGAATATTTATTACCTTCTTCATCATAAATAATTTTTGATTTATGCAAATATAATGTTGTATTATAATTTTCAACTCCATTAAATTCATCAAAAATCATTGAAATACTATCTTTTGGAACATTTACATTAAATATATTCATAAACTCACCTTTTAAATTCTGTTAGAAAAATAAAATATTTTTTAAAATTCATTGACACTGTAAAGATATTATTATATAATGCAGTTGAACTTGAAAAATATTTATATATTTCTCACTTAATATTATAGAACTTTTCCTATAATCAGTCAAGAGAAATAGCTAAATCTTTTTGTATTTGAGACTATAAGAAAGGAGGGATTGCGTATGAGGACATTAAATGGCACAGTATTTTTGGAGACTAAAGATATTAGACAAGCATTAAAAATTGGAAATAAAACCTGTTTGGAATTATTCCATAAAAAAGATTTTCCAGCTAAAAAAATAGGTAAGTCTTGGCTAGTTATGGAACAATCTTTTAAAGATTATTTTAAAAGTAATGAAATTACAAATGATTAAACAAAAAAGAAGATTTAAATATGCCCATTTAAACCTTCAAAAACATTTGAAAATTAGACCACAAGGATTACCTTGCACAAATGTTTCTTTATGCATTATAGCATTTAATTCCTCTAAAAAGCAAGGTATTTCCTGAAATTTTATGAAAGGATGGAAGTAAGTTGAAAGTTAAAGGAATAACATCAGGAACTTATTTGCTAAAAAGAGTCAAGGATAAAAGTAATAAATTATCCAGTAAGGAAATTTGTAATAACTGTAAATATAAAGATACTTGCAAATACAGAGCAATTAGTAAGTTTAAAAATGGTAAAGTATTTAACAATAATGTAGAATGTAAATATTTTTATTTTATAATATCTCCTAAAGCAATATTAACAGTTGGTAAAGACACAACAACAGGTAAAGTAATGACAAAAACTTTTGTTGGAAAAGATGAGACTGAAGCTTTTAATAAAGCTCTAACAGAAAAATTAAAACTAGATCAGAATGGTGGAATAAAAATTATTACTAAAAGTAATAAAACAATAGCTGATTTAGTAGAAAGTGTATTAAAAGAAGATTTTAAATTGGGTAAAATAAAACAAGCCACATTTAAGAGAAAAAATGATACATTAAAGAAATTAGAAAAAGAGAAATTTAGCAATATCCCTATAGCAAAAGTAAAAAGAGAAGATATAATCAAATATTTAGAAAGCTTAAAACAATATTCTAAAAGTACAATAAAACAAATTTATGAATTAATATGTATGGCATTTGGACAGGCAACTTATGAAAATATTATAACTGATAATTTTATGACAGGTTGGAAAAGGGTTGAAAAGCCTAAAAGTGAATATAAAAGTCATCATAGAAAATCTCTAACCATTGAGGAACAAAAGAAATTAGTAGATTATTTAAATTCTGTAAAATATGAAAAATGTCATAAGAAATATCTGTTTTTATTACTATTAACTACAGGAATGAGAATTGGTGAAGCATTAGTTTTAGATTATGAAAAAGATATTGACATGGTAAATGGAAAAATTTATATAAGAAAAACTCAAACTAAAAATACTGCTGGGAAAGCAATAATTGGTGAAACTGCTAAAACTGAAAATGGTGAAAGAGTTTTAACTATGACCAATATTAGTAAACGAATAGTTGAATCAGCACTAGAGCATAAAGTACCAAATAAAAACCATTTACTATTTTGTAAAGAAGACAAAACAATGTATATAGAAAACACTATCAATAGTAGTATAAAAAGAATTGCACTAAAACTTGGAATAGGCATATATGAAGATAAAGATAAAAAGGGGCAAATCGTTCAAAAGACTGATGTTCATACACATATGTTAAGAGGAACATTTGCTACAAGGTGTGCTGAGGCTAAGATTGCTCCAGCAGTTTTGAAAAAGATATTAGGACATTCAGATATTACAGTTACAATGCAATACTATGTTGATGTGGATAGTGAATTTGAAAACTCTGAAAATAAGAATGTTGAAAAATATTTAATTGGTAAAGAAATTTTTGGAGTTGACTTTTCAGCAGAAGATAAAAGTGCTTGAAATACTAAAGAAAATCCAACAATATTTGTTGAAATTTTAAAGCATATAAAATATTAAAACTTCAACAAAAAATTTCAACAATTTAAAATCGTTCTTTGAAAATATTGATATATAAAGAAAAATAGCATTTGAGGAGTTACCTCACCTCGACCAGAAAAAGAGACTTTTTACAAGTCTCTTAATTTGTTTTTAGGC
>ERZ1643246.3181-NODE-3181-length-14509-cov-8.542756_pt1 | contig 14509 bp, 9 predicted proteins | sample MGYA00579265_ERZ1643246 | MGnify/ENA primary metagenome ERZ1643246 (study PRJEB29033, sample SAMEA4952261) | chicken gut metagenome | biome: Broiler Chicken; feature: Gastrointestinal Tract; material: Caecum | place: Ireland | collected 2018 | study: Broiler... | reverse complement strand
GTTTTCCGTGAAATCAATTAACAGTTCTCCCAAGGCAGTTACATCATATTTGCTCATAATTATCTTCTCCTTTTTACACGTTATAACCTCTCATGGCATACCCCTCATGCCATGAGAGCATATCTCAAGCGTCCCGGACGCATGAATCATTTTATAATTTTTTCAGCCAGCAGAATCCATATCCCGGAATATCCACACCGGCAGCTTTCCGTACTTCACCGGTCAGCATATTTTTGTACATACCGTCTGTCTCATTGATCCATGCGGTCTTATCGTATTCGCTGAAGTTGAATAAACCAAACATTTTTTCGCCGTCATAGTAACGTCCGATACACAGGATAGACGGATCATAGGTTTCCACAGTCCACATATCGGCATTGGTCATGAAGACTTTTTCTGTCTTACGGATTTTCTCCAACTCGGATAAACTCTGGAAAAGTTTGCCTTCCACAGTGTTCGCATCATCCACATGTTCCGCCAGATCCCAGCGCATAGCTCCACGATGGATGTAACGGGAATCATGAGCCTTATTCGGATCATTTTTATAAGTGTAATCATTCACCTGAGCGACCTCATCCCCGCTGTAAATTACCGGGATACCAGACTGAGTGAACATGTAGGCGTGAAGCATCACATCCAGTTTGATAGCCTTTTCCATGGCTGCATTGTCCTGTTCAAATCCGGCTTTTTCAATACCGCACATGGAGGCCGTTGTGGCACAGAACCGGGCATCCTGGGTATTCGGATCATACTCATAAAGCTCTCCCCGGCTGGTACTGTTTTCTGTATAGCCCTGGAAATAATCGTTCAGGAACTTCTTATGCGGTACTTCTTCCTGTCCTCTGGCTTTCAGGAAATCATAATCCAGGCCCCAGCCAATGTCATCATGGCAGCGCAGGTAGTTCAGGAAGACATATTCCTTCGGAAGACCTGCCACAATATCAAGCTGTCTCTTTAAGAGGCTGACATCTCTTGTCGCCACTGTATGCCAGGTGGTCGCCATGGTCGTCACATTGTAAAGCATGTGACATTCCGGTTTCTCTACGGTTCCGAAATACGGCACAACCTTTTCCGGTTCCATAACTACTTCTCCCAGAAGAAGAACGGACGGACACACAATCTCTCCGATGATACGCATCATGCGGACAATGGTATGAACCCGGCGCAGGTTCCGGCATGGAGTTCCCAGTTCTTTCCAGATATACGGAACTGCATCAATACGAATGACATCAATACCTTTGTTGGCAAGGAACAGGAAATTATACATCATTTCATTGAACACACGAGGATTCCGGTAGTTGAGATCCCACTGGTACGGATAGAACGTGGTCATAACATAGTGACCGATATCCGGCAGCCAGGTGAAATTGCCCGGTGCGTTTCTCGGAAATACCTGTGGTACTGTCTGCTCAAACTGCTGCGGAATCTGCGGATTATCAAAGAAGAAATAACGGCTCATATACTCGCCTTCTCCGGCACGGGCACGTCTTGCCCACTCATGATCCTCAGAAGTATGGTTCATGACAAAGTCCATGCACACATTCATATTCTTTTTGTGGCAGGCCGCTGTCAGATGTTCCAGATCTTCCATGGTTCCCAGATCTTCCCGTACTTTGCGGAAATCTTTTACCGCATAACCACCGTCGGATTTGCCCGGCACGGTATCGAGGAACGGCATCAGATGCAGATAGTTGACATTGGCCTTCTCCAGGTAGTCCAGTTTGGATTCCACACCTTTGATATTACCTGCAAAGTTATCAATGTACAGCATCATGCCCAGCATATCGTTGGATTTATACCATTCCGGGTTCTTTTCCCTCTCAATATCCATGGCCTTCAAATCTTTATTTCTTTCCATATAGAAACGATGGAGGTTATCACACAGTTCTGCGTACATGGAATCATTTCCGTACAATTCCATATACAGCCAGCGAAGCTCATCATTCTTCTTTTCCATACGATAATAGAATTCTTCGTCCACTGCCGTTCTGGCTGCCTTTGCCGCTGCCTCGGCAGCTTTTTTGGCCGCTTCTGCAGCTGCTTTCTTCGCTGCCGCTGCAGTTTTAGCCACCGCTTCTGTCGCTTTTTTTGCTGCAGAAGTTTTAGAGGCTTTCTTTGCTGCTTTTTTCGGAGCCGGTTCTTTGGCTGCCGGTTTCTTCTCCTCGGCCTTCACCGTTTCTTTTACGGCTGACTTTTCTGCTGCGGCTTTCGCCTCAACTTCTTTTGCCGCCTCTTTTACTGCCGGTTTAGCTTCTGTCTTTGTCGGTTCCGCTTTCGCCGCGGCTTTTACCGCTGGCTCTGCGGCTGCTTTTGTCTCTGCCTTTGGCTCCGCTTTCGCTGCGGCTTTTACTTCTGCCTTTGGCTCTGCTTTTGCGGCTGCTTTTGTCTCTGCCTTTGGCTCCGCTTTTGCTGCGGCTTTTACCTCTGCCTTTGGCTCTGCTTTTGCGGCTGCTTTTACTTCTGCCTTTGGCTCCGCTTTCGCTGCGGCTTTTACCTCTGCTTTTGGCTCTGCCTTTGGCTCTGCTTTCGCTGCGGCTTTTACCTCTGCTTTTGGCTCTGCCTTTGGCTCCGCTTTCGCTGCGGCTTTTACCTCTGGCTCAGCTGCTGCTTTTACTTCTGCCTTTGGCTCCGCTTTTGCTGCAGCTTTTACCTCTGGCTCTGCGGCTGCTTTTGCCTCTGCCTTTGGCTCCGCTTTTGCGGCTGCTTTGGCAGCTGGTTCCTCAGTGGTGGCCGCTGCAGCGGTCTCAACTGCTGCGGCCGCTGCTGTTACTCTTTTCTTGCGGCTTTTTTTCTTGCTTGTGTTCGTACGTTTCATTGTTATCTCCCTCTTTGTTTCAAATGTTAGTATGTGTCAACAAAATGCTGTCAGTGATAAAGAGACGGCAGGATTCCAACTGCTACTCTGCAACAAAATGAATCTGATATGCCCGGTAGGCTTTATACTCCACAGGAATCGGTATTCCCGTCTGCATCAGCGCGTCGGCCGGATACAGTCGTCCGCTCTCCTCTGAACGATACATCCGTCCCGGGATCAATCCTCTCAGGCGGATATAATCTACAGTCATATTTCCGTGGATGTCCTGCATAACCACATTGAGAAGAGCCTCGCTGCCATCTTCAGAAACAAATTCCCAGGCAGCCGCTTCTTCTTCAAACGGATTGGTCAGGCGGTAATATACTCCATAATTGATGAGCTGCGCGTACTTACGGTACTCTTTGATCTGCTTCTTCACAATTTCCCTGCCTTCCTCAGACAGAGTACCCAAATCAAGCTCATAGCCGAAAGTGCCCGCCATGGCAACCACACTTCTCACCTGCAGTGTCGTGCTTCTTCCGGTCTGATGATTCGGCACCGCCGATACATGGGAACCCATGGATGATACCGGATAACCGAAAGAAGTGCCATACTGAATCTTTATCCTGTCAAGAGCATCGGTATTATCACTGCACCAAATCTGCGGCGTATAGTATAACATGCCTGCGTCAAAACGTCCACCGCCGCCGCTGCACCCTTCGATAAGAATATTCGGATATCTCTGTGTGAGCCGCTCCAGGAAATCATAGAGTCCCAGCACGTAATCGTAGGCAACCATACCCTGGTCTTTTGCGGTGCGGGAGAAAACAGCATCCAGACTGCGGTTCATATCCCACTTGACGTACTCGATATTTCCCTGATCCAAAACATCGCAGATCATATTGAAAATTGCGTCAACCACTTCTTTTCGGGAAAAGTCAAGTACAAGCTGATTTCTTGCACGCACAGGCTTCCGTCCCGGGATGGAAAGCGCCCAGTCCGGGTGTTCCCGGTACAGATGACTGTCCTCATTGATACCTTCCGGCTCAATCCAGATACCGAACTTCACACCCAGCGCATTGATTCTTTCGATAAGATGCCCAAGAGATTCTCCCAGCTTTTCTTCATTGACATACCAGTCACCCAGTCCGCTGAAATCATCGTCTCTCTTTCCGAACCAGCCGTCATCCATGACAACCATATCAATACCAAGCTCTTTTGCATGCACGGCCAGCTGATAAATGGTTTCTCCGTTAAAATCAAAATAAGCCCCCTCCCAGCTATTGACAAGAATCGGGCGGATGGCATTTTTATATTTTCCTCTGCACACATGATTCCGGATACAGCTATGGAGATTCTGGGAAAGACGGTTGAGACCATCCGTACTGAAGGACAGAATCACTTCCGGTGCAGTAAGAGTATCGCCCGGCTCCAGCGGATAACGGAATCCTTCCTGCTGCAGGCCAATGAGGGCACGGGTCTGATTAAACTGATCTTTCTCCACTTCTGCCTGAAAGCCTCCGCTGTACATAAAAGTCATACTATAGCAGCTTCCGAAATCTTCTGTAGTCTCCGGATCAGCAAGAATCAGCATCGGATTGTACTGATGACTGGAAGTTCCTCTCCGGCTTCCGATTCTGGCAGTTCCATGTGCCAGATGATGTCTCTGATACATCCGGTCCATACAGTGCCTTCCATGGAATGTGATGAGATCATAATCACCTCCCACAAAATCCAGGCAGGCGCTTTGCAGCTTTTCAAGATAAATGGTATCGCTGCCTCCGTTTTTCACAACAGCACTGCGGGTGATGATATCTGCTTCCGGGAGTACGCCGTAAAGCAGGGCAACTTCCACCTGGCTGACCGCATCTTTCAAGGTAATCTCCAGCGTCTCCGCCTCTGATTCATCCGCGTATACAGCCGGCAGACCTTTGAGGAAATACTTTCCTTTTCGGATCTCGTGCCCTGCATAGCGAAGGTCACAGCAGCGGGACTGATCTGCATTTACTACGGTACAGGCCACATTCCGATAATCACCAAGTCCGGTATGCGGGAATTCCTGAGGCAGAACATCCATGGAATATGTCCTGTCTGCTCCCGTATCGTAAGGATTTCCGGAAAATCCTCTGTCTGCATATGTCAAAAGATAATCCATGCACCCCTCGGTCCTCCGTCCGTAATATAAATGAAGAAGAAAACCATAAGGGTCAATCTGCATCTGGTATGAAGAGTTTTTTGTGTGTAATGTAAATGTTTTGTTATTTTTGTCAAAAATTATACTCATATTTCTTTTCCTCGACCTTCACAATTGCGGTGCAAATTTTTAATATATTTTTTAATTTTAGGATGATATGCAAATTACTGCCTTCCAAATACAGGGAAGACAGTAATTGCCGGTTTAAACTATATCTTGCAATATTTCCGCACCCTGTTGCTAGCATCTGATACGGAAATAAAAGCTATTAAATTATTTGACAGCGCCGGAAGTAACACCTTCCACAATGAAACGCTGCAGGAACAGATACAGGATCAGGATTGGCAGCATGGCCAGCAGAAGAGCTGCCATGATCAATCCGATATCTGTAGAGAATGTTCCGTAGAATGCCTGTGTGGCAATTGGAATCGTGTATAACTCTTTCTTTGCCAAAACCAGACTAGGAAGCAGGTAGTCGTTCCAGAATGCCATGGCGTCAATGATAGCCACCGTAGCGATCGTCGGTTTTAACAGAGGGAATACAACCTTCCAATAAGTCTGCCAACGGGTACATCCATCGATAGTCGCCGCTTCCTCCAGGGAAATCGGTACATTGGTCTTAATCGCACCGTGGAACATGAATGTTGCCATGGAAAGCGAAAAACCAACGTGCATGAATATCAATGTCGCTCTGTGATTCAAAATACCAAGGATACCGCCGTACAGAGATACCAGAGGAATCATCAGTACCTGGAACGGGATGACCATGGATGCGATCATCAGGGCAAATAACAATGCTGTGAGCTTCCAATTATTCCGAACGATAACAAATGCTGCCATGGAAGACAAAAGCAATGTAAAAATAGTTGAACAAATCGTAACAATCGCTGAGTTAGCGAATACTTTCCAGAATTCCATCTTTTCCATGGCTTCCGGGAAGTTCTCAAGGGTAAATCCGTGGGCACCTACAATAGCTAACGGATCCACTGTGATATCCGCTTTTACCTTGAACACGTTGATGACAACAAGGATAAACGGAAAAATAAATAATAAGAATAAGACTATCAGAAGAACCAGCATTAACGCATGCCGGATCTTTTTATTACGAGCCGCCTGTGCATTTTTATCCATTATGCTGATACCTCCGCTTTCTTACCAATGTAAACCTGAAGAACACCGATTACCGCGCAGACAACAAACAAAACTAACGCTTCTGCCTGACCTGTACCATAGTTCTTATATGTAAATGCCTGATTATACACATGCATAGCAGCCATTACGGAACTGTTGAACGGTTCACCCTTTGTCAAGGATAAGTTTACATCGTAAACCATAAAACATCTTGTGATTGTCAGGAACAGACACTGTACAAATGAGGATACCATCAGAGGTACGGAGATGTGTACGATGGTCTGGAAATCTGTACATCCATCAATCTTCGCAGCCTCAAGGACATCATTTGATACGCTCATGAAACCTGCCACATAAATTAACATCATATATCCTGCATACTGCCACACAGCAACAATTATCAAACATACCATAGCTCCCCCTGAAGTAGAAAGCCATGATGTGGATAATGCGCCAATGGAGAAAGCTTCTCCAAGTGCAACTAACGCACGGTTAAATACGAACTTCCATACATAACCAAGAACGATACCGCCGATCAGGTTCGGTACGAAAAATCCTGCACGGAAGAAGTTCTGTCCTTTTACTCCTCTTGTTACCAGGTAAGCAAGAATAAACGCCACAACGTTTACCAGAATAACGGCAACGAAGGAATAGATGAAGGTCCGTCCTAATGCTGCCCAGAATGCGCTGTCCTGGAAAGTTGCCACATAATTGGCAAAACCTACGAAAGGTTTACTCTTGGATACGCCATCCCAGCTTGTAAAGGTCAGATACAAACCGTAAATAAAAGGTACGATAACTACTGCAGCAAAAACCAGGGTAGTAATTCCGGCAAACATTATGTACTGTTTTGTTTTATAAGACATACTGTTTGTATTCATACTATTAAACTCTCCCTTCTTTTGTGCGCATCCCGGCAGATGCAGATTTGTAATCCCCGTCCGCCAAAGACTCTATATTATACCATGTCGGACAATAATTCCCAGAGCGTCCACCGGAATACTAAAGTTGCAATACTAGTGAGCGATTACCTGCGCTGTCTTCCAGTAGGATACAATCTCATCAGCTAATCCTTTACGGTCAATCTCTCCAGCCAGATATTTCTGCATGCTTGCACCAAGAACGGAGTAATGATCATCTGGCAGGAAGTTGTAGTTAGGAATCAGGTTGCCTGCGTCTGCGTAAGATTTAACAGATGCGCCCAGCGGGTCAAGGTTATCAGCAGGAATGTTGCTGTATGCCGGTACAAGCTGACAATCTTCTGTCAGGAATGCGTTACCTGCTTCATCGTTTACTAACCAGTTCAGGAAATCTTTTGCTGCCTGACGCTGCTCGTCAGATGTATTCTCGGAAGAATCAATGAAGAAATACTTGGAACCGCCGCCAACTAACTTGGTGTTTGTTCCGTCATCTGTGTTCTGAGGAACAGGCATGATACCCATGTTCTCGCTGTAGTCATATGCGGAAAGCACTGCCCAATCCCAGTTGCCGCCGAACATAAACGCAATCTCACCTTCTGCCAGTTTCTGCTCTGTCACTTCACGCTCTGCAGAGATTGCAGAATCTTTTGCGTAGTTGTAATCCATTAATGTCTCGAAAGTATCCATTAAAGAATTGTATTTTGCGTCATTGGCAAGATCTACTGTACCTTCTGTAAGACCGGTAACGAATGCTTCCGGATCAGCCTGCTCTTCATATACCTGTGGCAGATAATGACCTGCGATAGACCAGTCTTCCTTCATGATACCTACAGGAGATTCCATACCGCCTGCTACTAACTGATCTAACAGTCCTTTGAAAGCGTCCAGTGTCTGGTACTGAGCCGGATCAAATGTCTGACCGGTGATCGCCTCAATAGCATCTGCATTATAGATAACGCCACGAGCCTCTACGCATACAGGGAAGCCGACAACCTTATCATTTACAGAAATTGCATATGGAGTCTGGCTGACCCATTCCTGGTCGCTCAGATCAACTGCATGTTCTTCTGCCAGATTGTAAACATCCTTCGCATCTACCATGGAAAGAGTGTACGGATCATTGGAAGAATACTTAGTAGCCAGATGAGCTGCTACAGTATCGCTGGAGTAATAAACTTCAACGTCCACGCCTGTCGCCTTGCTGTACTCTTCTGCTGCCTCTTCAAACTGATCCTGGATCTCCATTTTTGAGTTGAAGATCGTAATGGAAGTACCTGTACTTTCCGCTCCCCCATCATCTCCGGAACCACCGCAAGCTGCAAGAGATAATGTCATCAGTGCTGCCAGGGAAGCAGCTGCAACTTTTTTCAATTTCATGTTTCATTTCCTCCTCTTAAAAATAAAATATCAAGCCGGAAATTCCTTCTCCTATTCCGCCTTTTAACGTCCGTATTATGTGTCCCTCCCTGTGTGGAATCAAGGATGCTAGCAATCTTAATTCTCTGTGAAAAACAACATACACATCAGTTAATGAAAATATAACACTTCAGGCCGTGTATGTCAATCGTTTATCATAAGATTTATCATTTTTCTTTACAAAATCTTCACAATTTCTGTCATTTATTTTACTTTTTCTTAAAATCCCATGATTTTTTAGTGAAAACCTCCCGTATTTTTCTGAAAATCCTCATGTCAAACCCTTAATATTTTAGGGTTGAAATATTATAGAAGATTTGATACAATTTTTTTCAACGTTAATTGGGTAATTTCAACAGGAAAGGAGCACCTTTACATGAAAAAAATATTTAATATGGACAATCCCTTCTGGGTGGCCATGGGCAGAGTTTTTGACATCTTTGTTCTGAACTGTCTGTGGCTTCTGTGCTGTCTGCCAATGTTCACCATCGGGCCTGCCACCACGGGACTTTACTACGGTATGTTTGGTATTCTGCGCGGAGACGGCGGCTACCCTTCCAGAGATTTTTTCAAATCATTCAAACAGAATTTTAAACAGGGCGTGCAGCTGGGGATTCCTCTCACTCTGATCGGCGCCTTCCTGGCTCTGGACATCTATCTGTGTTACCACTCCGGACGGGGGATCTACACATTTTTCCTGTTTTTCTTTGTGGTTCTGTTTGTCGTGTGGCTGGCAGTCACTCTGTATACTTTCCCTCTGCTGGCCAAATTTGAGCGGACCAACAAACAGATCCTGATCTGGGCGTTCACCCTGTGCATCAAGAATTTTCCGCGCACTCTTTATATGTTTTTCTCCCTGGCCCTGGGCATCTGGGCCTGCCATCTTCTGATCGGACTGATCTTTATTGCCCCGGCCTTCATCGCGGAGAACCATACCGCCATCCTTCTCACTATCCTGGATCCGTATCTGCCGAAGCCTTTTGAGGAAGATGAATTTGACGGGACAGACAATCCGGACGGCACTCAAAATACCAGCGATGATAAAATCGTTCCGCCGGACGACGATATGAAATGGCTGCTGTGATTTCAGAAAAAGATGATTTATTTTATAGAAGAAACCGCTCTCAAAATCATTTGAGAGCCACCACACAGAAAGGACTTATTTCCGTTATGAAAAAAGAAAAGGAGCCTTCCATTTTCCGGCAGGAACTGAAAAGAGACTGGAATACTTTCAAACGTCTGAAAGGTTTTAAAAAACTTGAATTTTTCTGGGACTATTACAAGCTTCCTGCCACAATTTTCGTGACTCTTGTTATTGTAGTCTGTGTCTTCGCCCATATGCTCTGGGAAGGACAGAAACCCCGGCGTCTGCAGGTTTACGCCGTTTTAAATACAGAAGACAGCTGCGTCTACTGGTTTCATCAGTTTGAAAAAGAGCTGACAGCCGACGGCAAACCAGGTATAGTGGAACTGAACGAAGATCAGCCTTTTGATTACGACAATTCCTACTACTACCTCAACGAAATTGAGGTCATGACCACCGTCTCCTCCCAGCGCATGGACGTGGCCATCTGTAACGCTGATATGTATAGTTATCTGCTGGCTATCAATGCCTGCATGCCTTTAGACACCGCACTGCCGGAAGATTTATACACAGACCTCTCCAACCGTGGCATGATCGACTTCAATACCGCCAATCTTCAGGTAGATGAAAACGGTGAGATTGATACCTCTGCCGGCATTGACGGCAATTACGCAGTCAACCTGGAAGGCACGGAATTTGAAGAACGCTATAACAAGCCGGAAGATCAGATTTCCACTGGAGAAACCGAAGAGGACCAGCCGCTCTACGCTGTCATCATCTCCAACACGGAACATCTGGATGACAGCGTGGCGCTGATCCGGGCACTGACCCAGGAAGATCTGCTGCCGGATTCGTAAATCAGGATTTGTAAAGGTTGTAATAACTATCCACTCAAACAGACAATGACGTAAGGACACATACAGATTTTGAGAGAAAACAGAAGGCTGCCGGCGCATATTGCGCGCGGCAGCTTTCTGTTTTCTTTATAAAATTCTCACGTACTCTCCCGCTCCACCAGATAGACCGGAAGCACCGTCCGCTTTGCCACCAGCTGTCCGGCCACTGCTTTGTCCAGAAGCTCTATGGCAATGGTCGCCATTTCTTTGATAGGCTGGTGTATTGTTGTCAGCTGCGGTGCTGTCGCAACGGCAATCATAGAGTCATCAAAACCGATGATCTTGATCTGTTCCGGCACACTGATTCCCATTTTCCGGCAGATCTGAATGGCCTGGGCGGCGATCACGTCACTGTTGGCAAAAAGTCCGTCAATATCCGGATGCTCCCGCAGGGTCTTTTCAATCATCTCACTGTAATTTAACGCATCAAACTGTACCACTTCCGTCATGATCTCGAGAAACGGAATCCCATATTCCGCGCACATCTGACGGAAACCAACCACCCTGCTGTCCGCCGACATAGGTGTATCTGTAAAACTTCCGATATGCAGCAGATGCCGGCATCCCGACGAAATCAGCTTTTTGGCTGCCAGCGCTCCCCCCTGTATATTGTCACATTCCACCGATGCCGTCGCGGTATCCACGTACCTCTCCACGGTAATAATAGGAATGTCTAATTTCTCAAAGGCAGAGGCGTCCACTGTACCGCTGAACAAAACCAGCCCCGCCACCCGGTTGCTGTAACACATTTCCACATACTCCAGCATCTTCTCATCCCGTCCCTGGGAATTACATAAAAGCATCTTATATCCCTTTTTGTGGGCCTCATTTTCCAGATTGCTGATCATTTCGGCAAAATACGGATGCCTGATATGCGGAACGATCACTCCTATAGTATTTGAACTTTTATTTTGCAAAGAACGTGCCAGCTCATTGGGCCGATAATTCAGCTTTCTCATGGCCTTCGCCACCCTCTGGCGGGCATTGTCGCTGATGTACCCCCGGTTATTCAGCACCCGGGATACTGTCGTCACCGTCAGACCAGCTTCCCTCGCAACGTCCTTCAAAGTTGCCATTTTACTTCTCCTTTATCTGTCTTTCGATTTACAGATACCCCCTCTGATTCGTACAGACTATTTTCTCCTCTGTTTTTCCGGTCATATGTTTCCCGGAAAGGCCGCTTTATCTGCCGACTTCAAAAATGTCATACTCCTCCACATGGACAAGCGGCATCTCCAGGGACACCTCTGTGTTATGCAGTTCAAAGGTACCCATCTGCTCACCATTTTCAAAAAATACTTCCAGAATCCTGTCATCAATAATAAAAAGAAGATGATTCTGCCATGCCTTAGCCTGAAAAGCATCTCTGTCTACCATAAAATTACCGGTTTCCGGTACGTACTCCACCCAGCTTCCATTGATCTTCCAGCGGAGATTCTCCAGCAGATTCTCCTCGAGAGTCAGGCGGATCACCAGCGCCTTCTTCTCTTCCTGCTGATAGTGAATTGTATTGTTTTCATCCGGAATCAGGCGCTCTGTGATCTTCACTGCCTGTTCCATTAATTCTTTCACAGGTTTCTGAACAATGATAAATCCTTCGTCCGTCTTCTTGCAGGACAGCTCCACCGGTATGCCGTAAGCACCGGTATAATTCCTTCCGTCATTCTTCACGCGGAGCCATGGAATAGATATTACACGGCCGTTCACGCCGGAAAAAGTCTGCGCGGCATAAGGAACTCCTGAAATATATGCCCACTTTTTCTCCCCGTCTGTCTTGAAATCATGGCCGTCAAACTCACCCTCATAATAAAATCCGTCTGCTGACCAGAAAAACCAGCATTTCTCTCCATCCTCAGAAGAAAGCTCAAAAATGTCCGGGCACTCCCAGCCGTCTTTTAAAGTAAATTCATCCACCAGCTCCCAGTTCTTAAGATCTTCGGAGCGCAGAATACCAAAATCATTGCCCCGGAGCCAGAGAGCCATAATATAGGCGCCGGACTCTTCATGCCAGTATACCTTCGGATCCCGGCTGTCCGGATAAATCACCGGCACACACGGTTCTTTCATCTTGTGCAGAGTCCTGCCGCCGTCCAGGCTATAGGCAATCTTCTGCGTAAACTGCTGTCCTTTGCTCCACTCATCGTTACCGCCGGCCGCTGTATAAAAAAACAGCAGCGCGTCTTCCGGAAGACCCAGAAGCCCCCGGTCGTTTCTGATGGCACAGCCGGAATAAATGGTGCCGTTCGCATCCGGAAACATAACAGAATCCACCTGCTCCCAGTGAAGCAGATCGCGGCTCACCGCATGCCCCCAGCTCATATTATTCCACTGGATACCGAACGGATTATACTGAAAATACAGGTGATATACCCCGTTATCATAAATCATACCGTTGGGATCGTTCGTCCAGCCGCTTCTGGCCGCAAAGTGAATCACCGGATGAGTATCCGCAGCCTCTTCCTGCTTGTCTGAAATGTGGATTCCCTCCGCAAAAATCTCCGGTGCGTCTTCCATGACGACCCGCAGTTCCTGACCCTGGTACTGATCCACCGGAATCTGCGCATAAAAATTGCAGTCATACTGTCCGCTCTGTTCCGTATCCACAGGAACCATGACCTCTGTCAGTTTCTCTTCTTTTCCTGTTTCCCGATCCAGAAGATAAAGCCGCAGCAATTTCTCATCTTTCTGAGCGCAGATTGGAATATTCAGATACTTTTCATTGACTAAAAAATCTTTTTTCATATATTGCTGTCTCCTCTATTTCTCTTTTTTTATTATCACACCTGCTTTCTCCTTTGTACAATAATTTATCTGCGCTGCCATACCCGCACAGGCCTATCCGGTATCATAACACAAATCACAATATATTTCTCTGTACAAAGAAGCGATTTTATCTGGTTTTTATGTGAAAATGCTCAAAAATAAACTTATTTTTTACATTATACTCATAAAAAAAATTAACCCGTCCGTCTTATTATGTCATTCGATTGATACATTTTGTTAATTATAGCAAAAAGAATTTTATTGCACAAGGACAAATTCTTGCTTTAATAACCTGGATTTACCGTAAAAAATGCCAATTTTTCATTGACAAAGGTTTCCACCGACGAGTATCATAAGCTCAGGAAAACAGGTTAAACCTTTGACATATTCGTCGCCAGAATGATTAGGAGAATTTACAATGATTGCAACAAACGCGGACGCAAAAATGAATTACGAAAAAGCCTGTCACCTCGGCAAAAAAGAAGGCGGCTCCCCGGCAGTCCTTGATACCATTCTTGAAGAACGGCATATCACAGCACCGGCGGAGGTTTCTCTCGGTCTGGTATCCATACCGGTCGACCGGATCGTGGGGACAAAAAGCAAGGGCAGAAGCCAGTCTTTCAGCAAGAGCTTCTATCCTGTTTTAAAGGAGAATACGGAATTTGCTTCCAAATGGATTTCCCTCTGTAACGCTCATCTCAACGAAGGCATCCGGGAACCCATCAAGGCTTATGAATTTATGAATGAATTTTATGTAGAAGAAGGCAATAAGCGGGTCAGTGTACTGAAATATTTCGGTGCGGTTTCCATTCCCGCCAATGTCATCCGCATCATTCCTCCTCAGAGTGATGATAAGGAGACCCGCATCTATTACGAATTTATGGACTTTTACAGCCTGTCAGAAATCAATGACATCTGGTTTTCGCGTCCGGGCAGCTTCGCGCGCCTGCAGCGTCTCGTGGGCAAAATGCCCAATGAACCCTGGAGTAATGAAGACCGGAAGACTTTTCATTCCTCCTACGCTCTTTTCCAGGAAGCGTTTGAAGCACTGGATGAGAAAAAGACTTCTCTGATTCCGGGAACCACCGTGCTGAATTCTCTTGAGAACTCTGCAGAGAAAAAGAAGTCTTCCGTGCTTCCGGGAGATGCATTTCTTTATTACATCGATCTGTACGGCTATGATTCCCTGCAGACAGACAGCGCTGCCGAACTGAAAAAGAAACTGAAAAAGACCCGGGATGAATTTCAGCTGCTGCAGTCTGATCAATCGGTCGCTCTGCAGATGGATCCCGGCGAGAGCAAAAAAAAGAA
>ERZ1643246.3180-NODE-3180-length-14518-cov-4.340317_pt1 | contig 14518 bp, 14 predicted proteins | sample MGYA00579265_ERZ1643246 | MGnify/ENA primary metagenome ERZ1643246 (study PRJEB29033, sample SAMEA4952261) | chicken gut metagenome | biome: Broiler Chicken; feature: Gastrointestinal Tract; material: Caecum | place: Ireland | collected 2018 | study: Broiler... | reverse complement strand
CAGACGGCGCTGGAGCTGTATAAGCAGGTCAACGGCGACCCGGTGAAGAGCGAAATTATCCTGAACACGCCCATTGTCCTGTATACCCGCAGCGCCGTAGCGCAGGCGCTGGTTGACAGCGGGATCGCCTCGCAGACCGACGGCGTGTATACTGTGGATATGGCGAAACTGACCGAGGCGATTGAAGCTGGGATGGCCTGGGCGGACATCGGCCTGCCGCAGCTTTACGGCAGCGTCACCGTGGGCACCACCGACCCTACCAAATCCACTTCCGGCAACATGTTTGCCGGCCTTTTGGCCAACACCCTCTGCGGCGGCGTGGCAGACGAAAGCAATCTGGATGAAATCCTGCCCCGGCTTCAAAGCATCTTTCAGAAGCTCGGGTATATGGAAAGCTCGTCCTCTGACCTGTTCGACCAGTTCCTGAAAACCGGCATGGGCGCCAAGCCCCTGATTGCCGGCTATGAAAACCAGCTGCTGGAATTTGCGGTGGAGAACCCGGATACCTGGGAACAGATAAAAGGGGATATCGTGATGATGTACCCGACACCTACGGTCTGGTCCTCTCATGTGTATATTGCGCTGGATGAGGCGGGGACCGCCGGGATTGACGCGCTGCTGGATGAGGATATCCAGCGGCTGGCCTGGGAAAAGCACGGGTTCCGCACAGGGGTGTACGACACCCCAACGGATGCAGAGCATTTCGGCGTGTCCGGTATTGCAGAGGAACTGACCCAGGTGGCGCCGATGCCCGACGCCACCACCATGGATCGGATTATCAAGGCCCTCTCATAGAGAGTGCAGGAAGGAATGAATAGGATATGGCAGAAGAAATTACTTTGGATACTTTAATGCAGGGGAAAGAGAATACTGCCCTGCAAAAACAGGAGCCGGTGGATGTTGAGACGGTCCGCACCCAGGTAGAAGAATTGACCCCAGAGCAAAGAGCGCGGGTAGAAGAGTTAAAAAACAGCATCGACCTGATGGATTCCCAGACTGCGCTTCAGTACGGCATTGGAGCGCAGCGGAATATTTCCAGCTTTTCCGACAATATACTGGCGCAGGTGCGCAGCAAGGACAGCGGCTATGTGGGGGAACTTATGTCGGATCTGGTCTTGAAGGTCAAGGATGTAGGCGTCGACCAGTTGGACGACGGCATTTTAGACAAAATCCCTTTTCTGAAGAACGCCTCCCGTGCAATCAAAAAATTTATGCAGCGGTATGAAAAGCTTGAGGTACAGATCGACCGCATCGAGCAGGAACTGGAACAGGCGCGGATGCAGATGCTCAAGGACGTCACCATGTTCGACGGGCTGTATGAAAAGAATCTTGAATATTTCCAGGAGCTGCAGATCTATATTGCCGCCGGCGAGGAAAAGTTGAAGGAATTGCGGGAAACCACCCTTCCAAAGCTCCATGCGGAGGCATCAGCCAAAGGCGATCCCATGAGCGCCCAGGCGGTGCGGGACTTTGAAGATACGGTGAACCGTTTTGAAAAGAAAATCCACGACCTGAAACTCAGCAAGACCATTGCCATCCAGACGGCGCCGCAGATCCGCCTGATCCAGAACAACGACAAAATGCTGGTGGATAAGATCCAGACGGCCGTGCTCAGCACCATCCCGCTTTGGAAAAGCCAGGTTGTCATTGCCCTGGGTCTGCACCGGCAGGAAACCGTGTTGCAGATGCAGAGGAGCGTAACCGACGCCACCAATACGCTGCTCACCAAAAACGCGGAACTGCTGAAGCAGAACAGCGTGGATGTAGCCAAAGAATCCGAACGCGGCATCGTGGATCTGGAAACGCTGAAAAAGGTCAACGCTGATTTGATTTCCACCATAGAAGAAACCATCAAAATCCAGCAGGAGGGCCGCGCCGCCCGTCAGAATGCGGAAGTAGAGTTAGCAGGAATTGAAGAGCGGCTCAAGCAAACCATGCTGTCAGCCGTGCAAAATTGATAACTTGAAAAAACGGAACCCGTTTCAAAGCATCGAAATAGTTTGGAAAAGTGAGCGGCTGTATCAAGCATGGATGATGTATAAAGTTTGGTGCCAACATAATATCTCAGTATGTCGACACAGCAGGTAAGAATGCAAAAAAGATTGCGGAGCAGTATACCTAAGACCAACTCAAAGAAGATCAAGATGAAGACTAGATGACAATTAAAGAATACATAGGCTCGTTTATGGGTAGCAAATAACAGTTTTTTCGCAGATGGCAGACCCGTACCAGGCTGGTTTCTTAGGATTTTGCCTGCATCTGAAGAACTACCAGCTTTGTTGGTGGGTTTCTATTATTAACAAAGAGGAATCAACATGATCAATAAAAGCAGGGCGCTATATATCTTCAAATACCTGTGGGATCACACGGATGAGGAGCATCCTGCCACTACGGCGGATATCATCCAATACCTTGCCTCCATCGGGATTTCCACCACGCGGAAAACTGTGGCGGAGGACGCTGCCGAGCTGCAGAACAGTGGCTTTGATGTGATATGCAACCGTAGCCGGCAGAACGAATTCTTCATCGGCTCCCGCCATATGGAGCTTGCCGAATTAAAAATGCTGGTGGACGCAGTGCAGGCCGCCAAATTCATCTCCCCGAAAAAGAGCAAGGAATTGATCGGCAAGGTGACGGAGCTTGCAAGCCCCTATCAAAGCGATACGCTCAAACGCAGTCTCTTTGTGGACGACAAGGTCAAAACCAGCAACGAGTCCGTCTATTATGCTGTGGACACGCTCCACGAAGCGATCCAGAAGCAAAAAACGGTAGCCTTCCGGTACATCGAATATACGCCGCAGAAGAAAAGGGCGTATAAGCATGGCGGACAGGTATATCTCCTCTCCCCCTACGATATGGTGTGGAACAGCGACGCCTACTATGTGTTCGGCTTTTCCGAAAGCCACGGCAAGGTAGTCAAATTCCGCGTGGATCGGATGCACCGCCCCGCACTGTCGGAGCAGCCTTACCGCCCGAAACCGGAAGGATATAACATCTCCGAGTACTGCCGTCAGGTATTTTCCATGTATGACGGCTCAGCCTGTACGGTGGAGCTGAAATGTGAAAACAGCCTGATGGATGACATCGTCGACCGCTTCGGCGAGCAGGTACGGACAAAGCGGTATGACGCCGGTCATTTTGTCGCCGAAGCAGAGGTGTCTGTCAGCCCCACCTTTTACGCATGGGTATTCACCTACAGCGGGCAGATCGAAATCCTTTCGCCGGAACCGGCAAGGCGGGAGTACGCACAGCGGCTGCAGACTACCTTGAAACAGATGAAATAACAGAAGCAAAAATCGGGATGGGTTCTGAAACGCCCATCCCGATTTGACTTTTCCAAAACCTATTGAAGCTGACAGGGCAAACAGGTATAATATACCTATCCCGAACGCATCGTTCGGATATGAGAAAAGGAGGCGCCGCCATGCGCTGTAAAAGCGAAGAAACGATGGAGCAGATCAAAAACGCTGTGGAGGAGTTTTATTTTGCCCATTACCGTTCCCCCTCCATCGGCGAAATCGCTGCGGAGGTTGGTCGTTCCAAAAGTACCGTACACAGCTATCTTTGGGAAATGGACAAGCTCGGCCTGCTCTTTTACGATGGCAGAACCGCCGAAACCGCCGTGACGCAGAAGGCAGATGCAAAGGTCGTTCTCACCCCGGTACTGGGAAGTATCGCCTGCGGCGAGCCGGAGTATGCGGAGGAAAACTTTGAGTCGTATGTGGCACTTCCCACCTCTCTGTTTGGCGGCGGAGAGTTCTTCCTGCTCCGCGCAAGCGGATGCTCCATGATCGAAGCAGGCATCGAGCCGGGCGACCTTGTTGTGGTGAAAAAGCAGAATACTGCCGAGGAAGGCGATATCATTGTGGCGTTGGTGGAGAACGAAACGACACTCAAACGCTTTTATATCGATAAAAAAAGGAAATGCGTCCGTCTGCATCCCGAAAACAGCAGTATGAAGGATATCTATACCGACCACTGCTATATCCAGGGCGTGGCGCAGAATGTGATCAAACGCCTTACATAATACGGTCAGAAAGGAGGTAACTGCAATGACCAACTATATCTCCCAGGCGGAGGCAGAAGAACTGTGCGAGACCATGCTGCGCCTTTACCTTGGCAGAAACACGCCCGCGTCGGACCGCATCGATATCGACGGCTTTGTGCGGGGCTATCTGAAATGCAGAATACTGTATGAAACCTTTGCCGAAGATGATCCGGACAAAATCGGATTTGCAGGTGACGGAAAAACGCCTCTGCAAATAAAAAAAGACGGAAAAACAATATCGGCAGTGTTCCCTTTTCAGACTATCGTGCTGGAACGCTTCCTGCTCACCCCGGAAGAATCCACGCATCGCCGCTTTACCCTGGCGCATGAGGCCGGTCATGTCATCGCTATGCGTTTAAACCCCGACAGTGCCGCTTGTTTTCATCACGCACACGATCTGGAACGGGAATATACGCTGCCGGAGCTGCGGGAGCGGTACAGCATCAGTGAATGGCAGGCAAACACCATCGCGGCTTCTCTGCTGATGCCGGTACCGGTAATGCGTAAGACTCTCAGGAAATTTAACGGAGGAAAGCGCTTGCCCGTCTACGGAGAAACCGTCTTTCATCCGAGAGAGAAGGTCATCCTGCAAAAGATGGCGGCGTCCCTGGGCGTTTCCTTTACCGCACTGGTCATCCGGCTGCGCGGGCTGGGGATGCTCAACCATCACAGCCTGTGCGATTATATCGAGCAGGAACTGCATTTTGGAGGCGACACTTCATGAGCGCAGGATATGCAAACGAGGAAGCCCGCCGGAAGGCAGAGCTTTCCCGAAGGGAAGCGGAAAACCTTATCGAGCGGGAGCTTCGATGCCCTGAATGCGGCTTTAAGGCGGGGTCGGTCTTTTCCGACTGTACAGGGCATCTTACCATCCGATGCCGCAAGTGCAAGACAGTTTCGGTACTGAACCTCGCCTATTTCCGCAGGCACCGCAGGTACAAAAGGATGTATCCGCACCGCCATAAACGGCAAAAGACAATTGAATAACAAAAAATAAATCAACTCTATTCGAGCAAGCGGAGATGACCGGAAACGGTCAGGCTGCCAGGCGCCGTGCGAGTCAGAATGATACGGGCATATTGTATCAATCTGATTTCCACGGCGCTTTTTTGTTTGCTCGGATACTCGCACGGTAAAGCGGAGCCTTTCCCCGGCTTGTTCGGGAAAGGACTCCCAAATGAAAAACACCTTTTTGATGAACAAAATTCATGAAGACGGAGGCGCCGCTCTTTGCGTTGTTACGGCTGAGGAATGGCTTGACGCCGTGAAGGAAAACCGCAGCCTGCCCCCGGAGCAGCGCCGGTATTTTATCTCCGACTGCATTGAGGAAGGCGATACCATCGACCGCATGATCATAGAAGTGCCCTACAGCGAATATCGGCGCTGGAACAGCCGTCATACCGTAAGCGAACGAAGCCGAAGGGCAAAAAAGAGTTCCTCCATCTGTCTCTGGATGCGGCAGTGCCGGGATCGCCAACGCTTGCACTGTCCGACTGTCTTGCGGACAGCGGCAGCATGGAAACCGCCGTTCTGGACGCGGTCCTGATAGATGAACTGAAAATCAGGCTGACCGCATGGAAACCGTGGGCGGCGGAGCTGCTTGCGCATTATCTCGCCGGAAGGAAGAAATCCTGCACGGCGGTGATGGCAGAAAAATACGGCGTATCGGAGCAGGTGATCCGCAAATACAAGCGGCAGTTTGAAGCATTCGTAAAAAAATTTCTGGCGGGTGTTTCGTTTTAAGGCTTGTGTGTTGTGGAGGGGTAGTGAGAAGGAAAAGTTCTCTCCCGTTTCCGCATTCTGCCGGGAGACGGGAAAGCTCTTTGACAACCGAATAGCACAGCACACCCGTTACTTCCCCTCTGCCGCCGGCAAAACCGGCAAGCCACATGAGAGATGCAGACGCAGCGGCGCACCCGCAGCGACGGCGATGACAGGCAGAGGCATTAAAGGTACTTGCGTCCAGTCCTAAAGCCGAGCGTGATATGGCCGGCAGAGCCAAAAGCCGTCGCAGCAAAGGAGGGCGCCCCGCAGCGATCCTGGGGGTGGTGAGATTCCAATGAGGTCAAATGCATGACCGGCGAGTGTGTTCCCGTATATCCGAGGGACGGCGTGGTTCAAATATCGGATAGACACGCAAAACGATTGATACAAAACAACACGGCGGCCGTCTGCCCAAAATACGACAGGCGGCCGTTTTTACTTAATATACGGAGGAACACAGATGAAACAGGTAAAACGCGGCGAGATATATTACGCCGATCTATCGCCTGTTGTCGGCAGCGAACAGGGCGGCGTCCGTCCCGTCCTTGTGCTGCAAAACGACAAAGGCAATTGTTACAGCCCTACCACCATCGTGGCGGCAGTTACAAGCAAGACAGAAAAAACACAGTTTCCCACTCATGTTAAGATCAGCGCGGACGGCCTGAAAGTGCCGTCCATCGTCCTGCTGGAACAGCTTCGGACAATCGATAAAGCAAGGCTTGGCGATTATGCCGGCAGGCTGAATAAGGATACAATGGGAAAAGTGGATCACGCTCTCATCACCAGCCTCGGCGTCAAATGCATGGAGGCGCTGTTATGATGAAAAATCTATCAGGCAAAGACTGCGCCTCACTTGCCTACGGGCTGAATATGCTCCGCCTTCTGCTGTCGATGAAGCTGATTACCAAAGAAGAATACAACAATATCGCACAGCTGCAGGCGGAACATTACGATCCGCAAAAAAAGTTATGTCTTTTCCTTTAATTCCCGTCATTCTCGCTGGATGTATGCGAACTCATGTGGTATCCTTCGTGTTGCCGCAGAGAAAGCGGTAATATGAAAAGCGGAAAATCCGCAGAAAGGAGATCAACATGGGAAAAACAATTACCGAGCTGACAGCCGGAAAACAGGAACAACGAATCCTGCGGTTAGCACCCTACACACGGGTATCCAGCAATTCCGAAGATCAGCTTCACTCATTCGCAGTGCAGGTCAAGCATTATACAGAATACGTTGCAGAACATCCTGAATACGAGCTGGTGGACATTTATGCCGATGAAGGCATCACCGGCACACGCATGGACAAGCGGGATGATTTCAACCGCTTGATTCGGGACTGTAAGAAAGGAAAAATTGACCGCATCATTACAAAAAGCGTCTCCCGATTCGCCCGAAATACCGCCGAATTTTTAGCGGCAACAAGAGCGTTAAAGAAAATGGGCGTCAGCATCTACTTCGAGGAACAAGGCATCGACACGGAAACGGTTGACCTCGAACTGATGATGACATTCCCCGGCATCGCCGCACAGCGGGAATCGGAAACCATATCCGAGAATATGCGGTGGAGCTATCAAAAAAGAATGGAATCCGGCGATTTCAACTGCTGCCGAGCCGCCTATGGGTACGACCTCATAGACGGCGAGCTTCAAATTAATGAAGCGGAGGCGCAGGTTGTGCGCCGGATTTTTCATCTCTACCTGCAGGGCTGCGGCAAGCAAGCCATTGCCAATCAGCTCAACGCAGACGGAGTGCCGAAACGGTATGGTCAGAAAACATGGCATCTCTTCACCATTGACTATATCCTCAACAACGAGAGGTATATGGGCGACTGCCTGCTCCAAAAGAGTTACACCACCGAAAGCCTGCCCTTTACCAAAAAGAGAAACCGAGGCGAAAAGGCACAGTATTATGTGGAAAACAGCAATCCTGCCATCGTCAGCAGAGAAACCTATGAGGCGGCGCAGAAACTGCAGAAAAGCAAAGCGAAAAGCAAGCATACCCCGAAAAACCGTTACCCATTCAGCGGTATGCTGAAATGCCCGGTCTGCGGACACAATTACCGCAGGCAGGTCGTAAACGGCACAGCCTACTGGCTCTGCTCATACAAAGCGGCAGGCAGAACAGAGTGCGCTGGTGACAGAGTCCGGGAGGATGCCGTGATGTCCGCGTTCATACGGATGAGCGATAAACTCGCGCAAAACCGAGAAGAACTGCTGGGCGATTTAATCAGGCAGCTTGAAAAGCTGCAGAGCCGCACCAGTACAAGCGGCGAGCAGGTGTATCAGCTCAATCGCCAAATCGCTGATGTCAATGCGCAGAGCCTTGTGGTTGCCCAGCTTTACAAAAACGGTGTTCTCAATCATGCCGAGTATGCCTCCAGATCGGTTGAGCTTGACCGGAAGGTCAGCGAACTCCGGTCGGAGCGCCGCCGCATCTTAACCGAGGATGAAGATAACGAAATCATTGAATCTCTGAAAGCGTTAAACCAAACCATTGCCGAATATATTCCAACGGACGATTTTGATACGGAATTGTTCGGGCAAATCGTGGAGAGTATTACCGTTATCAGCCGAAACACGCTGCGCTTCTGCCTTGCCGGAGGACTGACGCTCACAGAGAAATTCGAGAAAAGGAGCGCATGATATGAAAATGCGAAACATCCCTTTCGGCTACAGGATGGAGAACGGAAAAATCATCTTCCACCCTACCGAAAGCCAAGCAGTCAAGGATATATTTTCAGACTACCTGGGCGGGCAATCCCTGCTGAAGATTGCACAAAGTCTCAATGAAAGGCAAGTGGAATATCTGCCCGGAACGACAGGCTGGAACAAAGCCCGTCTGAAACGCATCATTGAGGATAAACGCTACATCGGCGGCGATGGCTATCCACCCATCATAGAACAAAGGATATATGACAAGGCACAAGCGGTCAGAGCCTCCCGAAACACACAGAAATCCCTCGACCGCACAGCAGATATTTTCAAGCTGCAGTTTCCGGTTCTCTGTGAGAAATGCGGAGAACCGATGCAGCGCAAGCATGACAGCCGCACCACTTACCAAGAAAAATGGGTATGCAAAAGCTGCGATGAAGTTATTAAAATCTCGGACGATGCGTTTCTCTCGGCAATCACCGAATGCATCAACTATCTCATTGCTAAACCAAACATTCTGCAAGGTGATCCAACACCGATTGAGCCGCCCGTAGAAGTCATCCGATTAAAGAATGAAATAGGTCGGATGCTTGACAGTTCGGCCATTGAGAAAGAACTGCTGAAAAACAGAATATTTGAATACGCTTCGCTGCTGTATGAAAGCTTAGACATCACCCAGCGTATCACAGAGAAGATAAGAGCGACCTTGCAAAGAACAAGGCCACTCTCTTGCTATAACGGTGAGTTGACTGCGGAAATAGCCGCTGCCATTACACTCCATGCCAATAAAACTGTTAGCCTCACCCTTAAAAACGGTCAGCAGATCAGAAAGGAGAAAAACGATGCAACAGACAGCACCCATATTGCAAAAGAGAGTACGCACCATTGCTCCGACCATACAGCCGGTGAATGCGCACAGCACACAAAGCATTACCAAACGGGTAGCCGCTTACTGCCGAGTGTCCACCAAGCAGGACGAACAGCTTAACAGTTATGAGAATCAGGTGAACCACTATACAGAACGGATTCACAGAGAACCCGGCTGGAAGTTGGTAGGCATTTACGCCGACAAGGGTATCACCGGCACCAGTATGAAAAAGCGCGATGAGTTCAATAAGTTAATCCGCCAATGCAAACGAGGTCGGGTAGATATGATTATCGTTAAATCCATCAGCCGCTTTGCCCGAAACACCCTTGACTGCATCAAGATCACACGAATGCTGCGGGAAATCAAGGTGGATGTGTATTTTGAAGAACAGAACCTGCACAGCATTGATCCTGCCTCAGAGTTTTACATCTCCATCTACGGCTCTATCGCGCAGAGCGAATCGGAAAACATCAGCCACAATGTGGCATGGGGCAAGGCGCAAAGCGCAAAGGAAGGCAATGTGTCCTTCGCTTATAAATCCTTCCTCGGATACCGTCAGGGTGCAGACGGTAAACCGGAAATTGATCCCGCACAGGCGATAACGGTACGGCGAATCTATACGGAATTTCTCTCCGGCAACAGCCTGCAACAGATTGCCGATGGACTGACTGCAGACAGTATTCCCACGCCGATGGGAAAGGCCGTATGGCAGCCCGGAGTGATACAGTCTATCCTCTCCAATGTAAAATACAAGGGTGACGCTCTGCTGGGCAAAACCTATGTCGAGGACTGTATCAGCAAAAAGGTGCGTATCAACGGTGGTGAACGACCGCAGTATTATGTAGAGAACAATCATCCGGCAATCATCGATGCCGACACCTTCGCACAGGTACAGGAGGAACTGGCAAGGCGAGCCTCGAAACGCAAGGTCAAGCAGATCGGCACGACAACCGAGCAAGGCAAATACTGCGGAAAGTACGCGCTCACCGAACTGCTTGTCTGCGGAGAATGCGGAACGCCCTACCGCCGGTGCACTTGGACGGCAGGCGGTCAAAAGAGAATTGTATGGCGCTGTATCAACCGCCTTGACTACGGCAAAAAATACTGTCACCACTCACCGACTATGGAAGAAGCGCCCTTGCAGGAGGCCATTATGAATGCGATACTGAAAACGGCGAAAAGCAATCCCGACATTCTGCAAACGCTGAAAATGCATATCCAAATGGGGCTTGGCGCTGAAACGGGTGAGGACGAAAGCATTGATATCCAAATCCGCATCGCACAAATCGATAAGGAATTTGGTGGCATTCTAAACACCGTAACTGCCGAAAATCCCGAAAGCCTGCTTACTGATCCCCGCGTTAAAACTCTGATGACGGAAAAGAGAACGCTTGAAAACAAGCTGGCGGAATACATGGCTGCCGAACAGCATCGCAAAAACACCAAGTCGCGGTTGGATCAGATTTTTAGCATCCTCGACAGTATGAAGAACCACCCGATGACCTTTGACAACGAGATTATCCGAAAAATCCTGCAATGCGTGATCGTAGAGTCAAAGGATCAAATCAAGGTGGTTTTCATCGGCGGGCTCGAAGTGGAGGAGGAGGTGGAGCAGTGATGTCAATCAAGATAAAAACGATTTCGACGGTTCAACTCCCACCGCCGAAATGCCGAAAAAATCTTTTTCATGTGGTGCTCACAACGAAAGCCGACATGTTTTGACATGTCGGCTTTTTACAACAATAATTTGGAGATTAGAGTCATGAACAAAAACCAAAAAGGTTACTGAATTTATTCGGTTGTTGCTGTAATCTTTGGAATGGCATTATTAGCTTTTGTAGCTTATCTGATATTATAATACTGTTATAAAATTGTCCGAAAGAGACTTTTCTAACAACACCGTCATTCAAGCATTAATTACTTTATTTGTTACAGTTTTTCTTGGCGGCTATTTTTCTAAATGGCTAGAACGTAGAAATGCTAAAAAGATGGAGTTGTATAAAATTCAAACTGAAACTTCCATAAAACTGATAGATATAGGAAGCGAATATCTTTATAATCCGCAAGAAAATATCAAAAGATTGCTTATTGCTGAGTCCTGCAAAGTAAAATTATATTTTTCAGACAACGTTTTAAAAGGCACTAAAAGAGTATATTATGTCAAGAAGTGAAGAATGTTATAATGCTCTAATAGAGGAATTGAGAAAAAATATAAAAAATTGACGTTTTAATATCTCTTGTTTAACAAAAATAGGCATCTAAAGTGTCCACCCTTTCCTGATTGAGTCCGAACACAATTCGCGTTCGGACTCTTTTTTTGCTTAGACATAAAGCTTACGTTGGAAGCAATATCTAAAATCTCCCCCTTGTAAGAACGGCAATATTCTTTGGAATATTGCCGTTTTTTTGTTTTTTCTCTTTTATTCCAACTCAAAAAAGATATTTGACAGAAAAGAACAAATGTTCTACACTGTAAATAGAGAAGGAATCCGGATCGTCACACATAATGGAAAATTGAGGAGGAACTATGACAGAAGAAAACTATTACTACCGGACAAGCCCAATGTTTTTAAGGAACCAGTTTCGGGGTTCAGGCAAATTTGATATTCCGATTATCCCAAAGGCTGAATTTTCGGACAGTGAACTTGAAAATTTATTGTTGATCGGTTTTGACAAGGCCAAAAACGATGAGAAAAATTTGGACAGAATCGTCCACTTTTTTCTGTATGATTACAAGTTTGAAAAAATTTGGAGCAGGCCTGACGATTATGTGGAAAAACTGAAACAATATAAAGGCGTATTATCTCCGGATTTCAGTATGTATCTTGAAATGAACAGGACATTACAGCTGTACAATACGTTTCGTAACCGCTGGTGCGGCGCGTATTTGGCGGAGAAAGGGATCAGAGTGATTCCCACAGTGAATTGGGGAGACGAAACTACCTTTGATTTTTGCTTTGAGGGAATTCCAAAGGGGAGTGTTGTGGCGGTTTCCACCTATATGGTGCAGGAGCATAACCATCATTCCGACCAGAAGGAATTCTTTTTGAAAGGGTATCAGGAAATGCTCAAACGGATTGAACCTGCTAAAATTATCTGTTACAGTGAGCCGTTCCCGGAAATGCAGGGGGAGATTATCCATGTGGATTATGAGCTGAGCGGCTGGAAATACCAGAGGAAAGGCCGGGAAAGCTTGTACAGAAAGCGCACCAATGATACAATGGTATACAAAACAACCATACAACCGGATGATTTTTGGATGACAGTATATAAGGGAACCGGCAGCGCCTATGGCGGACAATGGAAACCGAAAAAATCAGATGACGAACGCTTTTTGGGTAAACCTGGAGAAATCAAAGTGACTTATGATAAAAATGGAGAAAAAAGACTGACCAAAATAGGTGCAGATGGAAGAACTGTAAAAGAACGACATTTTAGCTATCATAATAAGGAATGGTGTCATACAAATCCTCATGATCACATCATACTATGGGATAATCCGATCGGTCATCCAGATCCGCAGGGTCCGATCAATTACCCGGACGGCGCGCCGGAGTTTAAATATTATCTGGGAGATGAATACGGAATGAGTAAATTCACAGTCATAAACGGAAGCAATTCCTTTGAAGACGATCGTTTTAAAACAATCAGCGAGTTTCAATGGTGTATGAAATTTCATGGTGAAGTGGAATTTGAGTGGAAAGGAAAATCCTATTCTATTACGCATCCTGAAGGGAGAATTAACATAGGGGAAGGTTGTTATAAAAAGGATGGAAAATATTATAATGTAATCAGTCATACGGAATATACACCGGGTGAGGGTGATTTGTGGGGAGATACTGCGGATGATATCCTGGAATTTGATGTAGGAGGGGATAAACTCCGTGATGTAATCACTCAGGTGAAAGTGTGGTCACGGTCGATTTAGAATAAACTCTCTTATTTTCACAGATCCGATCAAATACCCGGACGGCGCGCCGGAGTTTAAATATTATCGGGGAGAAGGGTACAAAATGAGTAAATTCACAGTTATAAACGGGAGTAATTCTTTTGAAGATAATCGTTTTAAAACGATCAGTGAATTTCAATGGTGTGTGAACAACGGCGGTGAAGTGGAGTTCGAATGGAAAGGGAATCTATATGCAATTGTCCACCCGAATGATAGAATATTGATCGGTATAGGTTATTATGAAAGGAATGGAAAATACTATAATCTGAATACAGACAAAGAGCATACCGAAGAGGACGAACTGTGGGGCGATACGGCCGACGATATTCTGGAATTTGATGTGGGAGGAGATAAACTCCGGGATGTAATTACTCAGGTAAAAGTGCAGTGGCGGTCGATTTGATCTCTGCTGTTTAAAAGAGGTGTGTAGGATATGGAAAAAGACGCAGATAAAATGAGAATGAATTCTTTTGAAGACGATCGTTTTAAAACAATCAGCGAGTTTCAATGGTGTGTGAATGACGGCGGTGAAGTGGAATTTGAGTGGAAAGGAAAATCCTATTCTATTACGCATCCTGAAGGGAGAATTAACATAGGGGAAGGTTGTTATAAAAAGGATGGAAAATATTATAATGTAATCAGTCATACGGAATATACACCGGGTGAGGGTGATTTGTGGGGAGATACTGCGGATGATATCCTGGAATTTGATGTAGGAGGGGATAAACTCCGTGATGTAATCACTCAGGTGAAAGTGTGGTCACGGTCGATTTGATAATTACTGTATGAGAACTGATAGGAATTGCCGTGTGTTTTCAAAATTCGCAATATGATTTCTGAGTTTTTAAAAGCTTGTAAAACCAAAGAACTGTTGAATCGTTGAATATCAGTTACTTCGTTTCATGGGAAAAACCCGGCATGTTTTGACATGCCGGGTTTTTAGGGGAAGATTGCAATATGGAAATGCGGTTGACTGCCTACTATAGATCCCCATGTGTTGGAGAACTCCGAAAACTTAAATTTGTTTTTGAATTTGGAATATTGCAGACGGCAAGTCACGGACAAGATTCAATCTTATAGCAACCGGGGATTCTATTTTGGGCATCCCACAATGGGGATTAGTATGGTAGAGGGATGGAGTTACATAGACGGTAAGGAATATCTGATTTTTTTAAAAGACTTGGGAGCAGAAACTCTGATCTGTATTTCCGTTAAAAACTCCTTTTCCTTTGCGGTGT
>ERZ1643246.3179-NODE-3179-length-14519-cov-8.744953_pt1 | contig 14519 bp, 13 predicted proteins | sample MGYA00579265_ERZ1643246 | MGnify/ENA primary metagenome ERZ1643246 (study PRJEB29033, sample SAMEA4952261) | chicken gut metagenome | biome: Broiler Chicken; feature: Gastrointestinal Tract; material: Caecum | place: Ireland | collected 2018 | study: Broiler... | reverse complement strand
TCCTCAGGCCCTGAGACTCAATATAAGAAACCAGCTTTGTTCCGTCAAAATATCCTGTATGTTCCAGAGAATATCCCTGATTCAGCCTGTCCTGGTCCCTGCCGAAAAGTCCGCCGGTATTGGTAATCCCTTCAATCTGGTCCATATTCAAAGCTTCCAGATAGTCCGCCATAGTATCATCAATTCCCCAGTTTACATAGAATGCATCAAATCCCTGGGAAAGAGCCGGGAAATAATAACGGCAGCTGCGGATGGGGCAAATTTGAGGCACCTGGGTATAATCGCCGTAAAGAGCCATAAATCTGGTAGCATCTCCCTCAACAGGAATTTCAAAAATAATATCTGCCTGTCCTACGCCATACTGAGGCATTGCGTAAGAAACATTATTGACCATAACAGCTACTGGCCGTTTTCCTATGGCCCCGTCTGTCAGGTCCGGCACTCCTGTAAGAAGGTTCTGATTAGCAGGAATCTCTTCCTGAGGCTCTACTGCAGAACCCTGTACGGCTGCTCCCTCATCCACTTCCTGCTTCCCTTCAGAGGAATCCTCTGTCTGAGATGTCTCATTCTGGCTTGGCTGCGTATCCTGCTTCTGGCTGCAGGCTGTCATAGAGGCTGCAAGCATAAAAGCTGCGGTCAGCAGCATGACTTTTTTTAATTTCATTCATGTACCCCCTTATGATTCATACTCTAAACTTTATATCATCACATTGACATTGTACGAAAAAAAGTTCCGGAATGCAAGATATGTTAGAAATCTATTAAAAGTTTCTTTTTCCTGGAAGATTATTTCACTTCTTCTTTCTATACTCTATCTTCTTATGACTTCCATAACAGAAGTTATAAAAGATGATTTTCCCTTGCCGGCTAAATGTATTCTTTTGTTGGCCAGCTTTTTTTCCTGTTTCCTGCTTCTCATAAGAGCTGGTTTTTCAGAAATACAGTCCTTTCCGAAAGATTAGTCCAACACCAGTATACACAGTAATGATTCCCATTACTATTCTATCATTTTTCATTATCAGCGGCTGCTATCCCGGAGTCTTTTCCTCCGATTCTGCCAGTTCCTGGACAGATGTAGCTACCAATAACTTCAGTGACTGGCACCCTGTCACTTATCTGTATATTTTAAAGGTAATACAGCGTATTTTTGGCAATCCTTTTCCTCTGGTGCTGGTTCAGACCATTTTATGGATCGCAGCAAATATTATACTCTCTTACTCCTCGAAAAATATGCAGCTTTTAAATATGCAGATATATTATACACCATAGTAAGTTTTATCATGATCTACAGCTACAGAGCCCTCGGAAATATTGAAAAAGATACTCTTTGGAATATTTCCCTTTTTCTTTTCTGTCTGTTTATTTATGATTTTGTCAAAACCCAAAGACCTTTTCCTGGTATAAAATATTTTTCTTTGTGATTTCCGCCTGTATGACAGCAACAATACGGCATATGGGAAATCTGATCGTTTTATTTTCTCTTTTGATCCTGTTTATCTGGCAGTGGCGGAAAAAAGCAAAAGAAAATAAAACGATACTCCGGCGACTGAGCCTTGTTTTCTCTCTTCCATATTCATTCCGGTATTTCTCGTAAATATCCTTGGGACACACATTCTCCATATGGTTCCTAATGAAGACTATGTGAAGTACACAATACCTGTAGCAATGGCAGGCGCTGTTGCTTCCAAAGAGGACCTTCCCGAAAAAGATATTGAGACCCTGGAACAAATAATTCCTATTGAAAAGTGGCGGGATTATTATGATAAATATTATGCAGACTCTCTCAGCCGTACATGGGGTTCCATTGGCGATGACGCTTTGAAACTGCGTGATAAGGATTTCCAAAGAGAAATCATTCTGCTGAATGCAAAATTTCTGATAAAATATCCTATTACCTATCTTACCGCATACTTTGATATGACCAGTATCGTATGGGAAATGGGAACGCCCTCGGATGGATATGAATTTATTCCTGTAACTATATACAGCTCTGCCCTGGATAATTATCCCGGATATTCTGATCTTCAGATCAAACCTACAATATCCACAGACATGCAGCTGTATTCTTATCCGAAAGAAAAGATCCCAGGAAGTCCTGGCTCTTCTTCCGGCACTTTTGTTAACTGCCGTACTATTTTTAGCCAATCCTTCCCAGGATCCACGCTACATTGATGTATATCATATGCTTATGTGTTTCTTTCTTTTTCCTGCTGCCTCAACGCAAGCCATGGATATGCCAGCAGCAGCGGAACAGCGATAACAAGAATATAAATATATCTGATCCCAAAGGCCGTGGGTGTAGCGATCATAAGAGTCAGCCAGTTACCGATCATCCCGGCCAGAGGCAGTATATAGATCGATTTTCTTTTCATCCAGCACAGTACGATGTCGTACAGAAGCAGCCATACAAACAGACCTGACGGAAGGAAAGCATATTTATTTCCCAGTTCCTGCTGGATAAAATATCCCAGATGATTTTCAAAGAATTGATTCTGATAAATTCCCCAGTCATTTCCCACAATCTCTGTCTTTACAAATTCATAGGGAAGGTCACCGCCTATATGCCAGAACCCATAAGTTCCCATAAGATACTGCTCTACATAAATACCAAAATTCGATTTTAAAAGAGAAAACCAGGTTTTAAAGAACTCTCCTTTATGGGCATTCAGATAGTCCGTATGAAATTCCGGCGCCCATTTTACCGGATCTACCAGAAAAGGATTATAATATTCCTGGTACTTATCCATAGGCATAAGGCCATTCAGGAATTCTTCTTCCTCCTCACCTATTTCTCCCTTTTCTACTACAACTCTTACCATTTGCTGCAGAGGGATCCCCACAGATTCCACAAAAAGATTTTCTGCAGAAAACACTGACATATATACCGGTCCCGTCACAATATACACAACAGCAACTGTAGCAATCGTGACGGCTGCCACTTTCTTTATTTCTTTTCTGTAAAGAAACAGCAGACACAAACTTGTCAGGATAACAATATAAACTCCGTTATTCCGCAGCAGAGACATAAGAATACTCATTCCGCTGTAAATCCCCAGATTTCTCTTTTTCAGGAATGAACTCCTGTCCTCTACTACATGATCATACAGAAACATCCCCAAAAGAAGCATAATGCCGCAGAACCAGGGGTCTTTCCACATAACGATGGCATAATTTCCAAAAAAGGGAACTGCCCCGAAAAAAGCAAGGCCAAAATAGACCAGGACTTTATGGATTCCTTTACTTCTCAGCCATTCCAGCGTTCTTCCCAGGATCAGGGCCATTGTGCCAAGCTGAAGGAAAGAATACAGGGCAACTCCGGCGTTGTAATCCAGAAACAGATCTCCGATCTTGAGACACACCCCAATGATCAGGGAGTAAAATACCGGATAATGATTATCCCATGGCATATCTCCCAAAAACATGGCAATAGAAATCGTAGCGTCATCAGGTACAATTCCCGGAAAATATATGATCCATACTGGCAGCCAACAAAGCGCCAGCAGGCCGGCAAAAAGAAGCCATCTCTTCCTGTTAAATTTCTTCTTTGTCAGGGAAACAACCGGATAGCCGCCGATCTTTCTTTTACTGCAAAACCGGTACAGTCCCATAAATAACAGAATTCCTGTCCAGGTATAAAAGGCAAGCCAGACAAGATCCGACCAGGAAATACTTTCAAAGATTCTTTCCTCCACCCGGATTTTCTGTCCCACTACGACCATAAGTCCAAAAAGCAGGCCTAAAAGCAGGATTCCTGTTTTTTCCCTTATGTCTGTAATCTTTCCCATCTGGTCTGTAAAAATCCGGAGCAGATAGAAAAAGCCAAGAGAAAGGAGCGCTATTTTCACCGGGTCCATTTTCCAGCTTTCCTGCTGGAAAAAGACCAGATTTGCCATAGCGATTCCCACAACAAGAAACACTCCCTGGATATTATCGTCCAACAATTCTTTTATCTTTTTCATTTTCTCTCTTCCTCTTTCCGTGTCTCTCTAACTGGCAGATACCTGCAAACAGCAGGATTCCCACAGCGGAGAGCCCAATACCCGTCTTCCAGCCCGGAACGCTGTATTTCAGCTCAATTTCATTCTCTCCCTCTTTGACCGGAATTACCGATAATGCATTGGCCCCGTCCGTGATCTCAACCTGCTTTCCGTTTACATAGGCGTCCCATCCATCATCATAAGGAATGGTAAGAAGCAGATATCCATCCTGATCACTATGGTACTGTCCCTTCACATATCCGTCTTCGAATATCTCTGTACTCATCTCCCTGCTCTTTAACTCCTGGATCACATCTTCAAAAACATCCATATCCAGATAATAAAAATAGGGAAAAACCTCCTGGTCTGTTCCCGTATAGTTTTCCAGAACAACCGTATGGGCTGTTTCTCCATAACCAGCGGAAAACACCTTATAACTCAGCCAGGTGGCATAATTGCACCTGTATGCTCCGTCCACATAAAGTTTCAGTTCCTGTATCCAGGAATCCACATATCCGTATAAAATATCCTCCCCGTCCCCTGCATCGATCTGTAAAGTAAGAAAGTTGTCTGCAATGCTCATCTGATATTGTGCCGGTTTATATATCTCCACTTCTCTTCCAAGGAGATTCGAAAACAAAATATTCTGGAATTCAAAAGGATCCGCCGTAACAATATCTTCCTGGATCTTTTCATCTGCCGCTATTCCCAGTCCAAGGGCATAGGGATTGTAATATACTGATTTCCCGTTATATTCCGGAATCTCTTCCACTTTTCCATATCCGGTCACATCTTTTGCAGACATCAGGTATTTTATGCCCAGAAGCGAATCTGACGTAAGGATTGCCTCCTGATAAACGCTCAGATCCGTCAGAGTCGAATATCCCAGATCAAAGATCAGACGGCTGATATCCGTATCATAGGTTGAAGAATAGTGGGCCATTCCCTGATAGTCATAGGCCATAGGCTCATTCAAATATGCAGAAATGCCGTCTCCAACATTATTTCTTTTTTCCAGGCTGTCCATCCGATAAAAGTTTGCGTCTTCCAGCGACTTGACAGCCTCTGTCTGCTCAAGGTTACCTTTCGTATAATCCAGATATACCTGAATACTCTGATTGCCTCCGTAATTCGCTGCAAAAGTAAAAATGCCATTCAAAGCCAGCTCTGCCCCCAGCAAAACAGGCAGCGCTCCTTTCAGTTTTCTGAATTTCCCTATAAACAGAAAGATCAGAAGATACGCCCCGGTAAACCCTATGGTAACGAAAAAATTCTTCTCTTCATAGGGACTCCAGATCTGAAAAACTGTAAACATCAGCAGACACCCTGCAAATGCAGCCCCGACGCCCCGGCCATTTTTCTTTTTCTCATATTCCCTGACTCCCTTTGCCGCCAGATATAATACGAAAAAGGCCATAAGGAAACTATAGCGGAAACGGTAGCTCTCTGCGCTTCGCAGACCGCTCCATATATGGTCAAGAGGCATGATCCAGCAGCTTGCAAAGAGAAAGACTGTAACCACCAGTGACATGATTTTTTCCCGGATACAGACCTTTTTGGCAAAGAAATAATATGCGAAAAATCCTAAGAACAGCAGACCGCAGTACAGAGACACGGTAGGCGCAATATTTCCCACTGCAAATCCGCGGAAGACATCTGAAAAAGAGCCGTAAGTGTCAAAGTAAAAAATTGATGGGTCAAAGGCCTTCTTTCCTTTCTGCAGCCCCCGAAAAACAGGATAAAAAACTGCACAGCTTCCTAACAGCCCAAAAACCATCACCAGACCGCATCGGAGGGTATCTCTTACAAAATCTTTCAGCTCTCCCGGACTGATCTTTTGTATCTTTAGAATTCTCTCATAGAAATAATAGATCACAGAAAACAGGCCGGTCATATATCCCGTATACCAGTTAATGGCAATGCTGAACAGGACCGCCAGAAATAACCACAGCTTTTTGTCTCTGCTTACAAATTCATAAACTGCCAGAAGCAGCAGCGGCAGCAGAATGACCCCGTCCAGAAACATGATATTTGAAAGCTGCAGCATGCTATACTGCATAAGCCCATAGGCCACAGACAGCATGGCCGTCATCAACAGGCTTATCTCGGGAAATCTTCTCCGCAGAAATACACAGGCAGTTACTCCCGCCAGGCCCAGTTTTGCTGCCGTAAGTCCAAAGAGAAAGGCCGGGAGCTGCTCATTACTAAAGAAAACCACCAGAAGGTTCAGAGGGCAGCCAAGATAATATCCAAAAAGAGCCACTAAAGATCCCCCCAGAGACTTCGAAAAAGAGTAGGCAATACTTGCTTTGCCCAGGAGTACGTCTCTGTAAAAGGCAAAATAGTCCACATACTGGATTTCTTCATCCCAGAGAAGATTGGACTTCTCTCCAAAAGGATACAGGCTGCTGGCAGCCTGTATCACTATAAACAATCCTACAATGACCAAAAAGACCAATCCTGCTGTCTTTGCAGTGTTATACCGATTTTTCATCCTTTTTCTCCATTCTTTCATATTTTCCCATGATCATCGCCAGCATAACCGGCAGACTGACCACCAATGGGTACGCATACCTGAAAACAACTACCGGCGAGACCATCAGCGTCAGCCATAAGAGGAGCAATACTGCCCATGGCAGGATCGTCAGAAAACGTTTTTTATAAAGGCAATATATAATCCCGAAACAAATGATCCAGAAATAAACACCAGGGCTGTACAGGCAGGATAAAACAGGAATCTGTTCAAACTTTCCTCCTTCTGTATAATCCTGATAAAAGCCTTCTAATGCCGGAAAAAGACTTTGTCTTTCAATATATACCGTCTCTCCCGGTATTTCTCCCACCTGCTCCGTATCTGCATTTCTATAAGGAATAAAAGCCAGATAGGTACCCGGATCGGGAAAATCCATGGCCGGCCACCAGAATCCCAAATTCATCTCCAGGAATGCCTTCACATAGCTGGAGGGACAGGACAGCCCGATCTTTACCCAAAGGCTCACAAATCCCAGCGGGTCCTCCCCAAATGCCTGATTATTAAAGGTATCCTTTACCGGATCCGCCACTCTCGGCGCATAAGAGGCATAACCCGGTATATAAATTTCCGCCTCTTTTTTCACTTCTTCATCCAGTTTATCCCCTTCTTCCAGGATTGCTCTGGATATCTGCTGCATAGGCACGCTGAGGATCTCCCCGGAACTTCCTTTTTCTATTTGCAGTGCCTGATAAAGAGGTCCTGTATAGACTCCCCACAAAAGTACCGGGATCAGCACCAGCAAAAGCCCTTTCTTCCAGTACCTTCTTCCCAGGAACAGCAGAAAGGGGATCATACACAGGAAAATATAAATTCCTGTATTTCTGAAACAACAGGATAAAAATACCACCGCAATATACTGAATCATGTTTTTCTTAGAAGAAAAGAAAGCATCTGTGTCCATTGCCAGCTCATAAGATTTCAGGACAAGGATCAGAAAAAATCCGGAAAATAAAATATCTTTTGTGGCAGTAAAAGAAGATACCGCATGATACGGCATACATGCGTAAAGCAAAAGACACACCAGACGGAAAATCCCGGCCAGCCTCCTGCCCAGTATATAGACCGTATATGAAAAAAGCCCGGAAAGGATCAGCATCTGTCCTACAGAATACACTCCAAGCCCGGCCTCGTAAGAACCAAAGATTTTTCTACCGGCTTCCATACAAAAGCCTAAAATATAGGTATGAAGGATGGGATGATGGGCACTGACATTTCCTTCCAGAAACCACTGTACCTGAAATACATTGTCGATCACATAGACCCCCGGCCAGGAAGCCAGTAAAGCGGGAAGCCACAGAAGGAAAAGAGCACCCCATCCGATCCAAAAAGATCTTTTTCCACTTAAAATCTCCTCGCACCTTTTTTCCAGCCATGTGCCGCTGATCCAGTCAGTTCCCCGCCGGATCCCGGCCAGCAAAAGAGTAGAAACCCCAAAGGCCACAGGAAACCAGAGGGCAAAAGTTGTCAGAATTCCCGGCAGCCCTTCACTGACTGCACCATTGAAGTATCTCCCCAGAGCATTCATTCCGGAAAAAAGGATTCCCATAAAGATACCCAATATCCATATGGTTTTATTTTTCTTTACAAATTCTACTATTCTCATCATCTCTCAGGTTCGTCTCTCCACAAATATAGATAGGTCTTTTCTTCGTTTCCAGATAAGTCTTGGAAAGATACATGCCCAGGATTCCCATACACAGAAGCTGGATTCCACCCAGCATAAGAATGATGCAGGTCATGGAAGGCCAGCCGTCCACCGGGTCCCCAAAGCACAGGGTCTTCACCAAAATCACGATCAGAAACAGAAATGCCACCAGACATACAAAAAGTCCCAGAGCAGACACCATGGCAAGAGGAGCCGTTGAAAACCCGATGATTCCCTCCAGGCTGTATTTAAAAAGTTTCCAGAAAGACCATTTTGTCTCTCCTGCCTTTCGCTCTACATTTTCATATTCTATCCATTTTGTCTTAAAACCTACCCAGCCAAAGATTCCCTTGGAAAACCGGTTATACTCACCCATTTCCAAAATTGCATCTTTAAACTGTCTGGTCATCAGACGAAAATCCCTTGCTCCGTCCATAATCTCGGCTGTGGAAATTTTCTTCATCAGCTTATAAAAACATCTGGCAAAAAAAGACCTGACCGGGGGTTCGCCTTTTCTGCTCACCCGCCTGGTAGCCACAGAATCGTATCCCTCTTCCACGATGCCTTTCATCATTTCCGGAAGCAGGGAAGGGGGATCCTGAAGATCTGCATCCAGCATTGCGATATAGTCCCCGTCTGCATGCTGAAATCCGGCATAAATAGCCGCCTCTTTACCAAAATTTCTGGAAAATGATATGTATTTTACCCTTTCATCTTCCTCTGCCAGTTTTTTTATAACCTCTAAGGTTCTATCCCTGGATCCGTCATCAACAAAAATCACTTCTGTCCTATAGGCTTCCAGCCTTTTTGCCACCTTCTGAAATTCTTCATAAAAAAAGGGCAGGACCTCCTCCTCGTTATAACAGGGAACGATCAAAGTCATTTTTTCCATCTTATATTTCCTTTCCGGTGTTCCTGGTCCAATCTTACTTGCCTGCATTTTCCTGTGATTTCCCGGATTTTCTGAAAACCCAGAATTTACTGAAAATATAGTTCAGCACTGTTACCAGCACCTGATTCATTAATTTCACGATATTATCATCTATCTGACAGATCTGAACAAAGAAATACATGCTGATCACTTCCGCCAGCAGAGATGCGATCCTGCTGGACACAAAGCTGGCCATTTCCTTTGCCGTGCCGGAAAGTCCGGAATATCTGGATTTGAATACAAACTTTTTATTTGTCACATAGGCAAAAGCCACCGCCAGCACCCAGCTTATAATATTTGCGGCCTGGTAGTATATGCCCAATGGATTCGCAAGGATATAGTAGGACGCCAGAGATACGATCATCGTACAGACTCCCACGATTATATACATAACCAGCTCTTCGTATTTTTTATATAATTTACGTATTATCTCTATCATATTTCTTCCTTTTTCATCTTGCGCACTAATTGAAGACGGAACTCAAACTCCTGCCGCTCTTTCTCCGCCAAAGTAGAAAGGATCATACCGGAAAACAACGACTCCAGGGCAGCCAGCGCAATAAAGCCGCTGACAATCAGCGTGGGAAAATTGGGAACCAGACCTGTCTGGATATAGATCGCCAGCACAGGAATAAACATTGCCGCAGATATCACCATCAGTACCAGCGCTGCGATCCCAAAAAACTGCATGGGTTTATAATTCCGGTAAAGCCGCCCTATGGTTTTGAGTACCTTGAATCCATCTGAATAGGTATTCAGCTTGGATTCGCTTCCTTCGGGACGATCCCTGTACTCAATGATCACATTCTCCACATTCATATTTTTATCCACAGCATGGATACTCATCTCAGTCTCAATTTCAAATCCCTTGGACAGTACCGGAAAGCTCTTCACAAACTCATAGCTGAAGGCCCGGTACCCTGTCATGATATCCCGGATGTTGCTGCGGAACAGTTTGTTGATAGTTCCCCTCACCAGACTGTTTCCAAAATTATGAAAGGGCCGTTTGTTCTCCTCAAAATATGTAGAAGACAACCGGTCACCCACCACCATATCCACATTTCGCTTCAACACCAGATCCGTCATTTCTCTTCCCATCTCTGCAGGATAGGTATCATCTCCATCGATCATAATATAACACTGGGCATCAATCTCCCGAAACATCCTCCGGATCACATTTCCCTTTCCCTGCTGATATTCATATCGTACTGTAGCGCCTGCTGCTCTTGCGATATCATCGGTATGGTCTGTAGAATTATTGTCATATACATAGATCACTGCCTCGGGCAGTTCTCTCTTCCAGTCCCTCACTACCTTCTCAATGGTCTGGCTTTCATTGTAGCAGGGGATCAAAACTGCTATTTTATCCATCTTTTGTTCCTCTCAAGTTTTATTTTACTTAGGTTATATTACTACAGAATGGGAAAAAATAAAAGAGAAAAAGAGCCTTCGCTTTATGCAAGCACGACTTTGCATTCTTTCCTGCAGAAGGCAATCCCATATTTCATAATCTTTTTCATATTTCGGCGCCTTAGTTCTTCTGCATATTTTTTCTCCTCAATCTGGTTTAGCGCCTCCCTGCATGCCGCTTCCAGGTTGCTGTCAGCCGCATACTTTAACTCAATTACAATTCCAATCCTCTCTTTTAGTGCCGGATCACTTCCAATCTCAAAAAAGCATTTCCTATATAAAGATATCATATTACTGAAGGGCGGACAAGAATAATTTCGTTGCCCTGACGCCAGCCTTTTCTGTAATTTTCCGGATAAACTGTTGTCTGAAAAGATCCTTTTATATGTTTTGCTGTCGCCATCTTTACTTTGACTGTCCGGCTCCACTATGGTAAAGTAAAAACATATTCATTTTAATTATTCCAAGGAGATAAACCCCTATGAAATCACATATCCCTTTTTCTTTTACTCCCCCTGATGAAGACTTCCCATTTTCTGAAGATTCCCTGGATCCGGATAGCTCTCGGCTCATGACACGACTGCATCTGTGCCGCTTTATGGAAGCAAACTCAAGCGGAGATTCTTCCTTCCTGCCGGATCCATACGGATGCGAATGTCTTTTTCTGGAAGATTTCATTACCTACGATATGGAACTTGACTTTGCCGCCATTGCCAGAGACTTTCTTCTCCATGAGTACTCCACACTCTCTCATCTGTCTCCCTGGCTATATGGTCATGACCACCCTTCGGATTCCGATATGGAGCACTGTGTCCGGCGCAAGATCCTGAATCTGATGTATCTCTCCGCCAAAAACGGCAGTGCCTTTTCCATCTCTCTGTTTCGAAATCTCTACAAAACTTATTACCGGAAAGAGTACCAGCAGCTGAAACGCTTCCGGAAGATCCATGCCCAGGAAGTCCTGGCTCTGTCCGAGGACAGCGCCCGCTATGTTTCTGTCTACTCCATGGCAAGGATCCTGTGCATCTGTCCGTTTTTCGGAATTGAGAAAGACCATGACTGTTCCTATCTATATGTAGCATTAGATTCCAGATTCGATGAAATATGCCGGGAAGAAGATGAGGAAAACAAAGACCTTTTCCTTCAGATTCCCAGCCCCCTGCTGACAGAGTCTCAGGAAATTATTGAAGAATGGTTAAAAGATCTTCCGGAAGATTTTTATAATGACCGGCGGCTGCGCACCTGGAAAGTGGCAAATCGATTTGTAAGCACCAGTCTTCTCCATAATGGTTATCCCTCCGACTATGTTTATCGCTGCAGTACGGAAATCCAGGGAATCCGGCTTGATTTTGCAAAAACCCTGGCCCTTCTGAGACTGAAACATCCTGACCGCAGTTACTCCTTTGAGGAAGTACAATTGTACAGTGTCCTCTACAATACCGTGACTGCGCTGACTTCTGCATCTGACAGCGCAGAAGATTCCTTTCACTATATTTTTCTCCAGCAGCAGCCGGATTCTGGTACCGATGCTTCTTTATGCAATCCTTCTCATAATGTCAGCGTCGAAAAAGCTGAAAAAAATCCCGTAGAAACTCCCCTTGTTTCCAAAGCCCCGGCTTCTTCCGAAACCGCTGCGCTCCAGGAACTGACAGCGGAAATTGATTCACTGCGTAAAAAGTCCCACCAGCAGGCTCAGGAACTCCGCCATCTTCGTACCTTATATACAGAGTCCAAAAAAATTTCCGGACAGCTTGAGGCACTGCGCACCCTCTACGAAGATCAGCAGAAGGAACTTACCGCACTCAGGAATCATGTTTACCAGATGTCTGAAGAAAGTTCCGTAACCGCCGCCCTGGATCCTGCAGCAATGGAAACGGCGATTTCCGCTAAAAAGATCATTATCATCGGGGGCCATACCAATTGGTCATCCAAGTTAAAAAACAAATTTCCCGGATGGGTGTTTATCAGTCCCCAAGTCTCCGGAACCTTAGATGAACGCATATTAGAAAAAGCAGACTATATCTATTTCTTTACGGACTTTATTTCCCACAGCACCTATCAAAAATATCTGCGTCTTATCCGGGACCGCAATCTGGCTTTCGGTTATATCCACAGCGTTCATATACCAACGAATATCCGTCAGATTTACGGAGACTTGTTCGGATGAATATGACTATTCCATGTTGGCTTGACTGTCCTGAGACTTCATGGTAAAGTGAATGAAAATAAGCGGTTTATGCTCTGTGCCCCCTGACGCCGGAGGTCTATAAACTTATAATACGAGGAGTGTGGAAAGGTGAAAAAGAAACTTCCTGTTGGCATTGAAAATTTCAGAGAATTTTTTACAGAGGATTTCTATTATGTAGATAAAACCATGTTCATTAAAGACCTTTTACAAAACTGGGGAAAAGTAAACTTATTTACCAGACCCAGGCGTTTTGGAAAGTCACTGAACATTAGCATGCTGAAGTACTTTTTTGAAATCGGAAGTGACACATCATGCTTTGATGGGCTAAAGATCATGCAGGAAAAGGCCTTATGTAAAGAATACATGGGAAAGTTTCCTGTGATCTCCATCAGCCTGAAAAGTGTAGACGGCTTAAAATATGAGTCAGCATTGGCGGCATTGCGAACAGTCATAGGAAATGAGGCTGGAAGATTTCGTTTTCTGCATGAAAGTTCCGAACTGGATAAGGATGATAAAAATTCGTACGATCAATTGATTCTTATGGAGACAAAAGGTAATTCGAAATACGCCATGTCTGATGCCGCATTGATCGACAGTCTCAGGACACTTTCACAACTTCTTGAAAAGCACTATGGCCGGAAGACCATCCTGTTAATCGATGAGTATGATGTACCCTTGGATAAGGCATTCCAGGCCGGATATTATGATGAGATGGTAAGTCTTATCCGTAACCTGCTGGGAAATGCACTGAAAACCAACGACAGCCTGTATTTTGCTGTCCTTACCGGCTGCCTCAGGATTTCCAAGGAAAGTATCTTCACAGGGCTGAACAATCTGAAAGTACACACGATCTCGGATGTCCGGTATGACGAATACTTTGGTTTTACTAATTCAGATGTGGATGAGCTGCTGGAATTCTATGGATTGTCCTCTTATAAGGATATGATCAGGGACTGGTATGATGGGTATCATTTTGGAGATACGGATGTGTATTGTCCCTGGGATGTGATCAATTACTGCGATGAACTGTTAGCAGATCCCGGTGCGGAGCCGGAAAATTATTGGGCGAATACCAGCGGGAACGATCTTATCCGACGATTGCTTAAGAAAGCGAATCAAAGCACCAAAAGTGATGTTGAGCAGCTGATCAACGGCGAAACTATCACGAAGACCATCCGTCAGGAACTGACCTACAGGGAAGTGGAGGATTCCATTGATAATATCTGGAGCGTCCTCTATTCCACCGGATATCTGACCTGCCGCAGGAGAGTGCCGGGGAAAAGAATGAAGCTGGCGTTGCCAAACCGGGAAGTCAGGGAACTGTTTATTGTTCTGGTAAAGGACTGGTTTGAAGAGATAACCCAGGCAGACTCTGGAAAAATCAGCCGCTTCTGCGCAGCGTTTCCGTCTGGTGATACGGATACAATCCAGGAAATGCTTGGGAATTACCTGTGGGATTCCATCAGTGTGAGAGACACAGCGGTACGTAGGAACATGAAAGAAAACTTCTATCATGGGATGCTGCTGGGGCTTTTACAGAGCCAGGACAGTTGGCTGGTAAAGTCTAATGCGGAAGCGGGTGAAGGATATAGTGATATTTCCATACAGACGCCGGATAAGATTGGTATAATCATCGAACTGAAATATACAGATGATGGAAATCTGGAGGCAGCGTGTAAAGAGGCCCTGGAACAGATTGAAGAAAAAAAGTATGCAGAAGGACTTAAGCGCCGTGGTATGAAAAAAGTTATCAAATATGGAATTGCTTTTTGCGGGAAAGAGTTATTGATTTATAATTAAAACTGACCCAGGTTTTACGAGGAAAACTGACCCAC
>ERZ1643246.3176-NODE-3176-length-14522-cov-4.499758_pt1 | contig 14522 bp, 15 predicted proteins | sample MGYA00579265_ERZ1643246 | MGnify/ENA primary metagenome ERZ1643246 (study PRJEB29033, sample SAMEA4952261) | chicken gut metagenome | biome: Broiler Chicken; feature: Gastrointestinal Tract; material: Caecum | place: Ireland | collected 2018 | study: Broiler... | reverse complement strand
CTGTAAAAATCAACAACTCCCGCTGTCACAAGAATAAGCGCATACAATATAAGAGAATATAAAGCCGGAGACACTGATTCAAGGTACAGCGCCGAAACCGCAACCGGTATAGCCGCGAAAACACATACCAATGCCGCTATTTTTATTCTGTCTTTTATATAACTTTTTATTATCTTTCCAATATTAATCTTCAATGATATATCCAATCCCTTTTCTAGTTTGAATATAATCCTTAAGTCCCGCATTTTCAAGCTTTTTTCGCAGACGTGTAATATTTACCGTCAGCGTGTTATCGTCGATAAAATCTTCGCTCTCCCACAGCTTTTCTATAATTGTCTCTCTCTCAACCGCGCTTCCCTTTTTCTCCATCAGGCATTGGAGTATCTTGTATTCATTGCGCGTAAGCTCAATTTTATTGTCACCGTAAAAAAACGTCTGATTATTTATATTTAAGATACCGCCCCGGCACTCAATAATATGCACTTCATTGTCAAAGGAATATGTGCGCCGCAGCATAGCCTGAATTTTCGCGGTGAGCACATTCAAATCAAAAGGCTTAGTAATAAAGTCATCACCGCCCATATTCATGGCCATCACAATATTCATATTATCAGACATAGACGAGAGAAAAATTACCGGAACACTCGAAATATTTCTGATTTTTGAGCACCAGTGATAACCGTTATAAAAAGGCAGCGATATATCCATGAGTACAAGCTGGGGATTAAACGAGCCAAACTCATCAAGCACATGCTCAAAATCTTTTATTACACATGTATCATACCCCCACTGTGACAAATGTTCCGCTATTGTGCGAGCGATAATCTCATCATCCTCAACAATCAAAATCCGCCACATATTTCCTCCATTCCCGCACACATCAATACATCTGTATCATTTTTTGATATTTCAGTATAGCTTTTAATTACCCGCTAGTCAAACAGAACTCTTATAGTTGTTCCCTTTCCTACTTCGCTGTTAAGTTCAAGTTTTGCGTTAGGATGCTTTGCGACAATGTGCTTTACAATGGCAAGACCAAGTCCCGTTCCGCCTGTGGACTTTGAACGGCTCTTGTCTACACGGTAAAATCTCTCGAATATTCTCTCCTGATGTTCTTTTGGAATACCTATTCCCGTATCCTTTACTTCAACAAGCGTCTTTCCGTTTTTATATTCGACAGTCACATCAACGGAGCCGCCCGGATTATTATACCTTATTGCGTTGTCGCACAGATTATATATAAGTTCCTCCATCATCTGTTTATTTGCTTTGACATACTGGTTGCTTCCGTGCAGCACAAGTGAGACATTATGTTTTCCGGCGCTCATCTGCAGCATGTCTACACAGTTCTGCGCTATCTCGTAAAGGTTTACTTCCTCATAAATATCCTCTTTCATATCTCCGTCCAGCTCAGAAAGACGTATAATATCATTAATAAGCGTCAAAAGACGGTTAGAACTTTTGTGAATTTCTCCGGCAAACCGCACAATATCACTGTCATTTGCCATTCCGCTCTCGATGAGCTCCGAGTATCCCGAAATAGATGTCAGCGGAGTTTTTAATTCATGTGATACATTTGCAGTAAACTCCTGACGCATGTTGGCGTTGCGCATAATATCCTCATGCTGCTGCCGTATTGTTGTGACAAAAGGGACAAGCTCCTTATAGACCTTAACCGAATCCGACGCGTCAAGATTGCCGGCAAGCCTCTCTATCGGTCCTATGATACTCCTCGTAAGCAAATTTGATAATATTACACACAAAATAAATAAATTAACGCAAAGTATAACCATAATCGGCATTGCCTGAAACAGAATACTTGTGAGACTGCTTACCTTTTTTGATACGCGCAGCACACAGTCATTATCCATTCTTACTGCATAGTAAAATGCACTCTTACCCATTGTCTCGGATTTTCTTACAGCCTGTCCGCTTCCGTTTTCAAATGCCTCTGCTACCTCAGGTCTTTCCCTGTGGTTTTCCATACCGTCTATATCGGCATCGCTGTCATATATCGCTTTTCCGTCACTGTCAATAAGCGTTATTCTGATCTGTTTTTCATCGCTCATCGACACAGCAATGGTATTGTTCTTCGGATTAGTCACAATTTCCCACGCATCTGACTTTACCATTAAATCGGCATATGTTTTTAAATCGCTCACAACCTCTTTTTTTATCAATTCGTAAAATACAACGCTTGAAATAGTAACTGTAGCTACAATCGCCAGAAACGTCAAAAACATATACTGCAGATTAATTCTCTTTTTTAACCCCATACCAAGCTTTTCTCCAATCATAATTTATACCAAAGATATGTTCTGCCGCACATTTTCCCATAAAAAAGAGTTCGCAAGCGAACTCTTTCGCGAGGCGCGGATTCGTAAGAATAATTACATTTCCGCGCCTCTGCGAGCCTGCGGAGCAGTTTTATTCTTTTCCTAATAGAATAAAACAAAAAGCGCAGAAAGCCGGCAAACACATGTGCAACCGGCTTTCTGCGCCTTGAAAACACCGGATATTTAACACTATCCGTATTTATGCATTATCGACATCAAGGAAATATCCCACGTTTCTCACTGTCTTAATATAAGTTCCGGCAAGACCCAACTTCTGCCTGAGCGTCTTGATATGAACGTCAAGCGTACGTGACTCTCCCTCATAATCTGAACTCCATATTTTTTCCATTAAATTATCTCTTGAGAGAACAATTCCCTGATTAATAGCAAGATATTTTAAAAGCTCATATTCCTTATAAGTCAGTTCGACAGGCTTGTCATCCACATAAGCAACATGCTTCTCGTCATCTATAAAGAGAATTCCTATCCTTATAAACTTTTCCTCTTCCATGCCGCCGACACGTCGAAGCAGCGCTTTAACCCTTGAAATTAATTCCATAACTCCAAAAGGTTTGGTAAGATAGTCATCTGCTCCCATGTCAAGACCTTTAACCTTATCAATCTCCGTTGTCTTTGCAGTAACTAATATTACAGGAATACGCCTTGTCTCTGGAGTTACACGGAGTTTTGTAAGAATTTCCAGTCCGTCCTCGTCCGGGAGCATTATGTCCAAAAGAATTAAGTCAGGAACGCGCTCCGCAACCTGTTTGTGAAACTCTTTTCCGCATGTACACTCAATAATCTGATGTCCTGCATTCTTCAACGCAAAACTTTCAATTTCGCTTATGTTCTTATCATCCTCAACAACATATATAAGTGCCATATTACCCTCCATTTATACTTGTGCACACCCGTAATCCGTCTGCTTATTTTTGTGCCTGCGCGGGCTGCACGTCTGTCTCAGCAAAGCTCCTCGTCTCAGGAAGCTTATATTTTTCCTTGTACTGAGCATATCTGGCTCTAAACTGTTCGTTATTCTCCCGCTTTATTGTTCCGAGATATTCATGAGTATCAAATCCGTCCTGCTTAATCTCAATTATGCAGACGGCAATATTGGAACAATGATCGGCAATACGCTCATAATTTGTAATAATATCAGAGTGAACAAAGCCCAGCTCAATAGTACATTTGCCCTCTCTGAGTCTTCTGATATGGCGCGCTTTCAGCTCTATATTCATATCGTCTATAACTTCTTCGAGAGGCTCGACAAGCATCGCCTCATGAACATCCTCATCCTCAAATGCTTTATATGACATATTTACAATATCCTTCACAGCACCGGTAAATATACTGAGTTCCAAAGCCGCCTTATCGGAAAAACGCATATTCTTTGTATGCATCTCTCTTGCCGCGTCCACAAGATTGCATGCGTGGTCGGAAATTCTTTCAAAGTTACCTATTGAGTGAAGAAGCATATTAAGCGTCTCCGAATCCTGCTCCGTGAGGTCACGGCTGCTCAGCTTCATGAGATATGTTCCAAGCTCATCCTCGTATCTGTCAACACGCTCTTCAATCTCACTGACCTTTTCCGCTCCGTCCTCGCTGAAATTCTTAAACAGTTCGAGTGACTTAAACAATGCCTCCTTAGATAAAGCTGCCATATTATTTGTCACTGTACGGCAGTGCTGCATAGCAAGGCTGGTCTTGTCAAGAAATCTCTCATCGAGAAGCGCAAATTCTTTATCTTTATCCAATGCCGGAACATCGTTCTTGTCCTCACGCACCGACATATATGCGAGCTTTTCAAGTCCCTTGCTGAAAGGAAGCAAAAGACATGTAGCAAATACGTTAAATGTGCTATGTATAGTTGCTATTCCAACCGGCGTAGCGCTCTGTGTCAGAAAATCAAAATGAACAAACGCATTAATCAGGTAGAAAAGACACATGAAAACTATCGTACCTATAATATTGAAGTAAAGATGTACCAGAGCTGCACGCTTGGCATTTTTCTTTGCCCCGATAGCTGAAATCATCGCTGTAACGCATGTACCTATATTCTGACCCATGATAATAGGCAGCGCTGTGGCAAATGTAACACTTCCTGTTGCACTGAGAGCCTGAAGTATACCAACTGACGCAGACGAACTCTGTATTATAGCTGTGAGAATTAAACCTGCAAGCATACCTAATATCGGATTAGAAAACATTGTAAGAATATTTGTAAATTCAGGTACATCTGCAAGCGGCTCAACAGCAGCGCTCATCGCGTCCATTCCATACATAAGAATTGCAAAGCCAACAAGAATTTTTCCTATGTCGTGAAGCTTTTCCTTCTTCAGGAACATAATCATAATAACGCCAATCATTGCAAGAATCGGTGAAAATGACATAGGCTTTAACATATTTATTAAAAAACTGTCACCCTCAATTCCCGTAAGGCTCAAAATCCATGACGTTGCGGTCGTACCTATATTGGCACCCATTATAATGCCTACCGCCTGGCTCAATTTCATAATTCCGGAGTTTACAAAGCCTACCACCATAACTGTTGTGGCAGATGAAGACTGAATAACCGCTGTGACTCCGGCTCCAAGCAATACACCTTTTATAGGGCTTGAAGTCAGTCTCTCCAAAATAGACTCAAGCTTTCCTCCTGAAGCCTTAGATAATCCCTCTCCCAGCAGTTCCATTCCGTACAGGAACAAAGCCAGTCCGCCAATCAATGCGATTGCATTAAAAATACTCATTCTCTTCCTCCATGTTAGGTGAAATAAATCACCCGGTAATATTTTACTTATTTTTAACATTTCGGAGTATAGACCAAGTATCTGAAATTTATATCAAATATATGTAAAATCTATGTAAAATTTTTTACTTATATATGAATTTTATTAAAATTTTCTATCATTTATTTTCCTTTTCAGGATGAGATCCCGTAATTGAGAAAATAACCCACTCTGATATATTTGTAGCGTGATCGCCTATTCTCTCAAGGTATTTAGCCACCATAAGCAAATCTGCCGCCTGCTCCCCGGCATCAACATTCTCATGTATCATACTTATAAGCTCATTTTTAACCTTGGAAAACAAATCATCAACTATATCATCATGCGCGATTACAGCTTCTGCTTTCTCCATATCCTTGTTTACAAACGCCTCTATGCTCTCAACCAGCATAACCATAGTTTCCTTAGCCATTTGCTGTATGTGTTCAAGCTTCTTGATATATGGCTTGTCCGCCATAGCAATGGTTATCTCTGATATATCGGTTGCGTGGTCGCCTATTCTTTCCATATCGGTTATCATTTTCAGCGCCGCCGAAATAAGCCTCAAATCCTTTGCAACCGGCTGCTGCTGCAAAAGCAGCTTGAGACACAAATCCTCGATTTCCCGCTCCTGACGGTCAATCTCTTCATCCGAATCAATCACCTCTTTTGCGAGAGCGACATCCTGAGCAACCATTGCCTTCACAGCAGTTTCAATAGATTTTTCAATCATGCTGCCCATTTCAATGAGCTCATCATTCAAAGTACATAACTGTCTGTCAAATCTGTTTCTCATAAACTCTCCTTAATAATTAAACTGTTTTTTGCTCCGGCTTTAATTATAAGGATTAAATGTAAAATCAAATATCACAAATACGTTAAATTTGTGTAAAATGTATTATTAATATACTCTAATCACACCTGCAATTTCCTGAACAACCGACATCCCTTTAAAAACTGCCATTGCATCATTAAAATGCTTTTCCTCAACCTCATCTGTTATAATTACAAGCTCGGCTACACCGCCGCTTCTTCTCTTCTGCACGACCTGTGCGATACTTACATCATTATTTCCAAGCACGCTCGCAATATTGGCAAGTACTCCCGGACGGTCATGCGCGTTAATCCTCAGGAAAAACTTACTCTTTGTCTCATCTATTTTCTTGACGTTAAGCTTCTTATAACAGCTGCAGCCTATTCTTCCGCAGCAGTCACGCACAATATCTCTCATAACATCAATAATGTCACCCATCACAGCGCTTGCCGTCGGCATCTGTCCGGCTCCTCTGCCCATAAACATGGCGTCGTCCATCGCGTCTCCGTGAACAAACACCGCGTTAAACGCATCGCGCACAGTCGCCAGCGGATGATTTTCATCTATAAGCATAGGGTGTACTTTAACCTCTATCTCTCCGTCAACATTTCTTGCAAGGCCGAGCAGCTTGACAACATATCCGAACTCTTTTGCGTATCTGATGTCATCCGCCGTAATCTTTGTAATTCCCTCCGTATATACGTGATTGAAGGTCACACGCGAGTTAAACGCTATCGATGCCATTATAGCCATTTTTCTTCCTGCATCATAGCCTTCTACATCAGCGGTCGGATCAGCCTCTGCATATCCGAGCCTTGTCGCCTCAGCCAATGCATCTGTATAGTCCATACCCCTCTCCGTCATTTTTGTCAAGATATAGTTGGTAGTTCCGTTCACAATACCCATTACCTCTGTGATATGATTTCCCGCCATGCTCTGCTTGAGCGGACGTATAATAGGTATCGCCCCGGCAACCGCCGCCTCAAACTGAAGATCATTTCCGGCTAAATCTGCCGCCGACATGATCTCCTCTCCATGCTCTGCCAGCAAATCCTTATTTGCTGTCACTACCTGCTTTCCGGCCGCAATAGCCTCAAGAATATATGTCTTTGCAGGCATAATGCCGCCCATAAGCTCAACAATAATATCTATATCTCCGTCTTCTATAATAGATTTCCAGTCATCTGTCAAAATGTCTGACGGAATTCCCTCACGCTCTTTATTTATATTTTTAACAAGCATCTTTTTAATAACAAGCCTTGCACCGGTCTTGTGAAATATATCCTCTTCCATTAATTTCGCCAGCTTATACACACCGCTTCCCACAGTTCCGGCTCCCAGAACTGCCGCATTAATTATTCGTTCTCCCATTTTTTCCTCCATTATAAATAATTAAATATTATAGCCGCACTGTCCTTAATATTCAATGCGGTGCTTCGCTTATTTTCCGTTAAGACGTTTTCTCCTCTCCCGCCAGTCGGGCATATACATCTCCACCAGCTCATAAAACTGCTTTGAATGATTTGGATATATAAAATGTGCAAATTCATGCAGCACCACATATTCAACACACTCTCTCGGCTTGTCGGCAAGGCGGCTGTTAAGCGTTATAATTCCGCGCACAGGACGGCAGTTGCCACATAGTCTTCATATTTCTGAATTTAATAACCGGATATGCAACGCCGTAGTCCTTAAAAACAGGATATATCTCATCGCACACTTTAACTATTTCCGCCAGCTCCTCCTTGCTGTAACTGCGCCGAAGCTCCTGCTGACAGGCTCCTTCACTCTCGCGCTGTTTTTTGTACTGTTCCCGCGCTCTCATTATAAAGGCGCCTCTTCCAGCCACAAAATCATCTATATATGAGACCGGCACGCGTCTGTTTGCAGACACGGACACTGAGCCGTCACGCCTTACCCTCAGATTAATATTCTTTACCTGCTTCCTCACAAGCTCATATTCAATTATTCCATATTCTGACGACACATGCCTTATATCTGACATTTGTCCTCCTCTGCAATCGTTCTTATAACTCTGCACGGATTACCCACAGCTACGCAATTATCCGGAATATCCTTTACGACCACGCTGCCGCCTCCAATCACAACATTGCTTCCTATGGTAACTCCCGGCATAACCTGCACTCCTCCGCCAATCCACACGTTATCTCCCACAGTGATAGGGTACGCGTATTCCAAATCCTGATTTCTCGTCTTTGCGTCAAGCGGATGACCTGCTGTGTAAAATCCGCAGTTAGGCGCAATAAATACATTATCACCGAATTTTACCTTAGCGGCATCAAGAATTACACAATTATGATTTGTATAAAATTTTTCTCCAACCTCTATATTATATCCGTAATCACACCAGAAAGGGGCTGTGACGCAAATATGCTGTTTTGTTTTACCGAAAATTTTTTTAATCAGATCCTCCTGTTCCTTTACCTTTGAGGGCAAAAGCTGATTATACTCGTGACACAAGTCCTTACACTTTAGCCTGTCTTCAACTAATCCCTGTTCGTTAGCATCATAGAGCTCTCCTGATAACATCTTTTCCTTCTCTGTCATTATAACCTCCCGAAATTCTTATTTATATGTAGTTTTATATACATTTCAGTTATTAACCTTTTCTATCCCCGTAACCTTAAAATCGAGATATTCTATTGCATTTTTTATTTTTTCTTCTGAGATTTCTCCGCTGTACTCAATTACCGCCATTTTATTTTTAAGAGACACATGACACACAACTCCGTCAAATTTGTTGACCGCGTGCTCAATGCTGTTCTTACAGTTTTTGCAGTGCATTCCTTCAATGTTCACATGCAGTTCTCCGATTTTGGGCTCTGTCAGCTTCTTGTGCTCAGAGCCGACATCATTCGAGCCCCCGCAGCAGCCTCCCTGCCCTTTAAAATGTTTCCGTGATGAGACAACAGCAGCTATAACAATAACTGCCAAAACAGCTATGATAATATATGTACCCATATCTTCCTCTTTTCCGCCGCTGTTTTGCCTGTGTATTTCGCATTAACCTCAGACAGCCAGCCGCATAGTTAGTTTTTTCTAACCCAAATAATAGCACCGATATAATCTTATTTCAAGGAAATTATCACAGCTTTTCCTGTTCCAGCGCCCATGCTATACCTTTTGCCATTCTAATCCCGTTATCAGCAGAATGTCCGCCCGGATTTAACTCAAATATATGTCCGCACACGCCCGGGTCTTTTTCAAGCTTCTCATCCACATATCTTGTAATCGCCTCAACCTGTGACATCTGTCTGTTTTTAGTACGCGCTTCTTGGTCCCCCAGACTTAAATAAACATATCCCGGATGACTTCTGCGCGCTCCGCTCTCAACCCGCATGTCAAAATATTCCTTAAATCCCGGATACCAAAGCGAGCCCGAGCAGCTCACAGCCACATGAAACAGATTTTGTTCATACGTCTCATAATATGCCCACAGAGAAAATAATCCCGCAAGGGAATACCCCGCAATTATACGCTTTCTGCAATTATCCTCTCCGGCGTATTCCGCTTCAGTCTGCGAAACACCGTATTGTCTTAGCCAACTTAGCGTATAAGCCGCGTGCCCGGCAAACGGTTCATTGCCAAACGCGGGCGGCGCCTCCCACGGCGAAAAATCCGCATTCCAATCCCTGCTCTCAAATGCATTTATAATGAATGCTCTGTCTGTTTTCTTTTTAAGTCCGTCAATTATATTCGCAATACTCCCGGTTTCACGCTCAGACACGCCCATATATACAACAGGAGCAACCGAAAAATCGCCTTCACCGACGGCGCAGATAAAACATTTCCTTCCGCCGATAATCTTTTCCGTTATATTTCTCATAGCACAATTCCTTCAAGACCCTCCGGCGCTGTTTCACTCACCGCAGCACGGGTTTCTGCAAGCACTCTTTTCAGCGGCACAAGTTGGGAGGACTCAGACTTTTCAATCTGTTCAACAAGTCCCCTTGCCATAAGAAACGCGCCGTATTTGTTAAAATGTGTATCCTCGGACACAGTATCATGCTTTTTCAGCTCAATATTAAAGTCGCGCGGCCAGACCCCCTTATTTTTCCCTTTCTTTATAGACGTAATCCAGTGTATTTTATCTTTTCCTATTTTCTTATACAGCTCACAGGAATAAGTAAATAAGTCAAGGACCGGCACTCCTGCCTCCCCGCCAAGCTGTCTCATAGCACGTATATACGCAAAATTACTGCCTCCGTGAAGTCCGGCTCCGTCCTTTATTTCACCGTTTTCATCAAAAACTGTTCTCGCCGGAGCTGTAACAAATACAGGTACCGCTCCCTTTTCGCGCGCCTCGTCCACAAATTGCTTTAAAAACCACAGATAAGTACCCTTTTCGCCGTCTGCGGAATACGGGTAATATGTATCCTTCGGATAGCTGTCAAACATGCCGTACACACTGTCTATTACCGCCTGCTTGTCCGTCACGCTGTCATCATTATTCAGAGCATCGATATACTCATGTGGCAAGTATCTTTTAGACACAGGCTCTCCGGGAATAACAGGAAACCTGCCGTCTTCATCAGGCTCTCCAAGCGGAGTAAGCCGGTTAAACATAGTCTTATATTCTTTAGTTGCATCATCATTATGGCAAAATTCAATAAAAAGATAGTCTCCTTTTTCAAGCTGTCTCGAAATCTGTTCCAATCGCCCTTCATTTATAAACAGCCTTGAGCTTCTTCCGCCCTTAGCACAATTTACAACCTCAACATCCTTTTTAAGAAATTTCGGCAAATACTGTCCCCAGCCCGCAATAAATTCCTCCTGCGTATAGTCCTGAACAATGGAATCGCCTGCCAAAAATATTTTCATGATAAAACCTCCTGTGATATTTTTTCAGCAATAGTAATATAAGATTTTACTGATATTTTATATAATCACTTATTTAACTTGTCATAACCCCCGAAAATCTATACAGACTTCCGGGGGCAATTTATATACTATTAATTTAACAATTTCATTACTTCAGTTAACATTATTTTCCGACATTCTCATCATCAAAAGGAGGCAAATCTAATGACGGAAGACCATACGCCTCTGATACCTGTTTAACAGTATTTCTTAAACTTGCCAACGCAATAGGCACGCATTCTTTTTGAACAGCTTCTTCACTTAAATCAACATTTTCATTCTGCAATTCAAATACAGAGACTGTCTCTAAATACAAATACAAACGCTCGTCTTCGTCTCCCAAATGAAACTTCAAATTTACTGTAACATGGCTTTCACTGCCTAACTCCTTAGGTACCAAAATGCCGCCTTCGACACGAACTCCAAGTTCATTTTTCTTTTCCTTTTGTGAATTTTCAATAAAAGAAGCTTGTTTTACCCTATGTCTGCTCAGTTTATAATTTATCATAAAATTCTCCATTTAAATGCAAATCATGACTACACAAAAAGTAAATTAAAATTTTATGTCTACGCCCACTCTACCATCTTGTTTTCCTGAATGTTTCTAATACTAAATTTAATCTCGTAATTATTTTCTATCTCTTCGATAAAACAACCATCAGGCAATCTGACATTTTTTACAGGATAATAAATAAAAATATAATTATTAATTAGCGGCTGAATTTTATATTCATTATTGTCGTTTCTCAGCTTAAACTCCGTAATCTCCTGTATATATTCATCGTCCTCTGCATCCATATATTCTCCTGCTGTCGGTAATAAATCTTTTTGAATATCATCACTTTTTAATATACTATAAATTACCTTGTCACTATTATATTCGATGACTATTTTTTCATCTGTTACGCTTAAAAAAGCATTATGAATTGTAACTTTATTCTCTAACATCGCAATCAATATATCATAGTTGGTTTTTGTTCCAATCCATTTTATAGAATTAGAATTAACAAGACAGCATATAAACAAGTATATATCATTATCATTTTTACAGGTAAACATCACCGGATATTTACTCTCAAACAAGACTTTATCTAAAGAAATGTTTTTAAAGCGAGGAACATTTGAAAATACTTTCTCAATATTCATATTCAATCACCTCAAATTCCTGCCACGGCTTGGCATTCGTATATAACCACCAATCAACATGAGAGCCTCTATATTTTTGACCCAAATATCTTTTCCATTCTTTAGTCTCTAGACAAATTCCATGTGCTGGACTTGTTACTCCTTTAGCAATTACAAATGGCACTCCATAACGACTGTCCATCGTCATAAATCTTTTCACATCTTTAAATTTCATATATGTGGACAAAGAATACTCTTGAGGATCATCACTTCTGCCATTTACACTTATTTTAAATCCATTTTCTTCATAGGAATTTAAAAATGATTTGCTGTCTGCTTTCCCGGTCGCACATGCCCTGTAAACTTCCAGTTCTTGCTCCCTCGCCCATTTTGGAATCGAAAAATTTTTAAAATACGAAGGAAATATCTTTTCTGCTTTCTCTTTATCCATTGCACCACTCGATTCATAATATTTTATACCGTGTATATTATATCACATCCACAATTATTATACCAGTACTAATATTATTTAATCGATATATTTCATCAGATATATATACTTCTATCTTAAAACAATCATTACTATAATACCCAATATAATTCTATACCAGCCAAAAATCTTAAAATCATGCTTTTTAATATATGACATAAAAAACTTGATAACCATAACAGACACTATAAAGGCTACCAGCGTACCTACGACTAGTATTCCAAGCTCACCGCCTGTCATAGATGCTCCCTCAGCAATATATTTGACAGCTTTTAACAGACTTGCGCCAAACATAACCGGAACCGCAAGGAAAAAGGTAAACTCGGCTGCGGCAGCCCTCGAAACACCTATTAACAGAGCTCCGATAATAGTTGCTCCCGAGCGTGATGTTCCCGGAAATACAGCTGCGAGAAGCTGAAATAAACCTATTATAACGGCTGCCTTAAAGGTAATTTGACTTATATTTTCTATTACAGGCTTTCTGTCTCCGCAAAATATCTCAACAACTATAAATAAAACTCCGACAATTATCAATGCAAGCGCTACAGGAAGCGGATGATAAAACAATTCATCAATTTTATCGTCAAAAATCAGCCCTATAACTGCTGCCGGAATACATGCAACAATAATCTTAAGCCACATATCAAGCGCGCCGTCTTTCCATGCAACCTTGCTTCTTCCCAACCCTGAACTTTTATCAGCCTGTTTCATACTAAAAGGCCACAGCTTATCCCAGAACAATATAACTACCGCCATAATTGCTCCAAGCTGAATGACAACCTGAAACATCTTGTAAAAACTGTCACTGACATTGAGATGAACAAATTCATCCACCAATATCATATGTCCGGTACTGCTTATAGGGAGCCACTCTGTAATTCCCTCTACAATTCCGAATAAAACTGCCTTTAAAATTTCTATTATATTCATCATTCCTCACTTCTGCGGCATATTACGCCACAATAAACATAGTCAAATATATTCAGTGAAGAGCAAAATATTCCTGAGAATTAATACGTTTTCCGTTTTCTGCTTCAGCCTTCTCCTCTGCAGTAAAGTCAGAAATATCCGAAATTCCTCTGTGAACATAGTTTCCGTCAGAACAGAGCTGGCGAGCCTTAACTGTATCGCACTGCATGATGTGGAACATATGTCTGATACGGCTCTTTATAGACTCGTCATAAACAGGCGCGGCAATCTCAACCCTGCGCTCCATGTTTCTCGTCATGAAATCCGCCGATGAAATATATATACTGTCTCTGTCCGGCGTACCAAAAATATAAATTCTCGAATGCTCCAGATACCTTCCGACGATACTGATTACTGATATATTTTCTGTCTCTCCCCTGATGCCAGGAATCAGACAACAGATTCCTCTGACAATCATTTCCACACGGACACCCGCTTTAGAGCACTCAATCAATTTATCAATAATTTCCTTATCTGTCAACGAATTAATCTTAATTCCTATATAAGCAGGCTGACCTGCCGCGGCAAGCTCAATCTCTTTATCCATGTATTCAAGGACTTTATTTTTCATACATTTAGGTGCGACAAGAAGATAATTTGTCTCATCCACGAACTCAGCCATACACAGCTTGGTAAATGTATAGGCTGCCTCCATACCTATCTTCTTGCTCGCAGTCAAAATAGAAAGGTCTGTATATAATTTCGATGTCTTCTCGTTATAATTTCCCGTTCCAATCTGTGTCACATACTTTATCTCGCCCTGGTCTCGGTATGTTATAAGACAAAGTTTAGAGTGAACCTTCGTATAATCAAGACCGTAAATTATTCTGCACCCTGCGTCTTCAAGCCTTCTCGACCACTCTATGTTGTTTTCCTCGTCAAAGCGCGCGCGCAGCTCAACCAGAACAACAACCTCCTTGCCGTTTTCAGCCGCATTGATTAATGATTCTACAATCTGAGAATTTTTTGCCACACGATAAAGCGTCATTTTAATAGAAATAACTCTGTCGTCCTCTCCCGCTTCCTGAAGCATTCTTATAAAAGGCTGCATTGACTCAAAAGGATAGCTTATAAGCCTGTCAGCGGCCTCAACCTGTGAAATCAGATTTTGCCCTGACACATACCACGAAGGCAGCTTCGGC
>ERZ1643246.3171-NODE-3171-length-14543-cov-11.922004_pt1 | contig 14543 bp, 14 predicted proteins | sample MGYA00579265_ERZ1643246 | MGnify/ENA primary metagenome ERZ1643246 (study PRJEB29033, sample SAMEA4952261) | chicken gut metagenome | biome: Broiler Chicken; feature: Gastrointestinal Tract; material: Caecum | place: Ireland | collected 2018 | study: Broiler... | reverse complement strand
CTAGCACCAGGATCACCGGCCCTATGCAGGGAATCTGAGCGAAAGCCAGCGACGTCAGCACGCCGCCGTCCGAAATAGAGCTCATATCAATAGCCGGATTTTTCATAATGGTGGTAACGAGAACCATCCCCGTCAGCGCGCACACCACCACGGTATCCCAGAACGTTCCCGTGCTCGAGACCAGAGCCTGGCGCACCGGGTTTCTCGTCTGTGCCGCAGCGGCTGCAATGGGCGCCGATCCCATACCGGACTCATTGGAAAACAGTCCCCGGGCAATTCCGTACTGCATAGCGATCATCAGCCCCCGCCCGGTCAGGCCTCCCGCCACAGCGCCCGGACGAAACGCCAGCGTCACGATCGCCTTCAGCGCAGGCAGCAGAAAATCAAAATTGATCCCGAGAATGATCAGACAGCCGGCCACATAGAAGATCGCCATAAACGGGACCAGTTTTTCACAGACACTCGCAATCGACCGGATGCCCCCGAAGATCACACACGCTGTCACCACGCACACCACCAGTCCGACGATCCAGTTGGGGATCCCCAGATTCTCCTGACAGACAGCTGCGATCGCGTTAACCTGCGTCGCACACCCGATCCCAAAGGAGGCGAACCCTCCAAAAACCGCAAACAATACCGCGAGCCATTTCAGGTGAAGCGCCCGCTCCAGCGCATACATGGCTCCGCCCTGCATCCGTCCATCCTTTGTCTTTACCCGATACTTGACTGCCAGCAGCGCTTCACTGTATTTTGTCGCGATCCCAAAAACACCTGTCAGCCAGCACCAGAACACCGCTCCCGGGCCGCCCAGCGCCACCGCGGTCCCGACTCCGATGATGTTCCCCGTGCCGATCGTCGCCGCCAGGGCCGTGGTCAACGCGCCGAACTGGCTGACCTCTCCTTCCGCTTCCGTGTCCTTCTGGACGGAAAGACGGATCCCTGTCCAGATCTTTCTCTGGATCCCTTTCGTCCGGATCGTCATAAAAATATGCGTGCCCAGCAAAAGCAGGATCATCGCCCATCCCCAGACAACGCCCTGTACCGCTGTCGCCGCCTTTGTAATCATCTCCAACATTCTTTCACTCCTCTCCCTTCACTCTGCCGGGCCGGAACATTCTTCCGGCCCGCAATTACCGTCAGACGGATGTGACACTACCGGCTGAAAACTTCCCGTACTTCTTTTTCAATCGCAGCGGCAAGTTCCCGGTGTCCCTCTTCCTCCAGATGCAGTGCATCTGTATGGCCGACCGACGCCGCAGCAGCCGCATCCAGGAACCGGCACCCCTCCTCCCCGGCGACTTTCCGGTAAAGCGGGGCCAGTTCACGCGAGAGATGATAAGCACGCTCACCGCCAAAACTCTCAGAAAAGCCGGACTTTCCGTCTCTGAGTTCTTCCCCGATCAGAAGCGGGGAGACCAGTAGGATCCGGGGCATCCAGTCCGGATGGATCTCCTCATGAAGACGGCGGATCTCCTGCACGATCCTTCTTGCGCCTTCCGCGATATCCGCGGCCTGCGTCTGATACCGCACTTTCATATCGTTGGTTCCGAGCATCAGGATCACGAGATCCAGCGGCCAGTTCATCTCGAGGACCACATCGATGGTCTTCCAGCCGTTTCTGTCCTTCTCCAGGTCATCGTCGATCACAGTGGTCCGGCTGTTCAGCCCGGCCTCGATGACATGATACTCCTCTCCCAAACGTTCCGCCAGCAGACTGGTCCAGCGGACACCCCAGGGGTACCGTCCGCTGTCCGTCGGGCGATACCCGAAGGTATTGGAATCTCCATAGCAAAGGATACTCTTCTTTTTCACGAACTCTCTCCTCATTTCTCAATATATTTTTCCCTGCTGTCTTCTATGACTCTGCAGACGGCGGATTCTCTGACAGATCTTTCAGGATCCTGTCCAGTTCCGGACATACTTTTTTCAACAGCAAAGGCCGCCCCTCATGATTCAGGAAACAGTGCCCGGACATTCCCTCCGCCGCCGCTTCTTTCGTCTCCTCATTGATCATCCGATAAGACAGAAACAGCTTCACTCCCCGGAACTCGCGGATGCTCACTTCGATCGCAATCCGGTCCGGAAACGTCGTCGTTTTCTTAAAATCGCAGGATACCTGGGTAACCGGCGAGACAATGCCCATTGCCTCAAGTTTTCCGTATCCCCATCCCAGCTCCTCCAAAAAGGCGACACGGGCCTCTTCCATCCAACGGATATAATTCGAATGATGGGTGATCCCCATACGGTCCGTCTCATAATACTGTACCTGATGAATATAAGGTTTCATTTTTTACCTCCTCCTGACGCATTGTTTTATCTGATCCTCTGGTAACAGACTTCCCCTGTGTCCAGGCAGAGACACGCCATCTTCCGGTGAGGACTGGGCTGTTTCCAGGCACACCCGCAGTCAATATCCGTAAACACCGGTGTCACATAAATGCCTCCCTCCTCACGATACTCCAGCGTCGGATAATGGCCGCAGATGATATAGCGGTCAAATTTTACGGAAACCGGAAGAAAATGAAGATCATCAGAGATCAGGTAGGCCCACTCGTCCATCTCCACAAATCTCTGCACACTCGCCTGAATATCAATTCTCCCGTCCTGTCCGATCACCGGATCCGCTATGTCCACACTGAACCCGGAATGTGTCAGAAAATAATCTTTTCCGCCTGTTCTGAGGGACCGGTAATGAGGCAGTTCCTGAAGGAAGCGAAGATACTCCTGCTTTTTCTGCATAGGCAGCGGCTCCAGCTCCCGGAGCGTCGTGCCGCCGCCCCAGAGTCTCCAATTCTCCCGCAGCCTCGGACTCCCCTCCAGATAACGCTGCATAAACAATTCATGGTTTCCCTTTAACAGCGTCACATTTTTCCGGGACCGGCAGAAATCCAGCATCTTCAGATTCTCATTGCCCCGGTCCACCACATCGCCCAGAACATACAGCTCATCTGTCTCTTTGAACCGGACTTTTTTGAGAAGCCGGAGAAACTCTGTATAACGGCCGTGGACATCACTGATCACATAAATCATGTCGATTCCTCCTTAAACTTCCAGGCGATTCCCGGAACTGTCCCATTCTGTCTCCGTTCTCACCCCTGAAAGCAGAAAAACTAAGACTAATTTTACTACGTTTTTCTGAAAAAGGAAAGAATAATTTCAGCCGGACGGAACCGCCATGTTACAGTTCCGCTGACTGAACGGTACACCGTCATTGCAAACACAGAGGCCCCGCCTTGCCGGTGGGGCCTCTAAACCTTATCACCCGGAGATTCTCAAACCTGCGGGATCACTTTTTGATTTATTGCAGGCTGCGATCTCGTCCGTGATCATTTCATAGATACCGGGACGGATGCTCTCAGGCAGACCGTAGGTGATACACGGAATGAAGCCCGGAAGACCTTCAGAATCATGGATGGCCCTGCGTACTTCTGCGCGTACTTCCTCTTCGGTAGAGAACGGGTTGTTCACGATACCTGCGTCTATGCCGCCCATAAGATAAGGCTTTTTTCCCATCAGATGGCGCTGCAGCGCGGGAACATCATTGCTGGGCAGCACGCCCTGCCAGATATCGATATGCATATCCGCCATGTCATCGATGATCTCTGCACAGTGACTGTCTGCGTGGTGGATCACGACGATATCTTTTCCTACTTCTTTTCCCACTTCCTTGATATGGGCATACAGTTTCTCATAACGGTCTTTGAAGAACTCACGGAAGGTATCCGGATCCATAAAAAGACGGTCTTTCGCGCCCCAGTCATCATGGGAGAGCACAACGTCCGGTTTCAAATGACGGATCAGTTCTTCCGCCATGGACATCCGGTATTCCATGATATAATCCAGAAGCTCATGCACAGAATCCGGCTCCATAATCAGATTCAGCAGCGTATCCTCGAATCCCATCAGAAAGTGAAGCTGCTCAAAAAGCCCTGTAGCCATCAGAACACCTACCAGGCGGCCGCCTTTCGCGCGGATCGCGTCCGCCGCATCCTCCGCCTCTTTCCACTGCTTCTCCGGAAAGTCCGTATTCGGCTTTTTACAGGTTGTTCCCCATTCTTCATACACTATGTATGAGGGCAAAAAACACGCTACTTTTTGGGAATTTTCCGGTATATATCCGATATTTTCTGTCTGGGGCGTCCGGTGCTCTATCTCCCCGGCATGAGACTGGAGGAACAGAAAATATACATTCTGGTTTCCCGACTATATCACCGGATTCCGTTCCCTGAACCTGAATATCAAAAAATGTATCTGAAAAATCATCTGAACGCCGTTCAGTCTGCCCGGGATCTCTATATACACCGGAGCACGTTCCTGTACAGGCTGGAGCGCATCAAAGCAATCCTGGAGTCAGATCTGACAGACTGCGACGAACTGCTCTATCTGATGATTTCTTTCTGTCTTCTCCGCGACGAACAGCCGAAATCTCAGGAGGAACTGTGAGGAAGAAGCATTCCCTGTTTTTCCATCCGCAGCAGCTTCTCTTTTCTGTCGATCCCGCCTGCATACCCGGTCAGACTTCCGTCCGCACCTACCACCCGATGGCAGGGAACGATGATGGAAACCGGGTTATGTCCCACCGCCCCTCCGACCGCCCGGGCAGACAAGCGCGCCTGCCCGCTCTCCGCGGCGATGTATGCGGCGATCTCTCCATAGGTCATCGTCCGTCCATAGGGAATGGAACATAGTACCTTCCACACTGTTTTCTGAAATTCCGTGCCGATCAGGTGGACCGGCACGGAAAACCCCGGCTCTTTTCCGGCAAAATAAATATCCAGCCATTGTCTGGCCGCTGCAAACAGCGGGACCTCCCGTTCCGTATGCTCACGATCCAAATGCAGAGCATAGTATTTCTGTCCTTCAAACCATAAGCCGGTCAGTCCCGTCTCGTCAGCCGCCAGAAGGATCTTTCCCATCGGCGACTGGTATCGGCTTGTATATTGCATCATTCTTTCCCTCCCCGGAAAATCTGACTGCGGACACCGGCCGTTCCTTCGACCGGAAGAACTGCCACGTCCGACGGACTTTCCCATCAAAGACCTGCAGTCAGAAATCCATATTCTACATAACCATTTTCCCATTCCGCTGTGACCAGATAGCGGTAATCCGGTTCCGCCTGTTTCAGAAAAAACCGTCCATTTTCACTGTCTGCTGTCACTTCGACCTCTTCTCCTCCCGACTGCTCCGCGGTCCCTCCGGATGGATCTTCCGGCCAGCGCCGGGCAGTCACCTGATCGGGTGTTTTCGAAAACAGAAGTGCCAGATCGGCCGGTCCTTCCAGACGGATGCTGTCCTGGAATTCCCATTCTGTGATATGCGGCGGGCAGGCGATCACCGATTCCGCAGTTCCGTCCGCAAGCGGAGAAGACCACTGATATCCGCCTTGGACCGTGGCAGCCGTCACAACCGCCAGAGAGGTTGTGTACTCCACATTCATTTCCGGAAGTTCCGACGGGTCCGGCTCCTGCCAGATCCCGTCGATCAATTCCTGATACTGATCTGCATCCGACGGATCTCCTGTTTCCTCTACCTGGATCCTGGTGACGCCGGGATACTGGCCCGGATAGCTCTCCAACACAATTCCGTTTCCATAAATCCTCAGAATGTTTCCTTTTTCCAGTTTCTCCGGTCCGATCAGATTTCCGTCGATATCCAGGATTTCTTCCGGCATCGTCACGGTAAATACGGAACCTGTCTCCTGGTCGACCATCACATAACCGCCGTCCTCGCCGTAGGGAACATACATCGCGAGATTTTCGGTTTCACCTTCCGTACTATTTCTCCCCTGCGCAGCAGTATTTCCACCGGACAGGGAAGAGCTGCCGCCGTTCTCCGAAGAGGAAGCGGCCGCCGCCGGATTCTCCGTTCCCACCGAACATCCTCCGACTGATGCGGCCAGTAGAACCGCCGCCAGCCCTGCAGCCAGACATCTTCCTGACGCTCTTCTTTTCTTCATGCTTTCCTCCTTTCCGACGCACTTACCGCGCCATCAGACAGATTTAATATTTACTTCCAGATTTTTTCTTTCTTCATAAATCAGATGTACAAAATACATCCCTGTATTCTCTCGGCGTCTTTCCGGCGATCTGCTTGAAACAGCGGTTAAAGCTTCGCAGGCTTCTGTACCCACAGTCATAGGCCACCTCGCTGACCGGCATCTCCGTGTGTTCCAGAAGATAAATTGCCTGACAGATTCTGTGCTCATGGATCAGATCCGGAAAAGAAAGTTTCAGCGATTGATTGATATACCTGGAAAGGTAGAGTCGACTGTAGCCCAGATGGTCTGCGAGATCCTGAAGGGTCAGATCCTCCCGGTAATGCTGCTGAATGAACAGAAGGATCCTGTGCAGCAGATCCCGGTTCTCCTCTTCCCGGTAAACCAGCCCGCTCTGAGACAGAACACACGCCGCCGTCTCATAAAGTGCCGCTTTTGTCAGATACAAGTTGGAATCATCGTAAAACAGCCGCGCTCCCAGACGTTCCATCTGTTCCTCTGTCATACGAAATACCGGATTTTCCAGGAAATGGCTGCCCGTCTGGCTGTAGAATTCCTGTACATAATCCGGCGAGAAAACGGCCACATCGCAGACAGATCCTCCTAGATCCCGATAAGAATGCACCTCATAAGGAAGCACAAGCACCAGGTCGCCCGCTTTCATGGAAAAGCTCCGCCCGTCCACTGTGATTTCCAGTCTTCCACGCTTCAGATACAGCAGTTCATAGCTTCTGTGCAGATGCGCAAAAAGGCTGAAATCTACCGGGTGATAGAAAGCAATGTGCTTTTCCTTACCAAAATGAAACTCTTCGTAAACAATCATCATTCGCTCCATTCTTTCTTCCTGCAAAGTATACTGCAGCGTTACAGTTCCGTTCTTCCTTGTGTCGCTTGTCTCATTTTATCATTGAACAGAGGAATTGTACATCTGATTTTTCTTTGTTGTTTTCCCTGCCGGCATGCAGCGCCGGCCAATGCAAAGTGCGGAAATAAAAAGCGGAAATTCGGCAGATTATACAAGGAATTTCTGATTCTTTGTTATTATCTCCCAAAAAACAGGATTCATGAAAATACTTATTGTTTTTTCCGGAAGCCTGGCTTATAATGTGTGCAACATAGAAATGCAGAGTAGGTTTATATGCGTTAAGTGCTTTCCGGATAGAGAGTCGCTGGAAAGACGAAAAGAGTAATCTTGCGGTATATAAGTCGCATCTCGCTGCAACAGAAGATAAAACAGATTATCTCCTATTGTAGTAAGAAGCCAGAAAAAGGAGGTAATTTTTTTATGTCTGAACATCCGTTAAACTCTTACAAAAAACAAAATATCTTTCTCTCTTCTTCTCAGGAGCTGAAAAAAGTCCCCGCCCTGGCAGTATGTGCCATGTTTGCGGCGCTTGCCATCATTCTTAACTCCGTAGCCTCCATTAGTATCGGACCTTATATCAAAATCGGATTCTCAGCGATTCCCAATCAGCTGGTCGACTATCTGTTCGGACCGGTCACCGGAGGTCTGTTTGCGGGGATCCTCGATATTGTCAAATATCTTCTGAAACCGGACGGAGCCTTTTTCTTCGGTTTCACCTTTAATGCTATGTTGGCCGCTTTTATCTACGGCTGCTTCTATTACAAAAAGAAGCTCACTCTCTGGCGGGTCCTGCTTGCAAAGCTGATCGTTATTCTGGTAGTCAACGTCGTCCTGAACACGCTCTGGCTGGATATGCTTTACGGAAAGGGATTCCTGGTGCTTCTCCCTGCCCGCGCGATCAAAAACCTGATCATGTGGCCAATCGATTCCATCATTTTCTATGTGTTTACCCGTCTGATCGAACAGACCGGCGTATTCCGGATGTTCCGGACGCCTGCATGATAACGGTACTGTTTCTTCATCAACTGCATTTTCCATGTTTGCTGGGGCCGCCAGCTTTGCTGACGGCCCCATAGAAAATATTATAAATTCTGTTTTTTGTTTAATTACAAAGCAGATTGACTCCTTCTAAGATTAAGCTCATAAAAAAATTTTTCTTCATCTAAAGGCATCCGGATTGGCTGGTGAAGCCACGAAGATAAATGCATTGCATTTGACAGCATAAGACCATTGATTCCTTCTTCGCCGCGGGCGATCAGAGGAGTCCCCTTTAAAATTGCATCGGTAAAAGCCTGTAATACGCGGTTATGCTCATTTCCACCTTGCCCGGCCTGTTGGACAGTTTTGTAACATACAGGTTTTGAAAAGAACTCTGTTGTCTGATAACAATATTCCCGTTCATTCATTTCCAGTTCATAGATTTCCAGTTTTCCATTTTCACATACCAGTTTTCCTTTTTCCAAATCGATCTCAAAACGGTTCGTTCCGGGTGCATCTCCCGTAGAGGTCACAAAGATTCCCGTAGCACCATTTGGAAATTCCAGATAAGCACTGACATCGTCTTCCACTTCAATCTGATGCCACTTTCCTTCATGGCAATGTGCTTGTACCACGCATGGCATTCCACAGATCCATTGAAGCAGATCAAGATTATGCGGACACTGATTCAAAAGCACACCGCCGCCTTCCCCTGCCCAAGTCGCGCGCCAATCGCTAGAATTATAGTATGCCTGCGAGCGATACCAGTCTGTAATAATCCAGTTCACTCTCTTCAGAGCTCCGTATGTCCCGCTTTGAACCAGTTCACGCATTTTCTGATAAATCAAATTCGTGCGCTGATTAAACATCATACCGAATACTAATTCCGGATGTTTCGCAGCTTCCTCATTCATTTTTCGAACCTGAAGCGTATACACTCCCGCCGGCTTCTCACACATCACATGAAGATTATGCTGCATCGCAGCAATCGCCAGTTCGGGATGCGCATAATGTGGCACAGCAATCAGTACTGCCTGTATCTTTTTGTCCTCCAAAAGTTCTGATCCATCCGCGTAAACAGAAACTCCTTTCAGATTCTCCTTCGCCCATTGCTGCCGTTCCGCCTTCCTATCAGCCACAGCAGCCAGTTTCAATCCCTGAATTTCGTTTCGATAAATCCGCTCCGCATGGCTGGTTCCCATATTTCCCACGCCAATAATTCCAATATGAAGTTCTTCCATTTGTTTCCTCCTAAATGCCTATATTCAACAGTAACCGTTTCGGCGCAAATTTTCATAACTTTTTTTCAGGCAGAAAAATGGACTTTCCATACAGGTATCCTGTTCTACCAACGCATAACAGCAGCCCGCTTCTTCCAACGCGTTCATAATTCCACGGAAATTCATTACTCCCTCAAATACCGGTGCCATAACTTCCCTCCTTCCAGGGAGTACCATCCGATCTTTCAAATGCACACAGGGAATTCTTCCCTTACATTTTTTGATCCACTCAATCACATCTGCCCCGGCAGTCTGTACCCAATAAGTATCCAATGTAACCCCCAGTTCATCCGGTGAAAAGACATCCAACAAATTTTCCAGCAGACATTTCCCATCTCGCTTTTCAAATTCCATATCATGATTGTGGTACATAAGCAACATTCCCGAATCTCTGATCATTTCTGCCGGTTTACGAAAATCATCTGCAAATCTTTCAAACCATTCGCTGTCCTGATATTTTTCCGGCATACATCCGATGCCAATATACTTGCATCCCATAATCTCATGCTCTTTAATGAGAGATGCAGTATCATAGAGAATTCTGTCAGCACTTACATGCGTGAGTACAATATGTACGCCAAATTCATCGCAAATTTTTCTTGCTTTTTCAGGTGTCACTGCATTACCCGCACCGGAAATCTGTACATACCGGTATCCCATTTCTGCAACTCTGCGAATCGTTTCCCTGAAATCATCCACCGTCTGCGTAAACATACGAACGGTAAAAAGTTGTGCTCCTATCTTCATAAATAGTTATCTCCTTTTTAATATGTTGTTTTTACATCATCTGACTTTTGATTCTTATTCTTTTACCGCTCCGATCATAACACCTTTTGTAAAATATTTCTGGATAAAAGGATAAACACACAGAATCGGTACCGTTGCTACAATAATTGTTGCATATCGAATCGTAATACCAATCGCTTCCGTATCTCCGGTCGCCCCCATCTGCATAGATTGTGTAGATGAAAGCAAGATTTCTCGAAGAATCACCTGAAGCGGCAACAATTCCCTGTCACGGATAATACAGGACGCCCAAAACCAGGCATTCCATTTTTCAACGCCATAATATAAAACCAATACTGCGACTGTTGCTTTTGAAAGTGGCAGAACGATATTTTTCAAAATAGTTATATGACTGGCGCCGTCGATCTGGGCAGCTTCCACCAGACTGTCAGGAATTGAAGCAAAAGCAGTCCTCAAAATAACCATGTTATAAGTGTTAATCATAAAAGGTATGATCAGACCCCACAACGAATTTGTAAGATGAAGCTCTTTAAGATTCATATAAAAAGGTATCATGCCCCCGCTGAAAAACATTGTAAACATGATGATCATCATCATTACATTTCGCCACATCAGATTTTTTCTTGAAAGAACATATGCCCCCAGAGAAGTCATAAAAATGCATACGATCACCCCGACAATAAGGATAAACAGTGTATTCGCATAACCCGTCAGAATATTGGGATTCGAAAATACCTGTTTATATGCAGCAAGAGTGAATCCCAATGGTTTCAGAAGAATTCCCATGTGCATCATCATTTTACTTGATTCGCTGACTGATGCAGCAAACGCATACCACATAGGATAAACGCAAAGCAATGCCAAAATTGTCAAAAAGATATAATTAATTCCCTGAAAAATATTCACAGAGAGCGATGTCCTGATTCTATTTTTTCTTCTACCCATGTCTTCCTCCTTACCACAGACTTGTCTCTGTTACCTTTTTGCTTATCCTGTTTGCAGCAAGCAGAAGAATACAGTTGATTACAGAATTAAATAATCCAATAGCTGTAGAGTAACTCCAGTTTTGTTCCAGTAAACCTACCCGGTAAATGTAGGAAGAAATAATATCAGCGGTTTCATATGTGGATGAGTTATACAGCAGAATCGTTTTTTCATAACCCATATTCATCAGCGAGCCAATACGCAAAATCAACATAATAGTGACGGTAGGCATGATACCGGGAATTGTAACATGGATCATCTGCCTGAATTTTCCTGCGCCATCGATTGCCGCGGCCTCATACCTCTCGGAATCAATTCCTGACAACGCCGCAAGATATATGATAGACCCCCAGCCAACTTCCTGCCATATATCAGAAATAATATAGATTGTCCTGTAAAGCGCCGGATTCTGAAGAAGTGCAGAACGTTCTCCACCGAAAAACACAATGATATCATTAATCAGTCCGTCCGTCATGCAAAACTCTTTTATCATTCCCACAGCAACTACCATAGATATAAAATGCGGCAAATAGCTAACCGTCTGTGTAATACTCTTAAACCGTTTTCCTTTCACTTCATTAAGCAATAAAGCCAGAAGAATCGGTGCTGTAAAGCAGAATAAAAGACTGTAAATACTCAATACAATCGTATTACGAATCAAACGATAAAAATACGGACTGTGAAAGAATCGGACAAACTGCTCCACGCCCACCCAGTCGCTTCCCAGGATCCCCTTAGCCGGACGATAATCCATAAAAGCAATTATTGCGCCATACATTGGCTTATACATAAAAACCAGATAAAATATCAAAACCGGAATGATCATAAAATACAATGTTTTATTTTTTTTCCAATCCTTTTTTGCCCGAAGGGCGAATCTCTCCTTTTTCTTCATAAGCACCTCTTTACAAAACGGGCGGAAGAGAACGTATGATTCCCTTCCGCCGCAGTAACTTATCTATCGGTCTCTATCAACGGTTTTCATAACGCTCCAAGGCAGCGTTCTGAATTTCTGTCACACGTTCCAGTCCCATTTGATTCAATGTGTCAATATATGTGTCAAATCCACTCTCTATATCTTCCGTTCCCATAATAAATTTTGCACTCATCTCGTCCACATACGTATTGATATCATTGATGATAGAAGCATACTCGGAGCTTTCTTCTTCCGTCGGAAGAAGCACAGGGATCGTATGTTCCCTTGCGTTTGTTTCACCCCATATACTCATTGCCTCTCTGGCCTCCGGAAGCTGAAAATACTGTGTCTGATAACCCCAGTCCTGGACAAACGGACCATTATAACAAGCCATGATGTATTTACCCATAGCCTGTGAAATAGGCCAGCCATCCGGATTGTTTAAAATTTCATCTGTATAAACAGGCTCGCCACTGTCCTCTGTATAAGAGACCCCTTCGACGCCATAATTAAACATCTTATTTCCAGCTTCACTATAACCATAATCAAGAACTTTGGCCGCAAGGATCGGATCCTTACACGTTCCCCCAATAGCCACACTTCCATCGGTCAGACGATTGCTGAGATTGGCATATTCCGCAGTTGCTCCTTTTTCAAGAACTGGCCATTTCGTAGCAACCAGACGGAAATCCGGATCTTCTTCCTGTGCAAGCGTAGTCGCTGTCTGCATTCCTCCACCTGCCCAGGAAACAGTTGCTCCGCTGCGTCCATTCGTAATCTTCGTATTGGTAAGGTCATCTCCACCCGCAAATAAGTCAGGATCGAGAAGACCTTCCTCATACCATTCATTCATTGTTGTCAAAAAATCTTTATATTCCGGCTTTGCCGGTCCATATACGCATTTTCCATCGTCAATGACAAACGTGTTCTGAGGTGTGCCCCATGCATAAGTAAATGTACGTCCTTTATCTGGCCAATACCAGGTCAACGGTGCAGTAGCTCCCTTTTTCTCTTTAAATGCAAGCAAAACATCATGCCATTCATCAATCGTTTCCGGAACCTCAAGGCCCAACTCTTCCAGCCAATCTGCCCGAATCATTGGTCCGCAAACGCTACACATCTCGTCGTTTTCCTTGATGCAGGGGAAAATATAGTATTTTCCGGAGTCCGTTTTTACCTGTTTATCAACCTCTGGATTTGCTTTTAAATATGCTTTCAGATTTGGACAATATTTATCAATGATCTCCGTCAGATCCAGGATTACGCCATCTTCGATGGCCTTTTCCGGACCGCCTGGGTAAATATTAGGATTGTTCCAACTCTGCTGCCAAAGATCCGGATAATTGCCGTCTGCAATCAAAAGGTTAAACTGCTCCGTTTCCTGTCCCACCGGCGGATGCTCGAACTCAATCGTAACGCCTGTTTGTTCCTGCCATTGTTTTCCAATCTCAGTGTCTCCAAGGTTACTGAAATTGGCAGATACGTTTGCATTCAATGCCCCCCAAAAGACCAATGTTTCATCTGAGTTCAGCGGATAGGATGTCTCTTCAGCTGGGTTGTCTGTCAGCGAAGTGATTGTGTCTCCATTTGCTGTTTCTCCGGAATCCGATCCTGATCCCTGTTCCTGTCCGCGATTTCCGCAGCCCGCAAAACTGACTGCCATCATAACCGCCATAGACATCGCTGTGAATTTCCTGGTGATTTTTCTCATTTTCACTGCCTCCTTTTCTTCTTGTTTTTGGTGAGTATAAAATAACATATTATTTTTTGATTTATCTTGCGTTTTGTGCGCAGATTATGTTATATTATGCTTTGTTATCTGTTGTTTTCGACAAACGAAATCGTTAATCGCTTCATTTTGTTATCACTTTTACACAGGAGAAAACTATGGAAACTACTACAGTATCCCCGTCTATTTCTTATATTATCGATAATTTTGATGACCCGTATCTGATTACACATGTTACATCTGAGCAAAATTTTCATGGAGATTTTCACATTCACAACGGCTTCTATGAGTTTTATCTTTTTGTTGACGGAATAGGATTTTATTACAATGATGGGATCAAATACCCCCTTCGCCCCGGGGATTTTATCATTATTGCTCCGGAAAAAATTCATCGCGCCTATATCTCTAATTCACATACTTATGAGAGGATAGTTCTCCATCTCTCTGCAAAAACATTGATGGAACTGTCTTCTCCTGTCACAAATCTTCTTCACGACTGTCAAAATTGCTCAAATCGGTTTTATCATTTTGAAAAGGAAGAACTAAAAAAACAAATTCATCTGACAGAACCATTAATCTCGCTTGACGAAGAGTCGCAAAGGCACGGCATTGATCTTCTACAACGTTCGTATCTGACAATTCTGCTGCTCGAAACTTTTGAATCAATTAAAAAGTTCTCACCTGGAGTACTTTTGCCGGTTCCGCCTGTCATCCAAAATGCGTTAGATTATATCAATCTTCATTTGTCAGATGATATTTCCATCCAGTCGATCGCTGACGCGCTCAACATCAGCCGGTCTTATCTCTGTCATCAATTTCGAGACTACTTTAATACAAGTCTCTGGAACTATATTCTTTCCAAACGGCTTGTTCTTGCTCAAAGTCTCTTACTTCGCGGGAAAACGGTCACGGAGGCTTGCTACGAATCAGGTTTCAGAGATTATGCACATTTTATCAAAACCTTTTCCAGAACGTTTGGAATCTCCCCAAAAAAATATAGCCAAAATCCCGAAAAAAATAAAACTTTTCTGCTTCCAAGCTAAAAAAGG
>ERZ1643246.3170-NODE-3170-length-14543-cov-12.912824_pt1 | contig 14543 bp, 10 predicted proteins | sample MGYA00579265_ERZ1643246 | MGnify/ENA primary metagenome ERZ1643246 (study PRJEB29033, sample SAMEA4952261) | chicken gut metagenome | biome: Broiler Chicken; feature: Gastrointestinal Tract; material: Caecum | place: Ireland | collected 2018 | study: Broiler... | reverse complement strand
AAATGCGGCTGTCAATCCACCAGGACTTCCCATTTGCCATGGGACCATTCATAGCGATAGCTGCGCCACTTTTTATAGAAGAAACAGAGCCATTCTTCTTCTAAATTTTTCCAAGAATACAGACACCTATTACAAGATTGTTGAGAGTACCCAAAGGGATCCGGCTGATTCCCGATATATGTAAAGTACTTTTTCACGTAGTCGCGTTTTTTATAGTAATCCATCACTGCGTTTAGGGTTAAGGGGAAAGCTTCATCGTACTCCCCTTCCAAAAACCGTTCCGGGTCATCGATAGGGAGAATCCGGAGTGCCTCTATTTCTGATAACTTGGGAACATGGTCGAATACGCCGTCATATATTTGGATTCTCGAGAAAACCATGTCGTCATACCATAGATCATCATTGATCTTTTGAAATACAATATATTTGCCTATCAGGCTTTCTTCGGAAAACTTCGAATGGAACTGATAAGCATATACATCGCCGATATTCCATGGATTACGAATAAACTCTACGGGCCTTTTCATGATTTTTTCTGGCGGCATGGGGGATTGCAGCTTCTTTTGGAGCTTTTCCAGTGTGGCTTCCCAGCGCTCTCCCAAACATCAATCCCACCTTTCTTTTCGATCCACTCCAACGCTTTGCTCTTTACTTCCGGCAGCAATCTCCCCAGTTCCCATTGGGTGTCTGCCAGCGCATACCAAAAAAGCGGTTCAATGTCAGTCCCAAAATATTCGTAACAGTCCTGTTTGGTTTTTTCATAGGCTTCTTCATTGCTGAACTGCTGCTGCAAAAACTGCATATAGATCTCTTTGACATCAGTGGTACTATCATTGGAATATAAACCTGATCCCCAAGTTCCCATAAAGACCCCTTTCTGTAAAAGAAAAAACAAAATCATGCCACAGGATAAATTGGCGCGGCAATCAATCTATCCTTGATGGCTCCACTGCCGCCGTACCAGGAAAATGCTGCCCACCGCAAACAGCAGGCTGAATACGGCGTAAATCATCTGAGAGTAAAACGGCGCCTGCATCATGGCGTTCCCGCCCAAAAGCGGATACAGGGAGATGCTTTGCAGAATAGACGCGCCCATCTCTGCGGCGGCTACCGGTGCAATTAAAACTGCCGCTCCCAGGGCCATGGCCACGGAATCACTGCGGCTGACAGCGGACACCGCCGCCGCCATAAGGCCGGCAATCAAAGCCCCCAGCAACCGCAGGCCAAACAGCCACAAAAGGTACTGCAAGAGCGTGAGCCGATAGGGGTAATTCTGAAACACCATGATACTCTGCACTGGGGCCTCGTCATACTGCAAAAGGTAATCCTTGCATACAATGGCAAGCCGCGCGCCGTAAACCCCCGCTGCAATGACCACCGAAACCAACACGGACAAGAGCAGTTTATCCAGGCGCAGCCGGTTCCCGTTGGGGCAGATGCGCAGCATTTTCCGGGTGCCAAAGGTGTTTTCCCGGGCAAAAATGCCGCAGCAGCACAGAATCACCCCTGCCAGAACCAGCAGGGTGTCATAGGTATCCGCGCCGGAATCCTGCATCAGCTTTAAATATCCCGATTCATCCACCAGATAAGCGGGGATGCCCGTCTGTTCCTCCCGGGAAATCGCTATATTTACCTGGTTTTCAATATTCGCCAACGCCTCCATTTGGTTCTGATAAAACTGAGGCTCCTCCACCTGGTTCAGGTACTCCCACTCTTCTGCGATTTTTTGCAGGGTCTGGTCGGTGATTTTTCCGCCCATCTCCTGTATGTACTGAGTATAGGCCTGCTCATAGCCGCTGTGCAGCCGGAAGGCGGAATCCCAGTTATTCCAAAGCAGCAGCCCCAGCAGCAAAAGCAGCAGGAGCCCCCGTCCAGACACCATGGTTTTCCGCAGCTCATGCAAAAACAGGAGCCGGTGATGGTGAACGCTGTCTGCCAGCCGCTGCCCCCGGTCCAGCACCTTTCCCACCAAGGCGGGAAACCGCACGCCCCGGCACACACTGCCGGAGGAAAACCGCCACAGTATAATGGGGATACAGACCACCAAAAGCACGGCCACCACAACTGGCAGCACTGTCGTCATGGAAACCGGGAACCCCACCACACTGATATTCTGGTAACGGCTGAGGACCGAAAAGCTGTCCATCAAATAGAAGAAGTTCACAAAGCGCAGGGGGTTCAGGCTGGAGGTAATGGGAATCGCCACATAGAATCCATAGGAAATCCCCAAAAATGCGGCGCATACCAAAAAGACTGTGACGGCCTTTTTCAGCAGCACAAATAAAGTCAGCACCAGCAGCCCGAAAAGGAATGCCATGGACAGCTTCATCAAAAACCCCATCCAGATATAGTCCAAGCAGGAGATGCGCAGGCAGCAGGTGAGAAACGCCCCCATGGACTGGACCGGGCGGCTCAAGTCGCCGTAACCCATCAGCACGCCGCCAATGCACAGGTTGGCCCCGTAAATGCTCACTGTAATCAGCAGGGTGGAACCCGCCAGCACCGCCAGCTTGTGGCACGCTACCCGGAACCGTCCCGGCGTAGCCAGCAGCAAAGGGTAAAGGCCCTGCTCATACTCCCGGGAAAACAGGCGGACACACACAAACAGGAGAAATACCAGCACCAGGATGTCCGAAAGCGGGAACTGGTACAGGTCCAGCAGGGCTGTGTCCCGGTCCACCCGGACAGGCAGGGTTTCCAGCCCTGCAAAATCCCGGGTGGTTTTTTCGATGTTCCGCAAAGAATAGGCATCGGCGTTTTTTCCGGAAAGGAGCGCGGCGTTTTCTGCCCGCTCCGGCATTCCCAGAATATATTGCGGATAAGACTGTACTGCCGCTTGCTGCTCCTGCAGCTGCACTTGAATCGGAGACAAAAGCTCCCCTTCTGCGGGCGGCTCCAGCACCATATCCGGATGGTTTTGCAGCTCCTCCAAGGCTTCCAGATAGGCATTGTAGTCCCCTTCAAAGGCAACGCTGATCCAAATAGACTGGTTACTGTAAAAAAGGGACGCGTTCCCTACAATGCACAGGAGGAACAATAACAGCATACCACGGGTAAATACTTTTTTCCACTCATATTTCATGGCTGCCCCCATTATAGTACAGATAGACATCTTCCAGCATGGGCTTGACCAGAACCGCATGCTTTGGAGGCGTATCGCTGATAATCCGCAGATGGATACCGCCGCTCTCCCGGAAGATATTGCTGATCTGATACTGTTTCTGATACGCCTCGATTTCATTCTCTGCCACAACGCACTCACACACCTTGCCCTGGATGGAATCCATCCATTCGCCGGTAGGGTGAATGCCCAGGGTCTCTCCGGCGCGGAGCAGGAGCACCTGGCTGGCAATGTACTCAATGTCGCTGACCACGTGGGTGGCCAGCAGGACAATTTTATCCCGGGAAAACTCGCTGATGAAATTCCGGATGCGGATGCGCTCCATGGGGTCCAGCCCGGCGGTAGGCTCATCCAACAGGAGGATGGAGGGGTTTCCCAGCAGGGCCTGGGCCAACAGCACCCGCTGTTTCATCCCGCCGGAATAAGCCCCCATGCGCTTGTGGGCCGCATCCTTCAGATTGACGACCTCCAGCAAATGCTCGATTTCCCTTTTCGGGGACCGGATTTTTTTCAGCCCCGCCATGTAATACAGGAAGCTGCGGGCGCTGAAGTCGTCATAAAGGGCCTGCTGCTGGGGCATATACCCCAGGGTTTTCAGAATATCCCCTTGGGGTTCCAGGGTAATCGTTCCGCTGTCTGGTTTCAAATTTTGGGAAATAATATTCATCAGGGTGCTTTTTCCAGCGCCGTTGGGCCCCAAAAGGCCATAAATCCCAGGGGTCAGGGTACAGGTAAAGTCGATCAGGGCCCGCTTTTCCCCATAGGACTTATTCAACCCCTTTATGATGCATTTCATACGATCCCTCCTTTTTTGGGAAATGTCTCTTTATTGTTCTTCCGGGAAAAACCGTTCTCCCTGCAAATCCGGGTCGTCCAGCCGGTGCAGGTCAATGGCCCAAAGCTCCACCCCTTCGTTGTTTTCTCCTCGTTTCAAATAGAAGAGGTAGTCTTCGTTCATTCCCAGCACAGGCATCCTGTCGTTTCCGGTTTTGACTTCCCGGATGAATTTGCCGTTCTGGTCATAGAAACGCACACAGCGGTCCTCAGGAGCTACTCGGTCAAAAGCAACTGCCGAATAATTATCTGCGGCGATTTTGTCGCCAAAGGCATAGAGACTCGAGTGGGTTTCGGGAATCTCCGTCTCTTTTTTGATTTTTCCGTTTAAGTCTGCTATGACAGCCCTTCTGTTTTTTTGCAGTTCATACGATTCTTCGCTGGTTTCTTCCCCGGTATCCCCTTCAAGAGGCGGGAAATATACCAGGTGGTCATTGGACAGAGCCATATAGGCGTTGGTGCCCGGCGGCATAGTGGTTACCGAGTGGTCCAGAATGTCATAGCACACACCACCCTCACTTTCTCCTGCTCCTACGAAATAGACGCGGTTCCCATAGGCGAACATGGTGTTGATTTGTCCAAACTCCCCTTTTTTCTCATAGACAACCTCCGGCTTTCCATCCCACTGGTCCAGCCGGTACCGTTCCACACGGTAGTCCATTTCCTGCATTTCCTCTTCCGTATACTCTTCCGGAGCGGACCAAAAATCGGTAAAGGAAATGTAGAGATACCCCCGGTGCACCATCCCGCAGGATGGGATTTCCTTGAACTGCAAAAGCTCCTTCCGGGTGGAACCGCTGACGTCCATTTCATACACGCCTTCATCTTCTATGACATACAGCTTTCCCTGATAATAGGCCATGTTCCCTACGTGCCCGAAATAAGCGTTGCAGTTGGAGCTGCCGTCCGGGTTCATGGCCTGCTCATCGTGGGTGCAGTCCGGCTTGTTGCACAGGGGAGCGCTCTTTCCTGTCTTTTTGTCCTTGGAATACAAGTACTGCTCATGATCGAAATAGTAGGCATCTTCAGAATCCGTGATAGGATTACCCAAAATACCGGAGAGGTAAAAGTAATACTGGTTGTCGTTTTCCGGCACATAGGTGTCCCCTAAATCCTGTTCCGGCCCCGGGCTTTGGCAGCCCGCCAAAAGCAGCAGCACAGAAAGCAGCAGACACACAGACATCATTTTTTTCATGGAAATCACCTTCCTCCACAAAGGGCAGCCTCTGCCTGCGGGAATCCTCCCACAAGCAGGGCGGGTTTCTATTGCAGCACGATCTTTCAATTCCAAGAATTCATGGGGTTCACCCTCTTTTCCATATATGAACTTCAAACTGCTTTCAAAAATTCTGCGCCATCACAGTAGAAGGAGCAAGCGCTTCATTTTCTATTGGTGCTGGTTCCGCGCCCAAACGCCAGGGCCAGACCCATATAAAAATGGCGTTCAGAGAAAACACTGAAATCTTTTTCCAATTTATCAAATCGCCTCTTGCGGTTTCTCCACCCACACAGAAAGGTGGTTTTGTTGTAAGAATTGGTTAATTGATAAATTCTTTTGTATTATCATTATATCACACACCGTTCACACTTACAATATATGATATTCAGTTTACAAATACCATTTTAATTCGTTGCTTTTTCAAAATATTCTATCTAAATGTATATCATATTATATAGAATACTAAATTTATAAGCGACTGCTTTTGCACTGCGAAAAATAATGATTGAAAAACGATGGTTCATAATTCTTACAAAACTCTTACAAATTTCTTACGATTATAAAACGTTCGGCCTTTTCTTCACAATCCACACAAAAACCGCCTCCCTAAATGGAGAGGCGGCAGTGAGCCAGCAGGTATTTTCCGTGAGTGCGAACCGCAGCTTTGTTGTCTATTAGCGCGGGGCAAAACTCAAAATAGAAAAAACCTGCGATGCGCGAATGGCTCACCGCAGGTTTGAATTTGTACTGCAAAAAAGATACCCGCTATTAACGCAAGTGAACAGGCAAGATAAAAACGGAACATGGAACACAAATTCCATACTATTGTTTACAAAAGAAACAGAAATGATTATATAGAGCTCTTTGATACCGAATCGATTTTTGCAAAGCATCGTAATGCCGCACGGCGCTATTCCGTCTTCATTCATATACCAAAGTTATCACCTTTAAGGGCGAATCACCGCATTGTTTATATGCGTCTGCAATTGCAGGGAAGTCCTGCCCGTTATTAAAATTGGTAAAAGCGATTGCTTTATGAGAATACGCAATAGCATATTCCAACACTTCTTTGGGGTCAATCACCGAAATACCATCGGATAATTTGGTATGTAAATGCAGTTCTGTACGTTTCATAGCTTTTCTCCTTTATTTATTTTTTGTAAACTTGCATTTTCAACAGGTTTTCTGCAGTAATTTTAAGTCAGTGAAATCGATTGGTTTTATAAACCGCTTCAGAATTTTATCATACTGCCACAGTAACGATTCGGCATTCACTTTTGATCTTCCGGATGTCAACAGCGGACAGCAGTTTCTTTTGCGCAAGAGCCGCGGCAAGCTTTTCGAAAAAATCCCAATTGACTGACAAAATTTCTTTTGCCTTCCGGTAATATTTTTCGACCTCGACCGCAATCGCCTCTTCCTGCGCTGACTGGAGACGCTCTGAGTCGCCGTATCCGGATGTGTGAAGGTGAAATCCGCCGATACAGGTATTGACAATTAAATCTCTTGTCATGTTAAACGCCTGATCCAAATCCCGTTCGCAGCCAATGTCCGAAATCCCGAATTTCTGCTCTATGGCCGCAACCCCTCCAAGCGAACCGATAATGCGGCTTTTACTCCAATAAAATGGCGCTTTGCTGTTATCGTTATAATAACTTGTAAAGCCGCCTCTCTTCCGAGTTGCGTTGTATGCGGAAATAAGCGTTACGCTTTCCGGGCAGAGCACTTCGGATACCACGGCATGACCCGCTTCGTGATATACGATTTGCGAGACAACATGATCGGGGTCGGAAAGGCAGTAGGAAAAATCGTCCTGTTCATCTGCAAAATCATCTTCGTCATCGGGAAAGGCATGAAATACCGTCCGAATACAAGCCTTCAAAAAGTGCTTCATTGTGATGGATTCGGCACGCTCATATCCTGCATATAAGCCGGCTTCGTTAATTACAGTCTCCAGCTCGGCACAGGAGCGTCCGTCCATGATTTTCGCAATGACGGTGGGATCGATTACGTCAACAAATCGTTTGGATTTCAGATAGTAGGTTATGATTTTCACAGCGTCTTCTCCGCGGGGAGGGGTCACCTCGATGGTACGGTCAAATCGTCCTGCACGGCGAAGCGACAGGGGAAGATGGCGGATGTTGTTCACCGTAGCCAAGACGAACACCTGCTTATCCTTTGTTTCATCGATGCACGACTGCACCGTGACATATTCCTCCGCATCCGGATGCCGCTCATCTCCATTGGCGAACTTGTCCATATCGTCAAGATAAACGATGGAGGGCATGTTTTGCAGGGCTTTCTCAAAGGTGGACTTTATTTTCTTGACAAAGTCACCGTTCGGTGAATCTTTTCGGCAGCAGAATACTTTTCGTCCGCTTTCCTCTATAACGGCACGGGCCATCAAAGACTTTCCTACTCCCGGCTCCCCATAAAGCAAAAGCCCTCTCGGCGCGGATACGCCCAGCCGGTCATAGGCTTCCCGGTTTTTCAGCGTGTCACTGATTTGCATGAGTTCCTTTTTTACAGAAGAATACCCGATAATCTTATCAAATGCGTTCATGAAAAACATCCTTTCTTTTTGTCTTTTTTCTGTACTTAAAAACTATCACGTCCGATGCACTTTTTCTGTCTCATCACATCTTGTAAAATGCAGTGGATGGATTAAAATCGTATAAAGATGAAGCAAATGTATACGGGACAGCATAAAATCGCGATGCAGACAGCTTTGTAAAATGCGGAGGAAATTTATGATTACTATTCAAGGAAAATACAGTTCGGCCATAGTTTATACAGATGAATTGGACCCGTCCGCTGAAGGACAAATTAGGACGCTTTGTAATCAGCCGTTCACGGTAAAAAGCAATATCGCCATTATGCCAGATGTCCATGCCGGAAAGGGCTGCACCATCGGCACGACGATGACGGTCGGCGAATTTGTCGTGCCATGTCTTGTTGGCGTGGATATCGGCTGCGGAATGCTAACAGTACGGCTGAAGGAGAAAAGGATTAACTTCCCCGCGCTTGACAGTTTTATTAGGAAAAACATCCCCTGTGGCAGAGATGTGCGGGTACGTCCCCACAAAAGCTATAAAAGAATCAACTTGGAAGAGTTGCGCTGTTATAGGAAATTTGACTTCCGCCGTGCAGAAGAAAGTCTTGGCACCCTCGGCGGAGGAAATCACTTCATCGAGGTAGACACGGATGATGAGCAAAATCTTTATCTTGTCATTCATACAGGAAGTCGAAATCCCGGACTGAGGGTGGCGGAATTTTATCAAAAGATAGCATATGACTCTGTCGGCGGCAGAAAACAAAATGAAATCGCCTATGAGCTTTCCCCCCTTACAGGGGATGATAAAGACGATTATCTTGCCGATATGAAGCTCATGCAGCAATTTGCAGCGTTAAACCGCCAAATTATCAAGGAAGAAATTTTGAATGGGATGAAACTTCACGAGGAAGAAGAATTCACAACAGTACACAACTATATCGATGCCGATGAAATGATTCTCCGCAAGGGCGCAGTATCCGCAAACAAAGGAGAACGCCTGTTGATTCCGCTCAACATGCGTGACGGCAGTATAATCTGCACAGGACTGGGCAACAAAAGCACAAACTACTCGGCACCGCACGGGGCGGGACGGAAATACAGCCGAAAAGATGCGGCGAGCAATTTTACTCTTTCTGCGTTCAAATCGTCTATGGAAGGAATCTTCACCACTTCGGTATCAAGGGAAACGATTGACGAATGTCCGATGGCATACAAGGACATGAACGAGATTCTGCAAAATATCAAAGACATGGTGACAGTCGATAAGATTATCAAGCCCATTTATAATTTCAAGGCAAGCGAACATAGGAGGAGATAAAATCGATTCAGAATTATTTTTCGCGTTGATCACTTGTTTTCAGCAACTTGATATGGATAACTGCATGCATTTTGAAAAAAATCTGACATTATTAAGGATGATCCCTTTCGGTAACTGTCAAATAATTAGTAGGACACTTTCTTCCGGAATAATCCCATTTTCTCCACAGCTGATGCCTAAAAAATTTCTTCTTTCCCAGATGGCAAAGTATTCAGAAGAAAGAGTCAGAGGGGGGAGGCCAAATTTCTTCCTGAAAAAATCACCGGAAACTTCTACACTTTCGCCAACAGGGAAGACGGCCGTAAAACCATAAACAACCCCCCAAACGCGGCTTGCTCGTCGAGGCTCTCGACTGGGTTTATACTACGGAAAAATATTTGCCATCAGCGCGGGCACAAAACTATTAAAATAGAAAACCTGCGGCCGCGAATTGCTCACCGCAGGCGGGAGTTTGTGGCCAGAAAAAAGATACCCGCTATCAACGCGAACGGACAGGCAAAATAAAAACTGAGCCCGGAACGCAAGCACAAAATCCGAAATAGACATCATAAAATAAACTCCCGCAGCTGGGAGGACCCAACTGCGGGAGTCAAAAAAGAAAAACGTGATATGTTTTGCAAAAAATCCCCCGGAACCGGGGATTCCGGTTCCGGGGGGAAGGAACATGAAGAAAGGGGGAAATCCTAAAATGAAGCTATGTGATTTTTACGCTCTGCTCTTTCTGCGGATAACCACGAAGGCTCCTGCGGAGGTCAGCAGCACGGCCAGGGCGCCCAGGGCAATCAGGTTGTTGTCACCAGTTGCGGGGTTCTTGCTGATGGGTCCCTTGTTGGGATCATCCTTGCTGCTGGTATCGTCCTTATCGCTGGTGTTGTTGTCGTCCTTGTTGTCATCACCGCTGCCGGTGTTGCCGTTATCGGAGGACAGCTTCTCCAGGTTGTCCATAGCGCTGCTCAGAGTTGCCACAGCCTCGTCAACCGTTGCCTGCTCGTCTTCGCTCAAGCTCTCGTCGGCCAGGATGGCGTTGGCGCTCTTCAGAGCGGCGGTGAAGGCCTGCACGCTCTCGGCGGTGTACAAGGAGGTGTCAATCTCGTTGGCCTGGTTAATCAGGTCTTCCAGGATGGACTTGTCTGCCTTATACCGCTGAGCCAGGATGGCGTTCAGCAGGGCCTCTGCCACAGGCTGGATGTCCTCGTCCATAGCGTCGCCGTCTTCATAGACTGCCTTGGCGTTAGCCAGGGCGTCCACCAGCTGCTGCCAGTTATCGCTCACATACTTGCTTTCGTCCATGGCCTCGGCGCGCTCAATGAGCAGGTCCAGGGTGGTCTTGTCGCCCTGTACCAGGCCCAGGCCCCAGATGCCTTCCAGCAGGTTGTCCCATGCTGCGTTGATCTCTTCCTGGCTGGCATATTCGTTATCCAGCACGACCTTGGCTTCTGCCAGAGCCTTCTCGAAGATCTCCACTGCGCTGTCCACAACGCCTTCCGTGTTCAGGGTCTCGGCATACTCTACAGTCTTCTGCAGCAGGGTCTTGTTCGTCTTCGGGGGCTCGCCATAGTAGACGCGGGTTCTCTCAGACTTGTTGCCTGCAAAGTCTTCCAGCTGCACTTCAATATAGCCGGATTCGCCCTGCAAGCTCAAACCCGTCAGATCATCTACGCCGCGAGTCACGTTATTTTTCAGCACATTGCCATTGGAATCCCAGGCGGTCAGGTGCCACCAGTCATATACCTTCGGGCTATCAATTGTCCAGCCCTTTCCAAGGGGATGCTGGTACACAATTCCTTCATACGGCTCACAGAAGTTATCTACCAGCTGACCGGAAATATCTGTATATACAACTTCTTTCCCTTCCGCATCCAGATAGGACAGGCGCAGATAGTAGTTACTGCCATCCGTTACCGGTACAGGGACCGTACCCGTAGTGGCTCCCTTTTCAAAGGTTGCCGTATAGCGTTCGCCTTCGTGGTCATAGGGATTGTTTGCGAAGGTCATTTCTGCACGGATAGAAGTATAGTCTGCCGTTCCGTTGGTCCAAGAAACATCGATGGAGCCTTCTTTTGCTTCTGCCTTCAGCTCAGACGGCGCTGCATCCAAATCACGCACGATGGTCGCCGGAGCGCTCTCCACTCCATTTGCGTTCTCTGCCGTTACCTTAATGGTAACTTTTCCTTCCTTGGTGTACAGGTCCTTGATATAGTACATATCGTTATAGGCGCCGCCAAGGTAAACTTCCGTGCCATCCTCGTACTCTGCATACACATTGTACTGTTCTACATCGCTGTAATCAGCCAAATCCCAGGAAATATAAGTTTCCGTAGAGTTAAACGCCTTGTCAATCTTCAGGCCGGTAGGCGCATCCGGGACAGCCTGATCATCGTTGATGGAAATCTCACCGATGTTCATCTGATAATCCGCAATATCCGTCTCGTTGGGATCAAAGGCCAGGCCAAAGGCTGCCAGGGTCTTGCCAGCATAACCGGACAGGGCTAGGCTTGCCTTGGTCCATTCGGTGGACTGCTTGCCGGAACCCGCGATGGGCAGATACACGATTTCATTGGGGTTCTCTTCAAAAATCAGAGCAACCTTCATCTCGGATGCGTCGTCCCCAGTGGACTTGTAGTAGGTAATATCGAATTTGGAGTTTTCGTTGATATCCAGCTTGGTTTTGAACAAGCGGAGCAGATGTTCTACAGACAGCGGGCCCTTGGCAACCAGGGAGCTGCCGCCGTCATAGCCGCCGATCTGGTTCAGCTCGAAAGCAGGATTGTACTTCTCACCGTAATCGAAGTCAAAATCAAGGGTATATTCGCTTCCATCAGCGGTTTCATACCACCACTGCCAAGTAGGAGTGACATCCTGGAGGTTGATGTTTGCCCACTCGTTGTCGTTAGAGACCTCGCCATTCACAAAGTACTGCATACCGTGGCCGGTATTGAAGTTGGTGGTAAAGTCGGTTCCGTCAATTACAGAACGCTCGGAAATAAAGGCCGCCATGCCAGGCCAGGACTGGTATTCACCATGGACCGGGCTAACACCATCGGATTCTCCTCTGGTGGAATCATTTGCGGTCTCATAGGGATTGGTGTCGGCATTCAAAATTTGGCGGAGAAGTTCAGCACGTTCTTCTTCCGTATAGTCGGTAGTCGGTTTGTCAAAGAGGGTTACTCCCTTCATGACATAATCACTGCTATTGGCATAGTGCGGCTGATTGCTGGCACCGGACCACCAGGTACGCTCACGAGCAATCACATACTTCTGATAGTCGGAATCTCCGCGGCGGTTCTCGCTATAGGAGTTATTTCCGGTGTGTCCGAAAACCTGTTCGTCCAGGTGTCCCCATGCAGTTTCACTGCCTAAAGTAGCGATACCGGTACGGGGTACCAAATTTTCATCCAATAGGTTATTCAATGAACCACGGACACCAGAGAAACCAGTCTGGCCGGCTTCCAAAGTCTGGAATACGGTCTTCCGGGCATCCAAACCCAAGGAATTCATAATGTTTACGGAACCATCCACCTGGGCTTTACTGGGGCCCGGGTTCATGTACAGAGAGTTGGCTGCCACTGTTTCATCGTCTGTTCCTTTGACCCAGTTGCTGAATCCTGTAGCGTCCTTGTTGGAATAGTCAATCCTTCCCCAAGAACTCTGGTTGTTCTGACCATACAGGCAGGAAGCGTACGACTGTACATAGATGCCCTGTTCAGTAATCTGACGGCAGAACTCCTCGTACATGGGCATATAACTTGCCGGAAGATTTTCTTCCGCGTTGATGAAGTAACCATCAAACCCATAGTACTTTGCGATCTCCACCATCTTATCCGCTATAGGATACCGACCATTTTCATCAGTAAATAAAACCTGGTTTGTATGCTCGGTACGGGGGAAGAACATTCCGCCCAGAGATTTTACGCCATTTTTATGGGCAGCATTGGTATAGTCCGGGTTCGGCATGGCAATGGCGCCGAATTCATAAGCCCGTTCCCACCAGCCTGCTTCCATATCCATCAATTCATACGGAGTAGGTGCAGTAACAACGCCATGCCACTCTGCATAGTAGTCTTCATACTGCCAGAACTGATGCAGATACTGCGCAAACTTGTCATTATACAGCGGTGGCCGGATAAACTGGTTGCCATAGTCGCCAGCAAGCGACAAGCACTCAACTTCCTGTGTAAGCAGGGGATTAGCTTGTGTTGCGTTAAACGCCTCGTTGCGCTCCTGCAGCGGCACCTTTGCACGCATGAACTCACTGTACTGATCATCGCCGGGCTCCCACTCCAGCACATCGTTTACGCGCCAGTGCGCATAGGTCGGCTGGTTGTCACCAAAATAGCCCTGCTCGCCGGGACGCGGCGGCATCGTATCGCCGCCTGCAAAAACCAGGCTCATATTTCCTAGGCTAGCCGAGGCAACCATAGCAGCTGCCAAAAAGACTGACAAGATTTTCTTTGTCTTTTTGCCTTTCATAAAAATTCCTCCCATTTACTATATTTTCACAAACTCCTGTTTTTAAAATAAAAGTCTATCACCCTCATTTCTTTAAGCAATGTATGATATAGCTTTGTAAAACCTCCTTTTTATTAGATTTTTACCAGAAATTTTATTGGTTATAGTATACTATAGCGTCGAGAAAAAACGGTAGCACAAAAGTATACAAATTAGTACAAAACTCCTTTTATTTTTTATACTAAACCTCGTCGGCCCAATATATAGTTCCAATTTGCCATTTTGAACTAAAAATCACGTCCTCTTATCCCAAAAAAGCAAACCCCCGGAACCGGGGATTCCGGTTCCGGGGGTAAGGAACATTAAAGAAAGGGGGAAATCCTAAAATCAAGCGATTGAATATTGTCCTTATGCTCTGCTCTTTCTGCGAATGACCACAAAGGCTCCTGCGGAGGGCAGCAGCACGGCCAGGGCGCCCAGGGCAATCAGGTTGTTGTCACCGGTAGCCGGGCTGTCAGGCCCCGGTTTGTCCGGCTCCTCTGGATCTGGGGTATCCGGGTTGTCAGGGTCCGGGGTGTCCGGCTCCTCCGAGTCCGGGGTATCCGGATTGTCAGGGTCCGGATCGACGGTTACCGGGTTCCCATGAATGGAAAGGGAGCAAGTGTATGTCCCAGGCTGCGTATCTGCGGGGAAAGACAAGTCCACACCCTCTGACAAATTCCACAGAGATACTTCTTGAGTAAATTCCTACCCCTCGCCGGATACCCGGAGCGTCCCGGACAGCACGCCTTGGGAGGTCTGGGCGTTGTACTCTGTGAGCTCCACGCCGTTAGCGTCTAAAAGTTCTGCCAATTCCAGATGTACGGTTTCACCCGCCGCACAGGAGGCGGAAGCAGCGGTCAGCCGGCCTGTAAAATGCTCCCCCGACTGCAATACTGCTGTCCTCTGGCAGGTCTCCCTGCACAGCCGCCGTGGAACCGCTTCCGGAGAGGATGAGCTGGAACTGCTGGGCATCCCCCGGCAGGGAAACAGGCTGTCCCGAAGTCAG
>ERZ1643246.3169-NODE-3169-length-14547-cov-17.480886_pt1 | contig 14547 bp, 13 predicted proteins | sample MGYA00579265_ERZ1643246 | MGnify/ENA primary metagenome ERZ1643246 (study PRJEB29033, sample SAMEA4952261) | chicken gut metagenome | biome: Broiler Chicken; feature: Gastrointestinal Tract; material: Caecum | place: Ireland | collected 2018 | study: Broiler... | reverse complement strand
ATCCATCCATTGGATTTTAAGTCCTGTGCGTCTGCCAGTTCCGCCACTGCGGCATTTTGTACTTTCAGTTTACTGCAAAGGGCATACGCGCCAAGCACTGTCCCTTTTAACTTACTCGTACAATGGGCGATGGTGGATTCGAACCACCGAAGGCTTTGCCAGCAGATTTACAGTCTGTCCCCTTTGGCCACTCGGGAAATCGCCCTTATAATTTCTGTTCTCACAAGTTAAAATTATAGCATACCCCTCTAAAAATGCAAGCATTTTTTCGTATTGAGATGTATGAAATCCTTTCAGTATCCGGCAGGGCTGTTCTCTATAACGAGACAGCTTCCCGCCGTTCTTTTTCCTATTCTTTTTCGGTCGCTATAGTTCCTGATCCAGCACGCATTTTACAATGATCGCTCCATGGGAAGGCACCTCCAGATGGATCACTCCAGCCTTGCATTCGTGGATCTTCTTTACCAGGCTGTATCCGAAATCTCCCGTTACCATAAGCTGCTTGAATTTGCAGGTTCTGGATCTGGGGATCCCCAGCTCCCATACGGAAAGCTCCACCATCTTGGTCTGGTCACTGTTATTAATAGTTACCACCGTCTTCTCTTTATCTGTAAATCTGCCGTAGCTGATCTGCTGGTAATCGTTGGCCAGAAATTTCACAGAGCCTCTCAGCAGTTCGCGGTTTTCTTTGTGGATCCTGATAATGTCTTTATGGAAATTGATCAGTTCCTGATCTTCCCTCCCCCAGGGATACGTCCTTCTGTTATCCGGATCCGTAAATCCGCACAGTCCCGCCTCGTCTCCATAATAGATGGTAGGCGCTCCCGGCCAGGTCATCTGGATCACTACCGCTTCCCGGAAAACAGCTTTGTTGATATCCTGTTGGGCGGCTTCACTTCCCAGATTTTCTACCCGTCCCACTTTATGGTTGGTCCTGGTAAGGAAACGGGAATGGTCGTGGTTGGACAGCTCGTTCATGGCTGTCATTAAAGAGGGCGCATAAAAGCTGGACATATGATATTTCATAGAACCGATAAAGCAATCGCTGTTTCCCAGCATGCCCTCGTTAAATTCATCACTGTGCTTCTCCATCCCTGTAAGGAACCAGGTCACAGGCTCCATAAACGCATCGTAATTCATCACTGTATCCCACTGGTCCCCTTCCAGCCAGGATTTAGCCTCCCCGTAATGCTCTGCAAGGATCAGTGCATCGGGATTGGCTTCTTTCACATTTCTCCGGAATTCTCTCCAGAACTGATGATTGTATTCGTTGCTGTGACCCAGATCCGCAGCCACGTCAAGGCGCCAGCCATCCACATTATATGGAGGGGACACCCATTTTCTGGCTATGCTCATAATATAATCATAGAGCCTTGGAGATTCCTCATAATTCAGCTTAGGCAGGGTATCATGGCCCCACCAGCCATCATAAAACTGATTATAAGGCCAGCTATACTCATTATGAAAACGGAAAAACGTCCGGTATGGACTATCCTGAGAGATATAGGCGCCTTTTTCATATCCGTTTTGGTTCTCATAGATCTTCTCCCGGTCCAGCCATTTATTAAAGGATCCGCAGTGATTGAACACTCCGTCCAGGATCACCTTCATCCCTCTTTTATGGATCTCTTCCACAAGACTGACAAAGAAAGCATTGCTTGCTTCCAGATTTACCTTATCTGTCACCCTCTCAATATATTTGGTGGCATGAGCATTGTCCTTATCACCTTCTGCCAGGACCTCTCCTCCGTCTTTTATGATCTTTCCGTAATGAGGATCGATATAATCGTAATCCTGACTGTCGTACTTGTGATTGGAGGGAGATACAAACAGCGGATTAAAATAGATCACATCTACTCCCAGATCCTTGAGATAATCCAGTTTATCCAGAACCCCCTGAAGATCTCCTCCATAGAAATCCCTGACGTCCATAGCCTGGGGAGGACGGTTCCAGTCTTCCACTTTTTTCACATGTTCATCAATATAGGCATATTCACCTGTAACCACATCATTGGAAGGATCCCCGTTACGGAATCTGTCCACAAAGATCTGATACATAACTGCGCCTTTGGCCCAATCCGGTGTCTTAAATCCCGGCACGATCCCGAAGCAGTAATGCTCATCAATTTCCCTGGTAACGCCTATCTGGTTATAATAGCAGTGGATCTTCCCTGAAATGATCTCAAAATAATAACGGATGGTCTCATTTCCCAGTTTTACATCTGTTCCGTAATAGTCAAACCCATCCTTAGACTCCATCCACTCCATAGGCTGTCTCACATCATCATATACTAAAAAAATAAAGTCCACATTATTTTTCTTTGTGCGGATGCGGATATTTACCGTGTCTCCGGCTTCCGGTTCTGCCGGCGTCCTGTAATTTTCTGTCTCATCACTAAAAACCGCACGTTTATTGAAAGTGGGCCTCATATTAGTCACATATTCCTGAATTTTCCTTGCATCATTAAGATTTTCGTAATTCATACTGCATCCTCTCCATATTTTAGCAAAACCTAATCCTGTTCCTGCTTTGCTGAATTACTTCATATTATTATTCTATCCTACCAGGTCCATATATACAACCACTATTTCCACAGATTTTTTGTACATTTTTTGTTATTTTTACTTAACCATTCAGCCATCAGCCAAGATCTCGCTTCGGCTCTGAGCTATATTACCGAATAGTTATATTTTTACATAGTAAAACAGCCAGTCTGCTGACTGGCTGTTTTGGAGAAGGTATTTCTTCTTATGGGGTGTAGCAAAAACTATATAATGTATTGGGGGGTTTTTACAGTAATTATAATAGCATGCCCCACAAAAAAAGTCTGCACAATCTTGACTTTTTTTCGTAATTTTTTTTGACCAATTTTAACATAACTGGTCCGTCCACTTTTCACATATCTATGATATTCTGCATAAAAACCCGCTAAAACAGAGCTTCAAACTCTTCTCTGCCGATTTTTTCCTTCTCGATCAGCAAAGCTGCGCATTTATGGAGCACTTCTTCATTCTGAGAAAGGATTTCTTTGGCCTTTATATAGGACTCATCAATGATCCTCTTGACTTCACTGTCAATAAGAGCCGCCGTCTGGTCTGCATAATTCTTGGTATGACCGAAATCCCTGCCAATGAAGACTTCGTCTTCATCACCGCCATACTGGATCATACCTACCTTTTCAGACATTCCATACTGGGTCACCATAGCTCTGGCCATCTGAGTAGCCTGCTTGATATCCTGGGAGGCGCCGGTGGTAATGTCATGGAAGATCAGCTCCTCTGCTACACGTCCGCCCAGATCCACCACAATATTCTCCAGCATCTTCTTCTTGCTGTTAAACATCTCATCCTGTTCCGGGAGAGGCATGGTATAACCTGCCGCGCCCATTCCTGTAGGGATAATGGAGATCGTATGAACAGGCCCCATCTCCGGCAGCAGATGAAAGAGAATGGCGTGGCCTGCCTCATGGTAAGCAGTGATCTTCTTTTCCTTCTCAGAGATCACCCGGCTCTTCTTCTCTGCGCCGATCCCGGTTTTTATAAATGCCTGACGGATATCCCCCTGGTTAATAAAAAATCTTCCGTCTTTGGCAGTAATAATAGCTGCCTCATTCATAAGATTCTCCAGATCAGCCCCTGTATATCCGGCGGTAGTCCTGGCAATTTCTTTCAGATCCACATCCTCGCCAAGAGGCTTCTTTGCCGCATGGACTCTGAGGATCTCTTCTCTGCCCTTAATGTCAGGCCTTCCTACTCCTACTTTCCTGTCAAAGCGGCCGGGACGCAGGATAGCCGGGTCCAGGATATCCACCCGGTTGGTAGCTGCCATCACGATGATCCCTTCATTTACCCCGAAACCGTCCATCTCTACCAGAAGCTGGTTCAAGGTCTGCTCTCTCTCGTCGTGGCCTCCTCCCATACCGGTGCCTCTTCGTCTTGCCACTGCATCGATCTCATCAATAAACACGATACAGGGAGCATTTTTCTTTGCTTCTTCAAACAGGTCCCGGACACGGGAAGCGCCTACGCCTACGAACATTTCTACAAAATCTGAACCGGAGATAGAAAAGAAGGGAACGCCGGCCTCGCCTGCGATAGCCTTTGCCAGAAGGGTCTTACCGGTTCCCGGAGGTCCTACAAGAAGCACGCCTTTGGGGATCCTGGCCCCTACCTTCACATATTTCTGAGGCTCCTTTAAGAAATCTACGATTTCTTCCAGTTCTTCTTTTTCCTCCTGAAGGCCTGCCACATCTTTAAAAGTTACTTTTTTATCTGCATCCGTAGACATTTTTGCCCTGCTCTTGCCAAAATTCATCATCTTGGCGTTGCTGCCGCCGGACATCTGCCGGTTCATCATATTCATGATAACCAGTACCAGCACTACTGTAAGGATCAGGGGAAGCACAGAGGTCATAAACACATTGTCCCCCGGTACATCCGCCACCTGTATGGCCACATCGCTCTCCGCCTTCAGAGTATCCTGAAGCTCTTTTACGTCCAGAGAATAAAAGCTGTGCTCTTCCCCATTTTTCATACGGACTGTTACCTGGCCGGTAGGTGTCTCTCTGTTTGGATGGATATATACCTGCGATACCTCTCCTTCCTCTATGTCCTGCTGAAATGCCTGCTCTGTATAGCTGTAGTCCCGGGTCATCTGCCTGGAGACAAACCAGAACCCGAAAACTATGAGCAATAGAAGCACCAGAGCCGGCATCCAGTTTCTTGCCTGCTTATTCACGTCTTTGTTTCTCCTCTCTTTCCTTATTTCGTCTGCTGCCGCAGCAGTTCACAATACAAAGCAGCATCTTTTGCTGCCATGCCGCGTTTTACTGAACCGCTGTTTAAAATTCCACCACACCGATATAAGGCAGATTTCTATATCTCTGCGCATAATCCAGCCCGTAGCCTACTACAAATTCATCGGGAATGTTAAAGCATACATAATCTACCTTCACATCTTTTACTCTTCTCTCAGGTTTATCCAAAAGAGTACACAAACGGATACTATTGGGATGTCTCTGTTTCAGGATCTCGATGAGATAGCTCAAAGTCCTTCCGGAATCTATGATATCCTCTACGATAAGCACATCTTTTCCCTCTATAGCCTCATCCAGGTCTTTGACAATACGCACTACACCGCTGGAACTGGTATCATTTCCATAGCTGGATACAGACATAAAATCAAGACTCACCGGAACCGTCACTCGCTTTGCCAGTTCACAGGTAAAAAATACGCCGCCTTTCAATACGCATATCATATGAACGGATTTTCCTTCATAATCTCTGCTGATCTGCTCTCCGATCTCGCAGATCCGCCGGTTTACTTCCTCTTCACTCAACAGTTGACGGATTCTTTCACTCATCTTCCTTTACTCCTTTTACATGTACTTCTAACACTGTTTTTGTCTGACTGGTAATCTTATAATGCCCGCTGATACGCAGACCCACCGCCCAAAGGATATGGGAACCCTCAGCCAGAAGAGTGATCCTGTCTCTCTCCTGACGTGGAATCTTACAGTCAATAAAATAATCTTTCAGTTTCTTCCGTCCTCCCTGGGCATTTATAGTAATATAATCCCCCGGTAAGCGGAACCTTACTTCAAGACTGTCTTTTATTTTATCATAATCAAACCATTTCGTATATGTTTTTTCTGGAATTTGCTGTTTTTCATAGGGAAAGATCCGGAATTCCAGAGAAACTTTTTCCCTCTGCTCTTCTTCCTTCCTTCCAATGACAAGGGTTCCATATTCCAGACGGGCCTGCAGGTCATAAGGAAGCGATACGCTGGATCCGGTATCTGCCATAAGGAGATTTTTTACTGCTTCAATATGGATCCTGGCAATATCCTTCTGACTTCCGGCTGCCCGGGTCAAAACTTTTCTGAGCACATACTCCTGCATGATCTCTTTTTCACCGGAAAGTTTTCCAGAGACTACATACTGCTCTTCCTGTTTCTTTACATAGCTTCCATAGAGTTTATCCGCCTGCTCCTCCAGATATTCCTCTATTTTTGCCATATATCCGGCGGTGATCCCTATATGGCTTACCGCCCGGGGATTGATCTGCTCCATCTGCGGTATCAGGATCTGCCGTATCCTGTTTCTGGTATAGGAAAGATCCTGATTCGTGCTGTCTTCCACCCAGGAGCTTCCCTTCTGTCGCAGATATTCCCGTATTTCCTCTCTGGAAATACACAGAAGGGGACGGATATAGTTCTTTTTTCCCTCTTTTTGTACCGGCCGGATCCCGGCCAGTCCCCCGGCTCCCGTTCCCCGGATAAGGTTGTGGAGTACAGTTTCTGCCTGGTCATTTTCATGATGGGCCAGAGCAATACGGAATTTTTCGGGACTGGTCCCCCAGGCTCTTCCCTCCTCCTCAAAAGCCATGCGCCTGGCGATCCTGCCGGCTTCTTCCAGGGAAAGTTTCTGGGCAGCCGCTATCTCAGGCACCGGACAATACCGGATAGTAAGAGGGATCTTCAGTTCCTCGCAGAGTTTTTTAGTAAACTCCTGGTCTCTGCGCGCTTCTTCTCCCCGGATCCCATGGTTTATATGGATCCCCCGAAGGGCAAAATCCTGTTTCTTCTGATATTCTTTTAACAAAAACAACAGGCATACCGAATCTGCTCCCCCGGAAATCCCAAGGAGCACCTGGCTGCCCGTTTCTATCATCTTGTATTCTTCTATATAGGAAAATACCTTTTCTTCTATCTTCATCTTCTCGTATCTATTTCCTCCATAAACCTGCTGCCAGCACTGTCATATCATCTGTGGCCTTATATTCACAGTATGTAAGGACTCTTTCCAGGATCCCCTTTCCCAGCTCCTGCGCCGCAGTCGTATTTACTTCCATAATGATCTCCTTCATCGTCTCCTCCGGTTTCTCCCCAGGCAGGGCATCCAGCACTCCATCCGTGACCATGATCAGGAAATCTCCTTCATAGAGTTTTTTGGTGGAAGACTCAAAATCAGCCTGCTGTACCAGTCCAAGAGCCAGACTTGTTGAGGAAATCGCCTCCACCCAGCGGCTTCTCTTGATAAAGGTGGTGGCTGCCCCTGCTTTTAAAAAATGGCACATACCGGAATACAGGTCCACGATAGAAATATCCACTGTAGAAAACCGTCCATTCCGATTTTTTAAGTTCAACACGGAATTGACCATTTTCGCTGCAGTTTCTCCGGAAAATCCCGCTTCTACAAGCTGTTCCAGAGTATCCACTACCGTCTCGCTTTCCCTGGACGCCTCCAGTCCGGAGCCCATGCCGTCTGAAAGACAGATAAAAAATTGTCCATTCTCTTCCGCGGCGCAGGTATAGTTATCTCCGGATACAGTTTCTTTCTCCTTGGTGATCTTGGCCGCTCCATAAAGGATCTTGAAATTTACTTCCTCCATAAATCCAAGAACCCCATAATCTTTGGTGATCAAAGTCTTTCCCTCAGACCTCACTGTCATCCTGCAGCCGCAGATCTGAGAAAGGGCTTCTGCTGCTTCCCCGGCAGGGATGCAGGTGCCTCCCCTGGTACATAGTTCTGCATAATACCGCTGTTTTCCATCCGGCTGTTCTAGCGTCCACATGTTCCGCAGCCGGATATGCCGCTTCTTCAGCTTTCTGGCAAAATCGTCCCGAAACTGCATGTCCACCTCGGTCAGGTCGAAAAGATCTTTGGATAAAAGCTTCATAAGCTGAGCCATCTCTCCCAGTTGCTGGGCTACCGCCATTCGATTCTCCAACAGTTTATTATTCCAGATAAGGTTCTGCCGTTCTCTGTCCATGATCCGCTGAAGTTCCTGAACCAGTTTTCCCTGGTTCACACATACTCCCGTCAGATCTGCCCTTGCTTTCCTCAGTTTTTCCTCGTCCTTTTCTTCCAGGATCCGCAAAAGCCCGTAAACCCTCTGATAAGTCTGAGGATAGTGCTGGGTCCAGCATACCTGGTTCAGGCTGCATTTTCTGCATACCTCTTCCCTGGCCTCCTCTATCAGATCCTTCAGTTCCGAACTGGAAAGATAGTCCTTTCTGCATGGCATGCCGTAGAAGCTGTTTGCCAGCTTTTGGAAGGATTCCGCATAGCGCTGCATTTTTTCTTTCTGTGGATGCCGGTCATAGTCCAAGGCCGCCGCACTTTTTTTCATCTCTGAAAAAATAGTTTTTGCCATGTCACGTAATAACAGCAGTACGCTGATCACGAGCATGGCAATGATCCATTCCTGCATCTTCTTCCCTCCCTGAATAAGCAACCGCTATCAGAAGAGTATTATAGATGCTTTTCTCTCTGAACTTTGTCAAAAACCGTCTTCCGCGGAAAAAAACTTTCAGACAAAAATCCCCTTTTATCCCTCTGCTTCCTCAGAGCTGCTGTCTGCCTGCCGGGAAGCTTTCCCGTCCTTAGAATCTGCGCTATTCTGAGAGGTTTCGCTGTCCTGAGAATTTTCATCATTTTGACTGTCCTGTGTATCCCGGGAACTCTGTGTACTTCCGGAATCTTCTGTATCCTGGGCGTTTTCCTCTGAATCGCCTTCTTTAAAGACGATCTCATTTTCCTTTACCAGTCCCAGTTTCTCCCTGGCTGTCTCCTCCACGTATTCATCTGTCTTCATATATTCTTTCAGATCATCAATCTCTGTGGTACGTTCTTCTTCTTCCTCGATCTGCTGATCCAGTTTTTTGATCTGGGAATCGTAGGAGGAAAGCTGATCCTGCAGAGCAACGCTTTTTCCCATCATTCCCACAAAAAGGATACCTACCACAAAAGTAATGCTAACCATTGCGATCCTGGTCTGAGATTTTCTTTTCTTTGCTTTTTTCATTCCAACGCTTCCTGATTCTTTGTATGGGCTTTCGTTCATATAGGGCAATTTTAACTCTGACCAGCCAAAATTTCAACCTTTTTCTGCATATTCTAATAGGTCTTCCTATAATTCCCAGGAACCTTCCTATTTTCCTCAAAATAGCAGAAATATATTTCACCAAAATCATACTGGGACCGGCATGATACAGCAATGCTCCCAAACCGGCAAATAAAAGAACATAGATCCGTATCATACCATCATTTTCCCTATAAATCAGGTTAAACAAATATATCCCTGAAGCACACCAGTACAGAATATCCTCTATCCCAACCCAAAATGAGCTGTGATCTGCAATGTTTCTGAAAATGCGGAGAATATCATAACAGACTGCCAGAAAGACACCTGCCAGGAAGGCATCTGCAGCAAGCAGCAGTTCTCCCTGCATATAGCCGCTCATGTAAGTCATTGAAACAGCCTTTTCAGCATTCCTTCTCCCCCCTTGGCTTTGGTAATCCCCTGGCTGTATATAAGACTGTCTACTTTTCCCTCTATATCGACCTCCTGTCTCTCCAGATCCAGACGGGTCACATGAAGCCCCTCTCCCTTTATGGAAAGAGTTCCCGCCTCTGTCACCAGACTGATTTCCTTTTCATCGAAGGAATTTACGTCCCGCACCCCTTGGATACACCCTTTCTGCCGGTCAGTAAGCTGCAGACAGTGGGCCTTTTTGTTCTGTTTTTCTTCCAAAAGAAAATCAATCCCCCATATTCTTCCTTATGAAAGATTATATGGGGGATTGAACCTGAATATGATTCTTGGCGGGCCTCAAATTCATGGACTTTCATGCAAGCATGAAATCCATGACCTTTCGGCGTGCTTCTATCCGTTCATGTGACACCACGGATTTCTCCGCCCTTCAGGCTCCCGAAATCCTGAAAACATTCAAAATCCGCCCTGTCGGGCTCCTTTTTCATGTTTTAGCGGGCCTCAAATTCATGGACTTTCATGCAAGCATGAAATCCATGACCTTTCGGCCCTGGTGTCACAGGTATTTGAACAGCTCGCTGGCTGCTTCTTTTTTGACTGTTTCCTGTACGTCAAGTACTTCTACACGAACAGTTCTGCTCCCGAACTGGATCTCCAGGATATCTCCTGCCTTTACCTGGGCGGATGCCTTGGCTGGTTTGCCATTGATCAGCACGCGGCCTGCGTCGCAGGCTTCGTTTGCCACGGTCCTTCTTTTGATCAGACGGGATACTTTTAAATATTTATCAAGTCTCATTTTCTATTATGCGTTCACTAAATCCTTTAAAGCTTTTCCAGCTTTGAACTTCGGAGTTTTGGAAGCTGCGATTGTCATTGTCTCTCCTGTCTGAGGATTTCTTCCTTCTCTTGCAGCTCTCTCAGAAACTTCGAAAGTACCGAATCCAACTAACTGAACTTTTTCACCTTTCTTCATTTCTTCAGATACAACATCAACGAAGGCCTTTAAAGCTGCTTCTGCATCTTTCTTGGATAACTGTGTTTTCTCTGCCATAGCAGCAACTAATTCTGTTCTGTTCATGAGTATTTCCTCCTAAATATAAATCAAGCTAAAGTCTACCGCCACTGCGGTCTACAGTTATTTATACCGTGTTTCCTATGGTTTGTCAAGCATATCCGGAAATTTCTCAGGCTACAAAAATACTTTCCACAAAATTTCTCCATTTTTCTTTCTGATCCCTTAATTTTTCCAGTTTTTCCAGGTTTTTTCCCGGTATCCAGGCCTTATTATGGGTATAATAATAATTTGCCAGCTTCCAGTATTTCTCCGGATAAGAAAACCGGATCCGGAGATTTTCCATTTCTTCACGGCTAAGAGGCCGGACCTGCTGATAGCTCAAAAGGATTTTTCTGCCCAGAGCCATATCCCATTGATGCTTTTCCAGTACCTTCCTCATAAAACGGTAAAGGTCGCCTGTCTGGATGTCAAAATTCCACTTATCAAAATTTGTTACAGCTCTGACTTTTCCTTCTGATAAAAGAATGTTGTGCTGGTTAAATTCTCCATGACAGACGGTTCCTCTTTCCAGTTCCTGCTGACGGAGTTTTTCGTATCCGGAAGCTTCCAGTCTTTGCAGCGCCTCCTCCCCATGTCCCAGAAAATCCCGGACTGTGTCCAACAACTCCTGTTCAAAAGGATTTTTCTGCTGTTTCCCCAGTATAAATTTCCGGATCTTTTTAAGTTCCCGGTTATGACGCTGGAATTCACTGCGCAGAGATTCCCGCACATAATGCCTCTGTACCGGCATGCACATTACTTTATGTAAACTTGCCAGGGCAGAAACCCCCTTGCAGATTTCTTCCTCACTGCGGGTATCGCATTCTTTTCCTTCATACCACTTTTTTACAATATAAGGAACATTTTCACTGTCTCCCGATATATAGGAACCTTCCTTGTTGCTCAGGATCTGGTCCGTCCCTATGGGAGAGGCCCCGGAGATCTTCTCTAAAAGCTTCGCCTGGTGCTCCAGCTTCCTGGCTGTTCCCCAGTATTCACGGATCAGTACAAGACCCTCCTGAGTCTCGCAGATCAATGCCCCCCTGCCCCGGTATACGGCCCCGGCTTCCAGTCCGTACTGCTCCAACACGCTCAGACCACGGTCATACACATCGTTCTCCCCCTTTTTTCATATCCCTTTCATTGTATGCAGGGGGATCCGGGGTTAGAAGAGTTTCAAAGGCGGGACAGCAGATATTCTTTTGTATTTTTTTCAGGATCTTCCAAAACGATCTCCAGAAATCTGTTCAGGGTCTCTCCGATCTCTTTTCCCGGTTTCATGCCGGCCTGGATCAGATCTTTTCCGGAAACCGCCAGATCTTTTATGGAAACGCACTCCTTTTTCCTGAGGATTTCTTCATAAATTTCTCCAAGCCGGTCCAGCCACTCTAGTTTTTCTTTCTGATGATAAACACTCTGGGCCATAATATCTCCTCTCCTTACTTCCAGCAGAAGAGGGAAAAGCTCCGTACCAGTCTTGGAAAGCGCTCTGCGTACAGACCGGGGATCTGCCTGCCATGGACATTCATGCCAGCGGACCAGCATTCCTACTTTATTGATGGTATCGTTATCAAAGCGGAGCCGCTTTAATACGTTCCTGGCGATCTTCTCGCTCTGGGCAGGATGACCATAAAAATGATCAATTCCTTTTTCATCTCTTGTCCTTGTCTCCGCTTTTCCCAGATCATGAAAAAGAAGGGTCAGCCGCAGGACGCGGTCGGCTCGCACCTCTTCCAGCGCTTTCAAAGTATGTTCCCCTACATTATAACAATGATGGGGATTTTCCTGAGGCGTCTCCATAGCTTTATCGAACTCATACAGAAAGATCTTCGTCAGGCCCAGTTCCCAGGCGGTCTTCAGATATTGGGGATTCGGAGAAACAAGAAGCTTTACCAGTTCTGTCTGGATCCTCTCCGCGCTGATCTTTCTGAGGGTCTCTCCCAGTTCCCTGGCAGCCTCCCTGGTCTTTTCTTCTATGGAAAATCCAAGCTGGGCAGAAAAACGCACCGCTCGGAGGATACGCAGGGCGTCTTCCGTAAATCTTTCCCTGGGATCTCCCACACAGCGGACCACCTTATTTTTCAGATCTTCCACGCCTCCGAAAATATCTACCAGACCGGTCCTGTGATTATAGGCCATGGCGTTAATGGTAAAATCCCTGCGCCTTAAATCTTCTTTCAGACTGGGCGTAAAGATCACCTCTTTGGGATGACGGCCGTCTTCATATTCTCCATCGATCCGGTAGGTCGTCACTTCAAATCCTTCTTTCTCTATAAGCACTGTTACAGTTCCATGCTGGATCCCCGTGTCCACAGTCCTCCGGAAGATCTTTTTTACCTCCGCCGGAGTAGCGGAAGTGGTGATATCCCAATCCGCCGGTGAACGGTGAAGGAGGCTGTCCCGGACACAGCCTCCCACTACATAAGCATCATATCCATGTTCCTGTAAAGCATCTATGATCTTTTCTGCCTTTTTTGGAACTTCAATCCTCATAATTAATAAGCACGCCCCCAGTAAACCATTTTCTTGGCCGGTTTTCCGCATACCACACACTTGTCAGACAGGTTTTCCTGCTCAAAAGGTATACATCTTGCCGTAGCCTGAACATCCTCTTTTACCTTATCTTCGCATTCTCTGCAGCCGCACCACATGGCTTTTACAAAACCCGGTTTCTCATTAATAGTCTTTTTAAAAGAATCATAATCTGTTGCCACGTAGGTGTGGGCGTCTCTGTGCGCCCTGGCTCTTTCCAGCATTTCTTTCTGCATAGTATCCAGGATCTCCTGCACTTTGACTGCCAGTTCATCCAGAGAAACGGTTATTTTCTCTCTGGTATCTCTGCGGACAACCACTGCCTGATTTGCCTCGATGTCCTTTGGCCCACATTCAATACGGACGGGGATTCCTCTCATTTCCTGTTCTGCGAACTTGAATCCCGGACTCTTGTCTGTTGCATCTGTTTTCACCCGGATACCTGCCTCTTTTAACTGAGCCTCTAATTTTTCCGCTGTCTCCAGAACACCTTCTTTTCTCTGCTGGATAGGAATGATCACCGCCTGCACCGGTGCGATCCTTGGGGGCAGCACCAGTCCGCTGTTGTCCCCGTGGACCATGATCAGGGCCCCGATCATACGGGTAGTCATACCCCAGGAAGTCTGATGTACATACTGTAATTTATTCTCTTTATCTGTATACTGGATACCAAAAGCTTTTGCAAAACCATCTCCGAAATTATGGCTGGTTCCTGACTGCAGAGCCTTGCCGTCATGCATCAGGGACTCAATGGTATAAGTAGCCTCTGCGCCTGCAAATTTTTCCTTTTCTGTCTTCTTTCCTTTGATAACCGGAATAGCCAGTACTTCCTCGCAGAAATCCGCATAAAGATTCAGCATCTGGATAGTCCTTTCTTCCGCCTCCTCTGCTGTGGCATGGGCGGTATGTCCTTCCTGCCACAAAAATTCTCTGGAACGAAGGAAAGGCCTGGTCGTTTTTTCCCACCGTACTACAGAGCACCATTGATTGTATACCTTAGGCAGATCTCTGTGAGAATGGATCTCCTTAGAATACAGATCACAGAACAGCGTTTCCGAAGTGGGACGTACACAAAGTCTCTCCTGAAGCGGCTCCAGTCCTCCATAAGTCACCCAGGCCACTTCAGGGGCAAACCCCTCCACATGATCCTTTTCCTTCTGAAGAAGGCTTTCCGGAATAAACATGGGAAGATAAACATTCTCCACACCGGTCTCCTTAAACCTTCTGTCCAGCTCATGCTGGATATTTTCCCAGATCGCATATCCTGCCGGTTTGATCACCATACAGCCTTTTACACTGGTGTAGTCGATCAGCTCCGCTTTTTTCACTACGTCCGTATACCACTGGGCAAAATCCTCTTCCATAGAGGTGATCTCTTTCACAAACTTCTTATCCTTTGCCATTTTTCTGCTCCTTTTTATTTAATGATTTAAGCCTCCTGCATTAGGGCGTACATATCCTGTGCGAAAGTTTTTATTCTATAAAGCTGTTGCAATACATATGTCAGGAATATTTTCATTCCCGATCCATACGACAGTTCCATAGAATAGAAAAGACACCGGATCCCCATCCAGGGACCGATGTCATATTTCGGCGGTACCACCCTAATTGACGGCATACAGCCGTCCTCTCTCAGCTTTCCTAACGCCAAAGCCCGCGTCCTGCTCCTCGCAGGCAGCTCCAA
>ERZ1643246.3167-NODE-3167-length-14549-cov-66.714503_pt1 | contig 14549 bp, 6 predicted proteins | sample MGYA00579265_ERZ1643246 | MGnify/ENA primary metagenome ERZ1643246 (study PRJEB29033, sample SAMEA4952261) | chicken gut metagenome | biome: Broiler Chicken; feature: Gastrointestinal Tract; material: Caecum | place: Ireland | collected 2018 | study: Broiler... | reverse complement strand
GCGCCGGAGAACTCAAGCAGCGGTTTCTTGAACTGGCTTCCCTTTACGGTTGTCTCTTTGAATTTGGCAACCACATCGGTCTTCTCAGGCAGCTCTACCGCGTAATCGAAATATTTCTGTCCCTCCAGAGTGGACTCTGCGGGCTCCATGGTCAGAGCCTTGGCTCCCTTCTTGCCCGGGCAGACATTCGCGCAGGAACCGCATCCCGTACAATCCAGGGAAGAGATCACCATAGCGAACTTATATCCGTCCATACCGGTCATCTTCAGGGTCTTCATGCCTTCCGGAGCTTTCGCGGCCTCTTCCTCGGTCAGAGCAACCGGACGGATTACCGCATGAGGACATACATAGGAACATCTGTTGCACTGGATACAGTTGTCCGGATTCCAAACCGGCACATTTACTGCGATACCGCGCTTCTCGTATGCGGAGGAGCCGGAGGGAGTAGAACCGTCCACGTAATCCTTGAATGCGGATACGGGCAGGGAGTTTCCTTCCTGAGCGCTTACCTTGCTCTGGATGTTGTTTACGAAATCAACAACGTCCGCTCTGCCGCCCTCTGCGTGGGTCATCTGCAGACCTTCGTCTGCTGCGTTCTTCCAGCTTTCCGGAACCTGAACCTCAACTACCTGCTTAGCGCCCTCATCGATGGCTGCCCAGTTCTTCTGAACTACGTCATCGCCCTTGCGGCCGTAGGTTGCTTTCGCGGCAGCCTTCATCAGCTCGATGGCTTTCTCCTCGGGGATGATGTTGGCCAGCTTGAAGAACGCGGACTGCAGGATGGTATTGATACGGGTGGGTCCCATGCCGGTCTCGATACCGATCTTCACACCGTCGATGGTGTAGAATTTAATATTGTGATTGGCGATAAACGCTTTCACCTGGCCCGGAAGATGTTTCTCAAGGCCTTCCATATCCCAGGAGCAGTTCAGCAGGAAAGTACCGCCGTCCACCAGCTCCTGAACCATGTTGTATTTATTCACATAAGAAGGATTGTGGCATGCAACAAAGTTTGCTTTATGAATCAGGTAGGTGGATTTGATCGGCTTCTTGCCGAAACGCAGGTGAGACATGGTCACACCGCCGGATTTCTTGGAGTCGTAATCAAAGTATGCCTGAGCATACATATCCGTGTTGTCGCCGATGATCTTGATGGAGTTCTTGTTGGCTCCAACTGTACCGTCAGCTCCCAGTCCCCAGAACTTGCAGTTGATGGTGCCTTCCGGAGTGGTTACCAGAGGAGCTCCCTCCTCCAGGGAAAGGTTGGTAACATCATCTACGATACCGATAGTGAACAGCTTCTTGGAAGTGTTCTCATATACAGCAACGATCTGCGCCGGAGTGGTGTCCTTGGATCCCAGTCCGTAGCGTCCGCTGAATACCGGAACCTGATCGAACTTGCTTCCCTTCAGGGCAGCCACAACATCCAGGTACAGGGGCTCGCCCAGAGCGCCGGGCTCTTTGGTTCTGTCAAGAACAGAGATCTGTTTTACAGTATCCGGGATCGCGTCGATAAGAGCCTCAGCAACAAACGGTCTGTACAGGCGGACCTTTACAACACCGACTTTCTTGCCTGCAGCCAGCAGGTAATCGATGGTCTCCTCAATGGTATCGCATACAGAACCCATGGCGATGATCACATGCTCAGCGTCAGCGGCTCCGTAGTAGTTAAACAGCTTGTAGTCTGTTCCGATCTTCTCGTTTACTTTGTCCATGTACTCCTGCACGATAGCCGGAAGAGCATCGTAGTAGGGGTTGCAGGCCTCTCTGGCCTGGAAGAAGATATCCGGGTTCTGCGCGGAACCTCTCTGGCAGGGATGGTTGGGGTTCAGAGCGTGTTTTCTGAAAGCGTCAACCGCGTCCATATCTACCATATCTTTCAGATCTTCATAATCCCAGGTCTCGATCTTCTGGATCTCATGGGAAGTACGGAATCCGTCAAAGAAGTTGATGAAGGGAACTTTGCCCTTGATCGCTGCCAGATGGGCAACCGGGGTCAGATCCATAACTTCCTGTACGGAAGACTCGCACAGCATAGCCACGCCGGTCTGGCGGCATGCGTACACATCGGAATGATCGCCGAAAATAGACAGCGCGTGGCTGGCCAGAGCACGGGCGGATACGTTGAACACACCCGGCAGCTGCTCGCCGGCAATCTTGTACAGGTTCGGGATCATCAGCAGAAGACCCTGAGAAGCCGTGTAGGTAGTGGTCAGGGCACCTGCGGAAAGAGAACCGTGTACAGCGCCTGCGGCGCCTGCCTCGGACTGCATCTCTGTGATCTGCACTTCATGTCCGAAAATGTTCTTTCTCCCCTGGGTCGCCCACTCATCGGTAGCTTCGGCCATGGGAGAAGACGGGGTAATCGGGTAGATAGCCGCAACATCGGTAAACGCGTAAGACGCATGAGCGGCGGCATGATTACCATCCATGGTTTTCATCTTTCTTGCCATCTTGTTAATCCTCCTTAAAAAATGTACTGCCTTTAAACATACGAACTAATTATAACACCGTTTGAACGCAATGTCCACGGTACAGGGGGCATGTATTCTTAAAAAAACACGATATCTGCGCTATTTTCCGGCCTCTATGCGCTCAGCCAGATCATTCAGGTACACCCAGCGCTCCATCTTTTCATCCAGGATTCTTTCCGCCTCTTCTTTTTTCCGTATCAGCTCCTCCAGCTTTGTATACTGGGAGGCAGCCCCGGCGATGTCTTCGTCCAGAGCGGCGATGGTCTGCTCCAGGGCGGCGATCTCGCTGTCGATCGTCTCGTATTCCCGCTGTTCTTTATAGGTAAATTTCAGCTTCTGGCTGTGGCCGCGGCCCTCCTGGTTCTTTTTCTGCTGCCGCTGCTGCTCCTCTTCTTTTCCGCCGGATCCGTCCTCCTCGTCCGTCTTCGCGGCCTGCCAGTCGGACCATCCGCCCTCATACTGACCGATCTTTCCGTCTTTCTCAAAAGCAAAGATCCTGCGGACCGTCCGGTCCAGGAAATACCGGTCATGGGACACGGTTATGACGATCCCCTGAAAGCTGTCCAGATAATCCTCCAGGATCGTCAGCGTCTGGATGTCCAGGTCATTGGTGGGCTCGTCCAGCACCAGCACGTTGGGAGCTCCCATAAGGATCCGCAGCAGGTACAGCCTCCGCTTCTCGCCTCCGGAAAGCTTCTCGATCCGGCTCCACTGCATGGTCCCGTCAAAGAGGAACCGCTCCATCAGTGCCGATGCCGTGATCTTTCCCTCCGGCGTCTCAATGTACTCTCCCATCTCTTTTACGTAATCAATAGCCTTCAAAGAGGGATCCATAAATTCGTTTTCCTGGGAAAAATACCCGATCCTTACCGTCTGCCCCGCCTCCACTTTTCCGGAGTCCGGCTCCAGATTGCCGGTCAGGATTTTCAGCAGCGTCGTTTTGCCGCAGCCGTTTTTTCCCACAAAGCCTACCCGGTCCCCCTTTAAAAAGATGTAGCTGAAGTCATCGATCAGGACCAGGCCGTCATAGGCTTTGGAAATATGCGCAAGTTCCAGGGTCTTTCTGCCCAGGCGCGAGGAGAGAGAGGACAGTTCCAATGTCCCTGTCCTGGCCGGCGCTTCCGCGGCCTGCATGGCCTCGATCCGCTGGATATGGGCCTTCTGCTTGGTGGAACGGGCCCTGGCGCCTCTGGCCAGCCATTGCAGTTCTGTCCGCAGGATGCTCTGCCGCTTCCGCTCGGAGGCTCTTTCCATGTCCAGCCGTTCTTCTTTTCTCTCCACGTAAATATGATAGCTTCCCGGGAAGCTGTACACCTTCCCCCGGTCCACTTCCAGGATCCGGCCCGCCACCCGGTCCAGAAAATACCTGTCATGGGTCACCATCAGAAGGGTTCCCCGAAACCGGTTCAGATAATTTTCCAGCCAGTCGGACATTTCACTGTCCAGGTGGTTGGTGGGCTCGTCCAGCACCAGAAAGTCCGCCGGGTTTAACAGGACCCGCACCAGAGCGGCCCGCTTCTTCTGGCCTCCGGAAAGTTCTGCCACCGGCTTGCTAAAATCCGAAAGGCCCAGGCGGTTCAGCATGGCTCTGGCCTCGCTTTCCCTGGCAAAGCCCTCCGGGGTCTCCCCGGCATCGCCGGCCAGAACAGCCTCCAGCACCGTGTCTTTTTCCCCGAAAACCGGAGACTGGGGAAGATATCCTGTTTTGACATTTCTCCCCTGGATCACCGTCCCTTCATCGGGTTCCTCCGCCCCGGCCAGGATCCGCAGCAGGGTAGATTTTCCCATGCCGTTGACGCCGATAACGCCGATCTTTTCTCCCTCCTGGATCCCCAGGGAAACGTCATCCAGCAGCACTCTCTCGCTGTATGCTTTTGTAATGTGTTCCGCTGTCAGAAGATTCATCTTATCTGCAGAGCTCCGCCACTGTCTGGTTTATAACTTTTCCATCGGCCTTGCCCTTCATTTCCGCCATAACCGCCTTCATGATCTGTCCCTTATTCTTTGTAGCCAGAACCTCAGCGAAATGCTCTTCAATGTAGGCCTTTACCTCCTCCGGGCTCATCTGCTTCGGGGCGTACCCGGCGATGACATCATAGCGGAACTGATATTCCGCCTTCAGATCCGCCCTGGATTCAGGGCAGGTATCAAGCTGCTCCTTCACGGTTTTCAGTTCTTTAAGGATGGTCTGATCCACCAGGCTTTCCGGAATATCATCCCTGCATCCGGCATCGATGGCCGCTTTTTTCACCGCCGATACCAGGGAGGAAATCGCCTCCTTTTTCTCCTTTTCTCTCGCTTTCATGGCCGCCACCATGTCGGCCCGCAGTGTTTCCATATTCATCTGATCTTCTCTCCTTTCCCGCGCTTCCGCGCTTGTTTTTATTTTACAAAGATAGCCCGGTGAGGGCACATTTCCTGGCAGCAGAAGCAGCGGATACATTTTTTATAGTCGTACACCGGCGGATTCTCCCTGCCGGCAGAAAAATGGACAGCCTTGCCCTCCACCGGGCAGCTTTCCACACAGACGCCGCATTTTCTGCACAAATCCGGCCGGATCCGGGGTTTTTTCCGGAAAATCTTAAAAATCCCCACAGCTCCCATCCAGCCTCTGATCTTTTCCCTGCTTCGCTTTACCCGGAATTTGGGATTTCCGTATTTTTCCACAGCCCGGGAAAGTTCCGTAACTCCCTCTTCCGTCACCAGTTCGATCTGTTCTTCCCTCCAGGTGCCAAGCCCCATCTGCTCTCCCTGGACGTTGGTGGGAACCAGTTCCGGGTCCAGGTGCACCAGATGGCAGAACACACTGTCCAGGGCCACAGGATCCGCGGACAAGAGCAGTACTCCCATGGGCACCGGATCCCCGGAGGTGGGGCCGTTGCCCTCCATAGCAACGATGCCGTCCATCACGTAAAGCCGCGGCTTTACCAGACGGTTCAGATCAGCCAGCATCCTGGCGAAGCTCACAGGATCCGCATACAGAGTATGCCCTTTTGCCTTGTGGAAGCCCTGCACACAGCCGTACTGATTTTTTACCGCCCCCGTAATATGCTCCAGGGCATGGGTCTTCATCTTGCAGACGCTGATGAGGGCGTCCGCCTCCAGCACATCTTTCGCCAGCATAAACTGCCTGGCGTGGATCCCCTCGGGAAATTCTGTCCGGACTGCTTCCCGGAACTCCTTCATCTCTACACCGTACTTCCGGAAGGCCTCTTCCAGGCCCAGATCCTTCATGATCTTCAGCGGGGAGCCGAATCCGCTGGAGTCCCCGGCAGCCAGATGCCCGTACCCTTCTTCCCGCAGGATCCCGGCCAGCGCCTCCGCCACCGCCGGATGGGTGGTGACTGCCCGCTCTGCCGCGGCGCCCCGGACCAGGTTCAGCTTCAGAAGCACCTTCTCTTCTTTATCTATATAGGAATCAAGGGGGCCCAAAAGCTTCAGGCCGGTTTTCAGCTTTTTATAAACCTGTCCCTTCTCATAGGAATCACAGGCTATCAAAACAACTCTGCTCTTCATTTTTTTCTCCTCATCTACCCTATCTTACGCAGAAATATCGGAGAAGTCAATTCCCTTTCTCTGAAGGCGGACAGGCAAAAACAGACAGACCCCTGTGAAGTCTGTCTGTTTTTGGACTGCCTTTCAGCAGTTACATATTTTTTACATTTTTATCGAACTCGCGAAGGATATCCGCGGAGCGGTCCATGGCCTCCGTCTCCTCCTGAGACATGGGCAGGTTCAGAGTCTTTTCGATACCGTCGCAGCCTACGATGCAGGGCAGAGACATTGCTACTCCGGCCCATTTTCCGAAACGCTCGCTGAGTACGTGAGCCACCGGAAGGATCGCGTTCTCATCTTTCATGATCGCCTCGACAATTGTTGAAACCGCCATGGCGATCCCGTAGAAGGTAGCGCCTTTTCTCTTGATGATATCAGCTCCGCCCTCTCTGGTGCTCTTAGCAATGGCTTCTCTGTCGATCGCCACTCCCATCTGGGCTGCATACTCGTCTACCGGCACGCCGCCTACTGTCAGAGTGCTCCAGATCGGCACCTGGCTGTCGCCGTGCTCGCCTAAGATATATCCGTGTACGTCTGTAATATTAACATCCAGCGCCTGGCTGATGAAATAGCGGAATCTGGCGGTATCCAGAGATGTACCGCTGCCGATTACGCGGTTTCTGGAAAGACCGGATTCTTCCCACACCGCAACGGTGGTCACATCCGCCGGATTGGAAACTACCAGGATCATGGGATTCTTGGCATATTCCATAACGCTTTTGGTAATACTCTTTACAATGGAGATGTTGGTCTTGGCCAGTTCCAGACGGGTCTGTCCGGGTTTTCTGGCTACGCCCGCGGTAATAATGACCAGATCCGCGTCCGCGCATTCTTCATAACCGCCCTTGCGCACCCAAACCTGATTGAAAAAGCTGGTTCCCTGGGCTACATCCAGAGCGGCTCCCAGAGCTCTCTCCTCATTAAGATCCACCAGTACAATGTCATTTGCCTGCTGTCTTACCATCAGCGTATAAGCGATGGCCTCGCCTACATTTCCCGCGCCTACTACTACGATTTTGTTCCTATGTGACTCTGCTGTCATGTTTCTACCCATACCTTTCTCTATATACTCTCTGGCCTTCTCAGCTGCTTTCAGCGGCCGAAAAAAGCCTGTCTGTATCTATTTAAAAAATACAAACATCCATTTAATAGTACAATATTTTTTCTTTTTTTACAATAGGTTTTCCGAAAAAATATGGATCTTTTTTCAAAAAATATGAAAAAAATCCGCATCTCTTTTGCGGTTTGTACCGGGACTTTGTTTCCGCCCCGGAGGGGAACCCGGGGCAAAAATCTTATTGTCAATAGCGGTGGATTTATATTTCTAAATTTTAAAAGAGCCCCGGATTTTCCGGAGCTCTTCTAAAAAATCAGTATGAAATTACATTAACCGGTTCTGCCAGGGCCCGTCGGACCTGATAACACTATTTCTCATTTTCTTTTTTTCTTCGGGATCTGACAGCAGTACATCCGGCGCATGCCGCGGCAGCCGCTCCTCCGATCACAAAATAAATGATGAAATCATTTTTATCTCCTGTTCCCGGAGTCCGGGTCCCCTCTGCGATACCGGTGCCTGAGGAAGTTCCGCTCTGGCTGTTATTTCCGCCTTCTCCTCCGGTCTGTCCCGGATTTTCCTCTCCCGGTTCACCCCCGGTCTGTCCCGGATTTTCTTCTCCCGGTTTCTGAGGCAGCGAAGAGAGTGCCGCCAGAAGATCTTTTGTCAGCTGATCAATGTCGGGCTGGTCTTCCGCTGTCAGGTTCTGGTTTTGAAGCATTTCTCTGGCCTGATCCAGCAGCTTGTTCAGATCCGCCAGCTGTTCTTCCGTATAGCCTGTCAGATCTGTTTCTTCCGCTTTCCGCACAGCCTCCTGAAGTCCGCTTAGATCCGCTTTATCCTCCTGGGGGATCTTTTCAAAAGTTACTTCGATGGTATGGTCCCCTGTAACCTGGCTGAAAGTATAGCTCAAGTCCGTCCATTCCACCGGCTGTCCGTCCACCAGAATCTCCGCCACCCGGTATCCGGCTTCCGGGGTAATCTGATAAGTTATGGAACCTCCGTCCGCAACCTGGACTTCTCCCGCGTTGCTGATTGTTCCTCCCGCGCCTGCCGCCGCGGTAATAGTGTGTGTTACTGTCTCCGGCAGGGCTTCTGTTACAAATTCGCTGACTGCCGTATTAGTGATTCCCAGCTTGTCATTTGTAACAGAGGCGTACCATCCATACTGGGTCTCGGGTTCCAGTCCCTCCCACAGGTAAGACACGCTTCCGCTTACGTCTGAAAGGCTGCCGATTACTTTTTGGGTCTGCAGGTCCGCGCTGATGCTGTTCGTTCCGAGAGTTTTGTCCGCTGTATCAAAGGATACATCCAGTTCCGCGATATCCTGGTTCACCGCGTTGATTCCCGGGCCGTAGCTTTCCAGCTTCGCAGAATCAAAATAGTTGAAATCATCTCTGTAGGGAGAATAGGAATTCAGATAGATCTTATTATTTTTCAGATCAAAATACAGGAATTTAATGTATTCTGATCCGCCTTCAGGATCTGACTGATAGTCCGTACAGATCTGATAAACTGTACGCTCCTTGATTCCGTCTCCATTGTCGTCAAAGGCATCTGTCTGGATGCTGGCCCCATGATAATGGCCGTTCAGGACTGCGATCACATTGGGATTTTTCGATACAACCTGATCCCGCAGAAGTTTTCCTGTATAATCCAGCAGATCATCCGCCGCCTTTACATTGGTATAGCGGTGCAGGGCGATAATCGCTTTCCGTTCAGGATACTGCTGAAGAACCTGATTCATCCACTCAATTTCATCTGTATAGATATCCCAGCTCATATAAAGGATCAAAAGATCCTGGCCGTTTTCTGTCAGAAGATCATAGTGTCCCAGATTGTTCTTGTAGGATCCGCCATAGTAAGATTTATCCTGGAACCTGTCTTCTCCAAAGTATTTCCAATAGTTTCCGTAGCCTTCCGCTCCGGCATAAACATCGTGATTGCCTCCCAGAACGCCGTAGGGCATGCCGGCCTCATCAAAAATTTTCATGGAATGATCTGCATTTTCCCATTCTCCGGTCATATCCACGTCATCAACGATATCGCCTGTGTGGAGAACATAGCGGATCTTCCAGTCATCCGCGTGATCTACGATCCACTGATTCATATTGTCATAGTGATACGGGAAGCTCTCTGAATAATACTGGGTATCCGTTTCCCAGGCCAGCGCAAAATCATAGTTTTCCGGGCGGCCTGTTCCGTCCCAGTCAGAAAGCGTGTTTTCCGCCGTCAAAGCGGCAGGGCTGTCTGCTTCCGGAGCAATACCTTCTGTAGCGCACTGGACCAGCAGAGAGGCCTGACCGTCCGCCACATGATCCCGGGCAGTAAAGGACTGCCGGATTGTACCGGATTCATCCGCTGTGCCCAGCAGCTCCCATGTATTCTGAGTATGATTAAATACATACATATTCAGGGGATGCGATGCGTCCATGTTGCTGGCATATCCATTCCAGTTTACGGAGATCACGTCATCTTCCTGGGTTTCCCCTGTACAAACTGTAAAGATCTGGCTGGGGAAATTTCCTCCTGAAGCCGAAGTTTCCGAAGCCTGTCCCTCTGCAGGAACAATGCCTCCGTTTTCCAGTGTCAGGCTTTTGCCCTCCAGGAACGCAACGTCCGCTGTCTGATCTCCCAGAGAAACCGTAAGGTTTGCAGTGGTGGGGGTGATTCCGTCATTGTTGCTGTCCGTAACGCTGGGATCCACGTCTTCCGTATAAAAACGCAGCTCGGCGGAGGAAATATTGCCCGCTGTATCCGAAACGACTGCCCTGATCGTGTGCTCTCCCGCCGCCAGATCATGCGGTGTAATAACCGCCGGCAAGGTCAGAGGCTGGCCGTCGAGGCTGAGCGCTGCCTCGCTGATTCCGTTGGCGTCTGACGCGATAGATCCTTCTTCCAGAACAAAGGGCTCATAAAGAGTGCTGTCCTGGACAAATCCCAGATCGATGGCAGGCGCTGTATTATCCACGATCACATTGGCTGTCGCTGTCTGGCTGCCGGAAACCGCGGTGATCACATGGCTGCCGTCCTCCAGAAGCGTGGTGTCCAGAGTCGTTCCTACTGCCGTGACTTCATCGGCCGGAATCTGGAAATGGGCTTCCAGATACGGAACCATGCCTGAACTGTCGCCGATGGTATGCCATGCGTCTAAAGAGGTATCTGTATTTGTCTTTTCATTGTCCGGGGTGATAGATACGGGAAGATAACTTTTCCCGTTTGCCAGTTTCAGCTGCAGTCCGGACACTTCAAAATCTTCATGATTTTCATCGGCCACCACATCATAGATTTCTTCAAAGGGCGTGCCGCTGTCTCCTGCCCAAATGGTCAGAGTTACATCGTAAGTCTGAGTTTCCGGATTATAAGTAAAATATTTGTTGTCAACATGGATGGCTCTTGACAGAGGCAACTCGCACCAGGGGCTCAGGATCGTCAGGATATCCCGGTCGTTGTCTCCATAGGGAGCCGTCACGGCGTTTTTGAAATAATTATTCATTCCTGATGTCTGAACCATAAAGTAGGCGCCGTCTTCCAGCATATTCTGCTGCTTTGCGTCCTGGCCGTCGATCTGGATCACCGTATTCTCATTGCTGCCCCCGTCATTGGCGGTCACAGTCGTGACGCCGGATAAAAGGGACTGGTCCTCCACGTTCAGCCGCACAGTTCCCTGCGTGTCGTTCAGTCTCCGGATCTTTACGGTGCTTTCCGGGGTCTCGCTCATGCCGTATAAAGTGTAGGCTCTGACTTTAAAAGTCACCTGATCATGTCCGAACAGGATATCCGCAGGGATCTGCATCAGGAAATGTCCCAGCCTCCACTGCTTTTTTTCTCTGATGCTGGTCCACTCCCCGGCGTCATCCAGTTTATAAAGGATCTCCGTACCGATCAGATAAGGTCTGTTTTTCAGAGCCTCGCTGCCTCCGGGACAGTTCTGCGGATTGTCCGGGTCAACATAGTCCTTGAACGCGTCCAGTCTGGCGCTGTCAGTGGCTCCCGCCAGCAGGTCTACATCATACATGACCTTCAGTTCTTCTCCCTCCCGGATTGATTCGGGAACCGGAAGATTTTCTCCGGAACACACCTCCAGGGTCGGCGGCTGGCCGTCATCTGAAGGATAGCCTTCATATCCCCTGAAAGGAATCTGTTTCCCAGAAACCTGCCAGTCTTCTACTGTTCCAGGTGTAGCCTCTGCCACTTCAGCGGGGATGGATTCGTTTAATCCGCTGTTTCCATGGGGATAAACATACTGAAGAGCTGTCCGGCTGTGGGTGTATTCGCCGGTAGTTTTATTAAATCCGGCTAAGGTAAAGGCATCTTCCTCCGAAGTTCCCAGACGGATCCATCTGGGGGCTGTGCCGTGGAGTCCGGAGTAATTCACCTGTACGATATCTTTTCCGAGTTCCAGATTTGTTCCGTAAAACTCATTAAACTGATCCACCGTAGTGCCGTTGCTGGTCAGCCAGTATACCATAGATTCTCCCGGCTCCAGCATGGCTGTGAAATCGTCCAGGGTCCAGGTTTTTCCTGACTGGGCGGCTGTTCTGGCCGGATAATCGTAGTAGTAGAAAATTTTATAATAGCTTAAATTGATGCTTTTATCCGACTGATTGTACACTTCAAAGTATGTATACTGTCCGCCGTCCGTACTTTCCGCGTTGGCAGCCACTTCTGTTATGATCAGAGGCGCCGCGCTGTCCTCGTCAGGAACCGCCGGAGTCATTGCTGTAGTCTGTTCCTCTGACTGCGCGGACAGGTCCGGGCCATAGCTGGCTGTTACATACCACTGGATCTCATCCGCGTAAATCAGTTCCGGAGGAACAGTACCCGTAAAGCTTTGTCCGTCCTGCTCCGGCTCCATCTCTATCTCTTTATAATCCTCATATTGGGTCTGCGCGTCTCCCGCTTTCTGACGGTAATGAAGAGTCACATTCATTGCCCGGGGAGTTCCCTCGCAGGGAATCTTTGCGGTCACTTCCAGGCTGTCTCCGCCTTTCGCTGTGACGCTGCTGATCTCAGGCTTCTGCTCTTCCACATGTACTCTTTCGGGAGGCACCTGTTCTTCTGTTACAGTTCCCGGAGTGGCTGCTGCGATGCCTGTTTCCGTACATTCTCTTCCGGTTCCCGGATAACTGTACTGGATTGCCAGCTTATCCGGATTACCTGCTGCTATTTCATCTCCATGTGCATTGGACCATGCGGTGACAATAATAGAATCTTCATCTTTTCCGAGAAAATATCCTCTTCTTTCGCTGGCATGGATGCCGCTGTAAGGAATTCTGACAATATCCCGGTTTTCTACCAGGTTGGTGCCGTAAAAACGGTTAAAGTCATCTACTGTCCTGCCGCTGGTTCCCTCGCTCTGCCAGAGCACCAGGGTTTTACCCGGCTCGATGATCAGGTCGCTGCCTGCAGATCCCCAGCCGGAAGGCTCAAAAACTTTTCCGCTTCCCATGCCGCTCTGATAGCAGTAATAAAATGTATAATCGCTGAAATTAATGGGCGCATCAGAATTGTTATAGACTTCTGTGTAAGTATAACGTTTACCGGAAGGCTGGTCTGTGGCCACCTCCGTGATCAGAAGCGGCGGCGCCTGTGTCCAGTCTGTCTGTTCTGACTCGGAAGCCGCGTCCTCTGCTTCGGTTCCGGACCGGGCTGCATACGCCGGCAGCACCGATGTCACAAGCACCGCTGCCGCCAGTGCTGAAGTCATGAGCGTTTTGGGGTGTATTCGTTTCATAAGCTATCTCCTCTCCAATAAGTTAACCGGTTCCAGAGGAGATTATACGCCCGGCGATCTTTCCGTTTCTATCTGCTTTCGGTAAGCATTATGTTATATTCAGTTAAAATGGCTTCACTTTTTCGCAGACACCCGGCGTTCCCCGGTCATGAGCATCGCGGAAATAAACGATACAAAGGGAACCGTCAATATAACTCCCAGAGAGCCTGAAATGCCCCGGAGCAGTTCGATGCCGATTTCATAGCCGTTCATATATTCCAGATAGGGCATACTGTAAGAATAAATCATAATCAGCGTATTGATGGAACTGCCGGCAAAAGCCAGGATCAGCGTATTGGACATGGTTCCCATCATATCCCGGCCCACATTGATGCCCGAACGGAACAGCTCCCCTTTTCCAAGATCCGGACTGTTGGCCCTGATCTCCGCGATGGTAGAAGCCACCGACATGCTGACATCCATGACCGCCCCCAAAGAAGCAATGAGAATGCCGGAAAAAAGCACGCCGGAAACATCCAGCCGGCTGTTTTGGGCAATATAAGCCAAAGTTTCCACATCGCTGACATTTAATCCGGAAATATGAGAAAAATGCCCGAACACCGCCGCGATCACTCCGGATATCAGAACCCCTGCTATGGTGCCCAGAATCGAACAGAGAGTTTTATAAGACCATCCGCCGATCAAAAACATAACCACTACTGTCACCAGCACTGCTGTCAGTGTCGCCGCCCCGAAAGGAGAGACGCCGATATACATTAGCGGAAGGTACAAAAACAGAATACAGACAAAGGTGAAAATCAGGCCGGCGGCGGAAGTAACTCCCTTTTTTCCTCCCACCAGGCAGAGAACTCCCAGAAATAAAGCGATCAGGATCCAGAGCGTATTTCCCCGGTCATAGTTGTAGACGCTGGCTGTCAGCGTGCCTTCAGAATTTTCATTGACCAGAATGATCACCTTCAGTCCGGGGAAGCATTTTGCCCCTGAATGATTGGCATAAGGGCTTTGGGCTTCGCAGGTCTCCCCTTTATATTTTCCCGAAGTGATCCGTATCCGGACTACCTGGTTTCCCTGCATCTCCACATGGTCTCCCTCGCTTGTATTGTCGCTTACCACTTCCTCCACCACCGCTTTCGCAAACTCTGAACCGCCTGTAGGGCGCAGAGGCGGACGATGGATCCCCTGATTCAGCAGGATAAGGATTCCCAGAAAAACCACCAGGAAAACCGCGCCGAGAAACACTGTAAATTTTGTTTTGTTTTTCCATATCTTTTCCATAAACGATCCCTCTTTCTTTACAAAACTGCAAACGCCTTTATTATACTTGGCTGCAGGAATCGCTTCTACCGTGTTTATGTAAACACTATGAAAAAGTCCCGTATGTTCCGGCACTTTATGGAATTCGAAACCAAGACGGAGGTGAGGCGATATACACAGTAAAGCAAGCAGCCGACATTCTGGGATATCTATTCACACTATTAGATAGCGGGATATAAGGTCAAAAAAGATATCTTGTTGCAATCTACTATCATTGTGAAACGGGACTTGCAGAATATGTCCATACTGGTTTACTTTGCTTTTTTACGAAAACCGCTATTGACTTTTGTAACAAAAACGCTCATTATAATAAGTACACTTATTATAATAGCTTTTACTATCTGAGGATGAAATGTAATGAATATAATGGTCTCATAAATTAAGACACTTTTTCGGACAATTTTTAATGAATCTG
>ERZ1643246.3166-NODE-3166-length-14550-cov-5.521904_pt1 | contig 14550 bp, 12 predicted proteins | sample MGYA00579265_ERZ1643246 | MGnify/ENA primary metagenome ERZ1643246 (study PRJEB29033, sample SAMEA4952261) | chicken gut metagenome | biome: Broiler Chicken; feature: Gastrointestinal Tract; material: Caecum | place: Ireland | collected 2018 | study: Broiler... | reverse complement strand
GAGCCCCTTCTATACGGAGGAGGCGTTCCAGTGCCAGAGGATGCACAAGCGGATCGTGGAGACCTTCCCCATCTGCCGGGTTTACCAGGCACATATCCCGTCCTACCCGTCGGGACACTGGCTGTTCGGGTTCGCGTCGAAGAAGTACCATCCACTGGACGATCTGGATAAAGTAGCGTGGAAACTAAAAGGAATCCGCACGAAATATTATGAGCCGAGGCTGCACGCCGGCGTGTTCGCACTCCCGGCGTATGTGGAAGAACTGCTGGAGGATGTGGAGAGATGAGCATGGCAAAGGGAGAGTGGGGAAAGAGAGATGACTAAGGGAGAGAGAATGCAGAAGAATATTGTAAATTTTATCGGCTGCGATGCGGGGTACGATGAGGCGGATGTGGTGATCTTCGGAGCGCCCTTCGACTCAACGACGTCCTTCCGGCCGGGGACCCGTTTCGCGGGAGCGGCCATACGGGGGGATTCCTACGGGCTGGAGATATACAGCCCGTATCAGGACAAAGAGCTGACCGAGGGAAGGGTGTATGACCTCGGCGACCTGGAGCTGGCGATCGGGAGCTCAGAGCGGGTGCTGGGGCAGATCGAAGAGTGCGCGGCAGGGATATTTGCAGATGGGAAGCTGCCGTTCATGATCGGCGGTGAGCACCTGGTCACGCTGGGAAGCGTGCGCGCGGCTGTAAAGAAGTATCCGGACATGCATATCCTCCACTTTGACGCGCATACAGACCTGCGGGAGGACTATCTGGGAGTGGAGCTGTCCCATGCGTGCGTGATCCGGCGGTGCTGGGAGTTGGTCGGCGACGGGCGTATCCACCAGTTCGGCATCCGGTCCGGAGAAAAATACGAGTTTGACTGGGCGAAGAGCGGGCATACAGATTTCCATCCGTTCAGCCTGGAAGGGCTGGGAGAAGTCCTGGCGGAACTGGGAGATACGCCGGTGTACTTTACGGTAGACCTGGATGTGATGGATCCGTCAGTGTTCCCGGGGACAGGGACTCCGGAGCCGGGAGGAGTGGATTTCCTCACCGCGATGCGGGCGGTGACAGGTGTGTGTGAAAAAGTGAACCTGATCGGATGTGATGTAAATGAGCTCTGTCCGCCCTGCGATCCGACCGGGGCGTCCACAGCGGCAGCGTGCAAGATCATCAGGGAGATGCTGATTGCGGTCGTAAATCGGGAGCGTGACCTGTGAGCGCGGGCGGATTGTGAGACCTGGAATAGAGGAGCGATACAGAAATATTGCCAGTTAAAAATATAGAAGAAAGAGTTCCCGGGGATATACCGGGCAGAGAGGAGATTAAAATGGGAAAAGTAATGGTGATCGGCTGCGGAGGAGTAGCCAGTGTGGCGATCCACAAGATCTGCCAGAATGACGAAGTATTTACGGAGCTGTGCATTGCCAGCAGGACGGTGTCAAAGTGCGACGCGCTTAAGGAGAAGCTGGAAGGGACTACAAAGACAAAGATCACGACCGCGCAGGTGGACGCAGATGATGTGGAGGCTCTGACAGCTCTGATCAAAAAGGAAAAGCCGGAAGTGGTGCTTAACCTGGCGCTGCCGTATCAGGATCTTACGATCATGGATGCGTGTCTGGCAGCAGGCGTCCATTATATTGACACAGCAAACTATGAGCCGGAGGACACGGCAAAGTTTGAGTATAAGTGGCAGTGGGCGTACAGGGAGAAGTTTGAGAAGGCGGGGCTGACCGCCCTTCTGGGAAGTGGGTTTGACCCGGGAGTGACAAGCGTGTTCTCTGCCTATGCGCTGAAACATTATTTTGACGAAATAAACTATATTGATATCCTTGACTGCAATGCCGGGGATCATGGCTATCCATTCGCGACGAACTTTAACCCGGAGATCAATATCCGCGAAGTGTCTGCGAAAGGCTCTTACTGGGAGGACGGGCACTGGGTAGAGACAGAGCCCATGGGGATCAAGAGAGTGTACAATTTCCCGGAGATCGGAGAAAAGGATATGTACCTGCTCCATCACGAGGAGATCGAGTCGCTGGCGCTGAATATCCCGGGGATCAAACGCATCCGTTTCTTCATGACATTTGGCGAGAGCTACCTGAACCACTTAAGATGTCTGGAAGATGTGGGGATGACTTCCATAGAGCCCATCATGTACGAGGGGAAAGAGATCGTGCCGCTCCAGTTCTTAAAGGCAGTGCTGCCGGATCCTTCTTCACTGGGACCGCGCACGAAGGGAAAGACCAATATCGGATGTATCTTCATCGGGAAAAAAGACGGGCAGGAGAAGAAACTCTACATATATAACACATGCGACCACCAGGAATGCTATAAGGAAGTCGGATCCCAGGCAGTCGCCTATACGACCGGAGTACCGGCGATGATTGGGGCAATGATGGTGATGACAGGGACATGGCAGAAACCGGGCGTATATAATATGGAAGAATTTGATCCAGATCCGTTCATGGACGCGCTCAATAAATGGGGGCTTCCGTGGAAGATCAGTGAGGATCCGGAGCTGGTAGAATGAGACGGGATGAGTTAAAGACTCCCTGTTTTGTGGTGCGGGAGGAAGGGCTCAGGAGAAATCTGGAGATATTGAAAGAAGTCCGCATGGAGACGGGATGTAAGATCCTGCTGGCGCAGAAGGCGTTCTCCATGTACCGGGTGTACCCGCTGATCGGGCAGTACCTGGACGGTACCACAGCGAGCGGGCTGTATGAGGCAAAACTGGGGTACGAGGAGATGGGAAAGGAGAACCATATCTTTTCCCCGGCGTATAAGGAAGAGGAGATGCCGGAGATCCTTAAGCTGTGCGGGCATATCGTGTTTAACTCCCCGGCGCAGGTGAAGAAATATAAGGAACAGGTAAAGCGGGCGGGCAGGAGCATGGGGCTGAGGGTCAACCCGGAGTGCTCGACACAGGAAGGACATGCGATTTATGACCCGTGCGCGCCGTTTTCCAGGCTGGGGACGACTCTGGAAAAGTTTGAGGAAGAGATGTCAGAGGAAGATATCTCCGCACTGGACGGGCTGCATTTTCATACATTATGCGAGCAGGATTCCGACGACCTGGCAAAGACGCTTCAGGCAGTGGAAGAGAAGTTCGGAAAATATCTGCACAGGATGAAATGGGTGAATTTCGGCGGCGGGCATCACATTACGAGACCTGGCTATGATATTGGACTGTTGAAGCGCTGCATCCGGCATATGCAGGAAACGTACGGTGTGGAAGTCTACCTGGAACCAGGAGAGGCGGTAGCGCTGAATGCCGGCGAGCTTATAACAGAAGTGCTGGAGATCGTGGAGAACGGTATGAAGATCGCGGTCATGGACGCTTCTGCCGCGTGCCACATGCCGGACGTACTGGAGATGCCGTACCGGCCGCCGTTGAAAGACGCGGGCGATCCGGCGGAAGAAAATGCGGGCGGATGCAGTCCGGCAGGCAGCGGTCCTGCGGGAAGTAATCCTGCGGGCAATAGTCCTGCGGACAGCGGAACAGCGGGATGCGCGCGGGCGTATGTGTACCGGCTGGCAGGACCCACATGTCTCGCGGGGGACGTGATCGGGGATTATTCCTTCGCGCAGCCGCTGAGATGCGGGGACAGGCTGGAATTTCAGGATATGGCGATCTACACAATGGTGAAGACGAATACTTTCAACGGGATGCGGCTTCCGGATATCGTCCTTGAGAGAGAAGACGGGACGTGCGAGATCGTGAAAACATTCGGATATGAGGATTTTAAGGCGAGGCTGTGAGGGCTTCGCCTTTTTTACACTTTCTGTTTCCATAAGTTTACTTTTAGGCAGAGGTCAGCTATAATAAGGGCACTTAGGGATATTCAGCCTGTACGCAAATGGCTGGGTGAAACCGGGGCGGCAAAACGGGAACTGTAAGAAATAGCAGTAAGGAAGAAAGGGGAATGTCCTGATGGGAGACAGAAAAGGTTATGTAAAAAACGGCGGTCACAGTGGACATAAAAGAGGGGAACACAGCGGACACAGGCGGAGGACATCCGGGAACAGGAAGAAAGCAGTCATAGTGTGCTCTGTGCTTGTGGCGGCTGTTGTCTGTGCGGGAGCGGGCGTGGTCGTCTGGAAGGTGCTCAGCAGCAGGCCGGCAGCATCAGATACGGTGAGGGAATATTTTGAACTCCTGGAGAAGGGCGATTATTCCGGGATGTACTCCCTGCTGAGCAGCGATGTGAAAAAGCAGTACACAGAAGAAATGTTTGTGGAGAAAAACCAGAATATTTATGAAGGTATTGAGGCATCGGACATCAAGGTCACCCTGAAGGAGAAAGGGGACGGAGCCGGCGGAGGTGTGTCCAGAAAAGATACAGAGACAGTCGCTTATGAGACTTCCATGGAGACTGCGGCGGGCACTCTGGAGTTTGACAATCAGATGACCCTGGTAAAAGAAAGCGGCGGAAAGTACGGTGTGCAGTGGGATTCCACGGTCATTTTCCCGTCGCTTGAGGACGGGTACACTGTGTCAGTGGAAACGGTGCCGGCTGAGCGCGGCGCGATCTATGACAGGAACGGCACGGTACTTGCCGATCAGGGGACAGTATCAGATGTCGGATTTGTGCCCGGCAAGATGAGCGAAGATCCTTCTGCTGATATCCAGAAAGCAGCAGAAATACTGGGGCTTACAGCGGATGATATCAATGCAGAGCTGAACGCGTCGTGGGTACAGGACGATTCCTTTGTACCCCTGAAGCAGATCGCTAAGACAGATACAGAGAAGGAGGAACAGCTTCTCCAGATACCGGGAATCCTGATCAATGACGCGGAAGCGAGAGTCTATCCTCTGGGTGCGGCGGCAGGGCATCTGACCGGCTATGTACAGGCGATCACCGCAGAGGAACTGGAGAAGAAGCAGGGAGAAGGATACCACACAAACAGCGTGATCGGGAAATCAGGGCTGGAGGCAGCCTTCGAAGATGAGCTGCGCGCCAGGGACGGAGTGGATATCAGCATCATTGATGATATGGGGAATACGAGTGAAACTCTGATATCAAGCGAACCCCAGGACGGAAAGGATATCCAGGTGACGATCGATGCGTCCCTGCAACAGGCAGCGTATGATCAATTCAAGGACGAGAAGGCGGCTGCGGCGGCTATGAACCCGGTTACGGGGGAGGTCCTGGCGCTCGTAAGCACGCCCGCGTACGACCCGAATGAATTTGTCCTGGGGATATCAGACGCGCGCTGGGAGGAACTCAATGACCCGGCGACAGCTCCTCTCCAGAACCGGTTCCAGGGCACATGGGTGCCGGGGTCCACGTTTAAAGGGATCACAGCGGCGGTCGGAGTGGACAGCGGAAAGCTGGATCCGTTTGCGAACATGGGCTATGTGGGCTTGAGCTGGCAGAAGGACGAGAGCTGGGGGGACTACCATGTCACAACACTGACAGATTACGGTGAAAATGTAACGATGGAAAATGCCCTTGTATATTCGGATAATATTTACTTTGCCAGAGCGGCGCTTGATATCGGGGCAGAGACTTTCAAAGAATATTTTGGGAAAATGGGATTTGGCGAGGACATCCCGTTCGAACTCAGCCTTCAGCAGTCTACTTATGACGATGACGGGAATATAGATTCTCAGATCCAGCTGGCAGATACCGGATACGGACAGGGACAGCTCCTCGTAAACCCGGTGCATATGCTGTCCATGTATTCTATGTTTGTCAACGGTGGGAATATGGTCCAGCCTGCTTTGTCATGGGAAGAAGGATATACGGCAAAAATATGGAAAGAGCAGGTTATCTCCGCGGAGACAGCGGATACGGTGAAAAATGCCCTGATCCAGGTCATTGAAAATCCGGCGGGGACCGGAGCCGTGGCAAAGATCGATGGGATCACCATGCTGGGGAAGACCGGGACGGCGGAGATCAAAGACAGCCAGGATGACACAGATGGCGTGGAGCGTGGATGGTTTATCTGCGAGACGGCTGACCCGGCAGCAGCGAAGCCGGTGGCGGTCGTGGGCATGATCGAGGACGTGAAGGGCAAAGGCGGCAGTAATTATGTGACGGAAAAAGTGGGGAATATCGCGGCGGCATATGAGGAGTGACTAAATTGAAAAAAAGGAAGAAAAGGTGGGGTGTTTTTGCCCTAACAATAATTGGAATCGTTATAATCTATGTTTTTGTTAGTCTATGGATATCTATAAATTATATTGTAGTACGGGAATATGCGGTGGAGACCGGCAAGTGTGAAAATCCTGTACGGGCAGCTGTGATTTCGGATTTGCATGACCATGAGTTCGGTGAGGGAAATGCTGCACTGATTGAGAAAATAATAGAGGTGAAGCCGGATATTGTCATCATGGATGGAGATATGCTGAACAGCAACTCGGAAGATGCATCAGTTCCGTTGAGTCTGGTGAAAGAACTGGTTCAGAAACTGGACGGGGAGATCCCGATTTATTATGCATGGGGAAATCATGAAATGGGGTATATGGATAAGGGACAGCCTGATCTTAAGCAAGAGTTAGAGGAGGCAGGGGCAGCTGTTCTGGATAAGTCATATGAGGATATTGAGATAAATGGGGTTCCGATTCGTATAGGAGGTTTATATGATTATGCTTTCGGGCTTGACGGAAATGACAGTGCGCTTAAAGCTCCTAAGGAGATTCTTACATTCCTCCAGGAGTATCAGAACACCAATCGGCTTAAGATCATGCTTTCGCATCGCCCGGACAGTTTTGTGTTCGGGGATGCCAGTGAAGTATGGGATGTGGATCTAGTGATCAGCGGGCATAACCATGGCGGGCAGTTCGTCATTCCGTTCCTGGGCGGACTATACGGTGGAGACCAGGGGTGGTTCCCAGAGTATGTTCACGGAATTTACGAGAAAGGAAATCTCCAGATGTTTGTCACAAGTGGTCTGGGGAGTTATAAACAAAAACTTCCCCGATTCAATAATCCTCCGGAGCTGGCGGTATTGACAATCAGATAATGTCTGCGTGAGGTGAGGTATGAAAATCCAGAAACAATTTGTTCTGCGGAAGATTGGTGGAGAGTATGTAATTCTCCCGACAAGAAAAACAGAGCCCGCTGTGAACAGGCTGATCACATTAAATGAAATCCAGGCTGATTTGTGGCAGATGCTTCAGGAGAAAGCCGATTTTGATGATCTGTTGAGTGGGATTTTGGAAACATACGATGTGAGCGAGTTGTCAGCAAGAGACGATATACAGGAATTTTTGGGGATTCTTGAAGGGGCAGGAATGCTGGATGAATCGGAATGATTTTTTGACGAGGTTTGGCATATATGAATCTTAGGGAAGTGAAAATAGATAAAACAGCTGAGATCGAGGCAATGCTGGAAGAACACCTTATGATCTGTCTAAACAGTATGCCCGGAGCGGGAAAAAAGACGGCGGTCAGGATGCTTTTGGAAAAGCATCCTGAGGTAAATGCTGTCTTTTGTTCTGTTGACGAGATAGAGGATTCATCTGCTTTGAAATATGCAGATGAAAATCGAATCAACTGGTACCTGATCCGCAGACCAGAACAGTGCGCTTATCCGGAGTCAGATGAAGGTCTCTGGAACTTTATTCATCAGATGCGGAAGCAGGATCGTATCTTTTTGGCAGCTGACGGATTCATACCGGATAGTATTCTGACCTTTGTCTGGAATGGAGTGATGGGAGTAGTGATGCCGGAGGCATTCCGGTTTACAGAAGCTGAGACATACCGATACCTGAAAAACAGCAGGAGTTCACTCAGATATAGAGACGTATATTATCTTACCGACGGCTATGCCGGATATGTTGCCATGCTGGTGAGGATAGAGAAACAGCTGGGAGGTCGGTGGTCTGTGTGGGAACTGTGCAGACGCTACGAAATTCGGAAGTATATTCAGAACGAAGTCCTTTCAAACATTCCGCAGGAGGACTTAAGGCTCCTGCGGGAGCGGGCGGCATTCCCATATCTTAATGAGGAACTGGTATCTATTCTATGGACAGACCCGCAGAGAGAAGTTGAAGAAAGACTTATCCTAAGAGGGGCTATGATCTATGATCCTGAGAAAGCCCGCTGGTATGTGCATCCGGCATTGAGGATGGCTGCGGATGTAACTATATCACCGGAACTTTGCCAAAAAGCCACAGCTTGGTATGAAGCCCGGGGAGAGACGCAGGCAGCTCTGACATGCTGCTGGTATTTGCGCGACCGGAAAGCATACAGAGAATGTCTCATAAGAAATTATGATAAAGTTCCGTTTTTGAATTACCAAAAACCCGGCTGGTCAGAAAGAGGTGCGGCTGAGGATCTGCCCGAAATTTTGTATCTGGAATGGATGGAGTGCGTGCTCCGCGGCGATACAGAAAGAATGAGGAATTTGAGAGCACGGGCAGAGAAGCTGCCGGAAAGGCCTGCGTATACTGATTCGGAAAGAGATAAACTTACGGAAATATTTCTGAACATCACATATACAGACCCGGATATTTCTGCTTCGGAATGGATGGGAATGCTTCGGAAATATTCGGAGCCGGGACGTCCTCTGCGCCTGTATTTTATGCTGGGCGAATCAGTCTCATATCTCAGCGGGCTGCGGGACCTGTCGGAATTATTTGCGTGCGGCAGGAAGAAGAGGGCAGAGTATAAGATGTTGTGGGAAGAGCGGCTGGAACCCGTGAATCAGACTGCTTACCGCCTTGCGGAATTGGAATATGAATTGCAGGTAGACGCGGCGGCTGTCAGAACAGGCGAGAGCCTGGGCTTGCTGCCGGAAACGGATGAAACTACTCCTTGGCAGATTCGCCTTGGGATGATGTATATCGCCTACCTTGCTTTGGATAATGATGGCTTCAGTTATCGAATGAAAAAATTCATTGTAGATACGGCAAAGTCGCTTGAGAGGGAAAGCGCCTATGTGTGCCGGTGGAACGCCAGGGCGCTTTTGTATCTTGCCAGGGCAAAATGGGGAGAAAAAGAAGACCTGATGAGGTGGATCAGGGAGACCGGAGGCAATATCGGAAACGAATATGGAAAGACAAGGTTCTACATGGTGGCTGAGACTAAGATGGCCCTTTATCTCGGAAATTATACACATGCAGAAAATTTGCTGAGTATATTGATCCCGCTCTTCAGAGAGCGGCATAACTGGCGCTGGCTTGCGGAAGCGTTGTTTCAGAGAGCGGTCGCTGAGTGGGAGAAGGGAGAACATGTACAGGCGGTAAAAACAACAGCAGAATCTATAGTGGCGGCAAATCCATACCGCTATGTGAAGTTTTACACCGGTTATGGGAAAACGGGAACAGCCATCTTAAAAGAATACAAAAACTGTCTGGATAAAACAGATACAGTGGGATACCAGAGAAAGAAAAAATATAAATACGGAGATGTACTCAAAATGTCTGTATCAGACTGGCTTGACTACGTCATACGCAGAGCGAACCGGGAGAGGGAAAATTATGTTGATCTCCAGGGAGAGCAGCAGAATATATACCACGAAGAGAAGCTTACGGTTACAGAACAGATGGTCCTTCAGTATCTGGCAAAAGGATATGCCAATGCAGAGATCAGCAGAGCGATGAATATAAAGATGTCGACTGTGAAAAGTCATGTATACAATATATATAAGAAGCTGGGGGTAGCAACCCGCGTTCAGGCAGTCGGAAAGGGGAGAGAGTGGGGACTATTGTAATATGAAAGGAAAATATAGATAGGCTATACAGAAAATGAAAAAATGGAGAGGATTCCCTCATACTTGAGTATGGGGCGATTCTCTTTTTTTGGTGCTAAAATAACCCCAATTCAAAAGTTGGAAAGTAAAGATTTGTAAGTACAGCGACGCTGCCTGGATTTTCGCCAGGCAGCGTAAAGAATTTTTGGGGAGAAATCACTCGATGAAGACGATAAGTGAAAAGATGCTGGAAGCGTTTCGCTGCTTCCTGAAAGGTGAAAATGTATCGTGGGAGGATGGCATGTCTGCCGAAGACTGGGCGGGACTGTTCCGGCTCAGTCAGCATCATCAGATTCTTCCGATGATTTATGAAACGGTATATGGATGTTCTGCATTTTCCACGTGTCCATCAGAATTGGCACAGACGATAAAAAGCCAGGTCATCCGCCAGGTCATGACACAGGGACGGAAGACGCAGGAATTCCTGAAACTGTATGGCAGGATGTTGGATAAAGGGCTTACCCCATTGGTGGTGAAAGGGCTGGTATGCAGGGAACTATACAGGGAGCCTGATTACCGCTGCTCCGGCGATGAGGATGTACTGATACCGGTGGAACAGTTTAAACAAAGTGACGAGGTATTCCGCGACAGCGGGATGGATATGCTCATGCCGGACATGGATCCGGATCAAGAAGGCGAAGTGCCTTACTATAAAGTGGGCGGGATGCTGCACGTCGAACTGCATAAGGAACTCTTTTCCTCTGAATCTGAGGCGTATGGAGGGCTGAATGCGATGTTTACATATGCATTTGAGAGGAAAATACAGATAGATATACATGGGGTTCCAATCTATACGATGTGCCATACAGACCATTTGCTATATTTGATTCTCCATGCTTTTAAGCATTTTCTACACAGCGGTTTCGGTATACGTCAGGTATGCGATATTGTGAGATATGCAGAGCGTTATGGCGCTGAGATAGACTGGAACTATGTCCGGGAGAAATGCAGAGAAATCCATGCGGATGTATTTGCCGCTTCACTCTTTGATATCGGAAGAAAGGAACTTTTGTTTGATCCGGAGGAGGCTTGTTACCCGGAGAACTGGGAATCCATAGGCGCAGACAGCAGCGATATGCTGGAGGATTTGATCGCTGGCGGCGTGTTCGGAGATTCCAGTATGAGCAGGAAGCATAGCAGTAATATTACACTGCGGGCAGTGAGCGAGGACCGCCAGGGAAAGAAGGCGGGGGCGCATATACTAAGCTCACTTTTTCCTGAGCGTAAATATATGGAACGTACATATTCTTGGGTGAAAAAATATCCTTTCCTCCTTCCTGTAGCTTGGGGATTACGGATAGGAAAATATTTGAAAGAGACAGGCGCGCAGGAGGGAAATGACGCGAGGGAAAGCCTGGAGATCGGAAGCCGGCGAGTTGACCTGATGAAAAAATACAAGATCATACAGTAAAAGTGGGATGAGGCAGTTTTTCTAAGGAAAGAAAAGCTGTCTTTTCTCTCTATAATATCCGTAATAAAAATGCATAAACTCTTTCCTTGTGAAAAAGACTGAATGGTAGGATGTTGAGGAGTCTATTTTACAACAGGAAAGGAGTGTATCGTGATGAGATACGGATATGTACGCGTCAGTACCCAGGAACAAAATGAGGACAGACAGATGATAGCACTGTCCCAGGCAGAGGTCCCGGAGAAAAATATTTATATAGATAAACAGTCCGGAAAAGATTTTAACAGGAGATTCTATCAGAAATTGATTCGGCGACTGAAGCCGGATGATCTGCTCTACATTAAAAGCATCGACCGGCTTGGAAGAAATTATGAGGAAATCCAAGAACAGTGGCGACTTTTGACAAAGGTGAAAAAGATTGATATCGTGGTCATTGACATGCCTTTGCTGGATACACGAAGAGGAAAGGATCTGATGGGAACTTTTCTGAGTGACATCGTGCTTCAGGTGCTTTCATTTGTGGCAGAGAATGAGAGAGCCAATATCCGTCAGCGCCAGGCAGAGGGAATTGCGGCGGCAAAGGCAAGGGGAGTACAGTTCGGTCGTCCTGTGAAGCCTACACCGGACAACTTTGAAATACTATGCGGGAAATGGCTGAAGGGTGAAATGACGGGTACAGCGGCTGCAAATGCATGTGGTATGCCGCTGACTACCTTTCGGAGAAAAGCGAAAAGTGTACAAAAAAATCAGGCACCTATGACCTGACAGAGTGACCAAAAAGTTTACTATTTGGTAATTAACAAATTCCTCTTTAACGCAAATTATTATATCACTTTGTTATTTGGATGTCAATAAAATTTGCACAATTACATATCTTTGTGTCAAAAAAGTCTGGAAAATAGTCCTTATAGTAAAAAAATTACGGGATATTTCAGATATAGGAATAATTTACCAAATAGTAAACCTTACAGTCTAAGTACCGATATTCCTCAATATGACCTCGATATAATGTGCTTTGTACAGGGAGGGATTATGTGAAGAAATATGTGGCAACAGAGTTTCATTTCCTACATAATAGTGGTGGATTAGAGGGAAATACGCTCGCTAAGATGCCGGATGAAGAATTTAGAGACTATATGGCCGGATACGGGTATGAAGAGCAGAAAAAGAAATACAGGATCAGCGATGATTATTTGCTCAGGAAGATTGGCGGGGATTATGCGATTGTACCGGTGGGGGCGACAGCAGTTATTTCAAATGCAGTGCTGACGCCGAACCGCTCGGCGATATTTATCTGGAATGAATTTAAGGAGCCAAGCACAGTGGAGGATGTAGTCATTCGAAGCGCCATGGAGTTTGATGGAGATTTAGCGAAGATCAGGGAGGATGTACATCGTTTTATGAAAGAATCACTAAGGCTAAAGATAATAGAGGAGGTAATGGAGTAAAATGAAAGAGAGATGGGAGAAACCGAGAATTGTGGTGGAGAGGTTTGAAGCGAATGAGTATGTAGCGGCATGTTATAACATTAGATGTAACGTCGATGCGGCTAATAAAGTAGAACAAGGGTGGCGGCTAACCCCATGGGAGAGCAATTATGAGAATGGGCAGACGCATGCTGCTTCGGCGTGCGGCTCATATGGAAGTTATTATGTTATAGATAATGACGACGATGGCGTTTTTGACAGGATGATTGAAAATAGCGCAGATTTGGGACAATTGCCGTGTACTCTTTATACGGGAGCGGATTATGGGAGCATAGGAAGTTGGAATGGGATTAAAGAGGGGGATTATATTTATTGGACAACATCATCTGGAAATAGGACATGGCATCACCAGGGGCGCGTTGAGTACCAGGATATAAGCCATCCAAATCGGTCATAATAATTTTGATGTACATATGGAACTGCTAAAGCTTTTAAGAGAACCGAAGTGATTTGGTTCTCTTTTTTGAGGTATATCATATAAATGCAATCTTTATCAATTAGGACAAATACAATGGAGAAAATCATGCTCCGCCGGGCATCAGACGAACAATGCCCGATCAATGGCGCATTAGAACTCCTGCCGCTCTGTAATATGAACTGCGATATGTGTTATATACGGCTGGATCGTGCCGAGATGGAGCACAACGGTGGTCTGCATACGGCGGATGAATGGATTCGTCTAGGGCTGGAGATGCAGAAGGCAGGAGTCCTCTTTCTTCTGCTGACGGGCGGAGAGCCGTTACTGTTTCCGGGTTTTAAGACACTGTTTACGGAACTGAAACAGATGGGTATGATTCTTACCATCAACACTAATGGTACGCTTTTGAATGAAGAATGGGCAGACTTTTTTAAACACAACAGACCTAGGCGAATCAATATTACACTCTATGGTGCGGATGATAGTACATATGAGAGGCTTTGTCACTATCCAGAGGGGTTTGAAAAAACAGTCAGCGGAATTCGTCTGCTGAAAGATCGCGGTATAGATGTTAAGATTAATGGAAGCGTTACTAAGTATAATTATGATGAGATGGAAAGAATGTATGAAATCGGCAAATCGCTTGGTGTTCCGGTACATATGGACACATATATGCTGCCCGGAATTCATGAAAGAGGACTTCCTTTTGAAATACAGTCGAGACTGAGTCCGGAAGAGGCAGCTGAAGCTGAGCTGGAGATGCGGAGGCATGAGATGGAAGCGGAAACTTTTCAGCTTTATGTGAAACAGATACTTCTTCGGATTGAGAAAGAAAAGCATGTGTATCCGGATGGGATTACATGTATGGCAGGTAATTGTTCTTTTGCAGTTAACTGGCAGGGGAGGATACGTCCATGTGTCACTTTGGAGGAACCGTCAGCTTCGGTATTTGAGACCGGATTTATGGCTGGATGGCAACAAGTGTCAGAAAAAGCAAAGGCATATCGGGGGAATGCAAAGTGTGGCAGATGTCGCCTGCGTCCCGTATGCAAGGCGTGTGTGGCGAGTGCCTGGCTGGAGACCGGGGAGTATGATGGCGTACCACAATATTTGTGCAGGTACGCAGAGGAATATGTGAGACTGCTTAAAATTTCCTGAAAATACGGAATTTGTTAAATAAAAATATATAAAAATACATTTTTCGATATTGACAATAAAATTTATTATGCTATCATAAAAAACGTATAAATAGATAACAGGGGAGGAATACGTTGGAGAGAGATGATCAGTCGTCCGAAACGCTCTCCGGTTCCGAATCTCAGGAGCATCTTCCGGAAGGGACGAAAGAGAAAAGCGTCAGGATGTTTAAAGCAAACCCGGATTTTCTATTGCGGGAAGTCGCCGGCGAAGCCGTGCTGATACCGGTAGGCGAAGCGGGCATATTTGAGAACAGCGTGATATCGCTGAATGAAACCTGCAGTTTTCTGTGGAAATTGTTCCAGCAGCCCAGGACAGAGGAAGAGGTACTCGCTGAGGCGAGAAAAGAGT
>ERZ1643246.3164-NODE-3164-length-14550-cov-13.767782_pt1 | contig 14550 bp, 11 predicted proteins | sample MGYA00579265_ERZ1643246 | MGnify/ENA primary metagenome ERZ1643246 (study PRJEB29033, sample SAMEA4952261) | chicken gut metagenome | biome: Broiler Chicken; feature: Gastrointestinal Tract; material: Caecum | place: Ireland | collected 2018 | study: Broiler... | reverse complement strand
TCTTCCGTGGAATTCTGCTCCTGCCCCTCTGTCTGGACGTTTTCTTCCGCCGGGGCCTGGGCCATTTCATCCATGGAGAAGTCCTGATTCTCACTCTCGGCTTGCTCCTGGTTTTCCACATTTGCTTGTTCTTCCGTGGAATTCTGCTCCTGGCCCTCCGCCTGCGTGGCTTCCTCCGCCGGGGCCTGAGCCATTTCGTCCATGGAGAAGTCCTGATTCTCACTCTCGGCTTGCTCCCGGTTTTCCACATTCGACTGTTCTTCCGTGGATTCCTGCTCCTGGCCCTCCGTCTGAGCGGTTTCCTCCGCCGGGGCCTGGGCCATTTCGTCCATGGAAAAGTCTTGCTTCTCACTCTCGGCCTGCTCCTGGTTTTCCCCATTGGACTGCTCTTCCGTGGATTCCTGCTCCTGGCCCTCCGTCTGAGCAGTTTCCTCCGCCGGAGCCTCCGCCATCTCGTCCATGGAGAAATCCTGATTCTCACTCTCCGCCTGCTCCTGGCTTTCCACGTTAGTCTGTTCTTCTGTGGAATTCTGCTCTTGACCCTCCGCCTGAGATGCTTCTTCCGCCGGGGCCTGGGTCATTTCATCCATGGAGAGGGCCTGCTCTTCCCGCATCCGGTCGCCGGGATCCGGGGGCGCCTGCCCCTGCTGCACCCCCTGGTTCTGGGGCAGGGGGCCGTTTTGGAGGATCTGGTTCTTAGGGCCGAACTCATAGGGAATCCCCTGGGCCTGGCAGGCCGCCTCCATTTCCTGCTCCATGGTCTGGAGCACCTGGGGGTCCCGGCGCTGTTCCCGGGCCAGAGCGGCGTGGTAGGAGCTGGACAGGGCGGTATTTTCATATTCCGCCTTGGTTTCGGCAGGCTCTGGGCCGTTGCGGGCTTCAATCCCCCGGAAGGCCTCTGTCGTGGCGTTGTAGCCGTACTGCCAGGCGTCCCGCTCCTGGGGCTGGATGAAATACCGGTCCCCATTGCCGTAATACTTCCCTTCATTGAGGGCCCATTCCCGGAGCTGGGCCTTATCCTCGTGAACCTCCGGGTGCTCCAGGGCATAGCTCTGATAGGCGTGGTATCCCTCGTGGGCCACGGTGTCGAAAATCTGCATATTGGCGTCGGGCATGGGCTGGGCGTCCGGGGAGGTGTACAGGGAGCCGCTTTTCAGCAGGTTTTCGTTGAGCTGGATGGTGTCCCGGGGAGCGCTCCAGCCCCCGTAAAGGCCGTCCTCCAGGGGCGTCACCTCCACGGTTTTGGCCGGCCTCCCCTGCTGGAAGGCAAAGTCGTTTTCCAGGGCCTGCACCGCCTGTTTTTTGGTATCCAAATCCAGGCTGTTCCAGGTGTTGGCGGCAAAGAGGTCGTGGAGCTGGGCCCGGTTGGCTGCCTGCCGCTCCGGGGAAAGTTTCCCCATCACGCTGTGGTCAAAGGACGAAAACAGCTGCTGCCGCTGCTGCAGCTGGGCCTGCTCTGGGTGAAAGATATTTTGAAACCATCCCATGGCTTATCCCTCAGCGGAGCCGGTCCCGGCGGGTGCAGCGGGCCAGCAGGGTCAAGCCGTCAGCGGGGCTTTTCTCCAGCACATAGAGGAGCTCCAAGGCCTGGGGGGCCGAGACCCCGGCGGCAGCCATGACTTCCTCCAGCGTGCGCCCGCCGGCCTGGGGATTGGGCAGGGGGCGGTTTTCCGCCCAGGCCTCGGCAGCCTCCCGGAGAGGGGCGGGATATTCGTTCTGGATACGCCAGGCCCAGGCCCATCCCTGGGCAGGGGCGGCCAGCTCCCGGGTAATGAGCTGGACGGAAAGGGAAGAAAGCAGCATAACAAAACCTCCTGATAAAAAACAAGGCGGCTATGCCTGACGCACAGCCGCCTTGTGTAAGGTAAATTCCAATGGAGCGGCCTTTACTTGCTCCACTTTTCAATGGCGTGGTCGCCCAGGGTCTGGAGATCCTGCACCAGGGCGCCCAGCTCATCCAGCATCCGGTCCGTGTCGGGGGTAGGGGCGCTGGCCAGGGTGTAGAGGGCGCCGTTGCCGGCCAGGGTCTTGGGGCCTGTGCCCACGCTGATGGGGGACCCGTTGGCCTTAGAGGAATACACCGACAGGCAGAAGCTCTTCTGGAAGCTGCTCACCACCAGGAGCACGCCCAGGGCCAGGACAATCAGGCCCGGGAACACCAGCTGTCCGCCGCCGCCCATGAGCATAAAGCTGCACAGGGCCAATACCACGCCCAGGATAATCCCCGGGATGTTGATGTTCATGCCGTAATAGCAGTCCAGGCCCGAGACGGAATCCAGCACCACTTCCTTGGAAATCCGGCTGGTAGTGCCCTTGCCCTGGAACAGCAATCGCTTATTGGTGACGATGAGGTAGCCGGAGCAGCGGGGCCGCTTGATGTCGCTGCACTGGTACTGCCGGACTACCTTTTCATTTTCCGCCAGAATCAGCTTGGGCCCCTGGGCCGGCGCCGGACGGGGCGGGGTAGGGGGCGTAAAGGACGTCGCGGAAGGCGTGGGGGGTGTGGGAGGGGTCGGGGCAGGATTGCCGGGCTCCTTTACACGGGCGCCGCAGGCGGGGCATTGGATGGCGCCGTCAGGGATACGGCTGCCGCATTCTTCACAAAAAGCCATGATAACAGGACCTCCTTAAGCATTTATGCCGCCGTGTTGGCAGCGGATCTTACAAACGAAATACCGGCGCAGGCTGCGCAATAGAATTGGAAAAGGAACTGCAGGAAATACCAATCCACAAACACCGCCAACAGCAGAATCACTGTCAGCAGGGCCGCGCCGCAGAGATAAATCCCTTTCCAGACCTTCTCCCGCTCTGTCATACCCAGTCCCAGCATCAGCAGGAACAGGCAGGCAAACAGGTATGTAAAGGCAACGTACTGATGGGCCAGCAGACTCAGCAGGTTAAAAACGCCGCTTACACCCAGCAGCGTACACACCGTGCCCTGTAAAAGCGCAACGCCGTTCCAGTTCTGGGACTTGAAAAAGCCAACAGCGCCAACGCCAATGGCCAAGCTGGCCAGAACGTCCACCCAGTTTAAGACCAAAGCCATCTCATAGGACAGCCCCGACAAGGACGCCACGAATCTCACCAGGAGAAGCAGCGCCATCACGCCAAAACCGGCGGCGGGGATCAGCCGGAACACATCCCGGGATTGGCTCAAAGAGCGGAAATCCTGCTCCAGCCCTCCCAGGAATGCGGAACCCGAGCCCTGGTTGAAATCCACCGGCGGCGCCGGCTGTGCATACGGGTTATTCGACACCGGGTCGCACACCGGGCAGCGCCCGTTTTCCAGGGGGCGGCCGCATTTTTTACAGAAATTTGCCATGTTCTCACTCCTTCGCGCTATGTAGAAAATCAATAAAAACGCTCTGTAATAGCTTACCATACCTCAATATAAGTGTCAACATATGATAACCATTTGTTAAGAAGGAAACAGGGCAAAACAAAACATCCTTCCCCCTCTATTCAAAAGAAGGAAGGATGTTTCTGGATTTCCAATCAAAAGGAAGCTTAGCCCATCTTCCGCTTTTTGATTCTCCAAAAAGCCCCAAAGGCCAAAGCGAAAAGCAAGCCCGCCAGGACAGCGCAGAATACCACGGTTTCCGTATTCCAAAGCCATGCTTCCGCACTTTCGGGAGAGCCGGCATTTTCATTTACCCCTGTGGTCTCCCCGCCGGCGTGGAGCAATTCCACGAATTCATCCGCCGTATACACCGTAGAAGCCTCAATGTTCGGGGCCATGGCCGAGGTGGTCACAGGCACGATATAGTCCCCCGCAGAGGTCTCCAAATAGGCGGCGGTTACATCGTAGCGGTCCAGGGAAATGATTTTTCTGGCAGAAACCTCTGCTTTTTCCAGGGAACGTTCCCTTTCCAGCTGTTTTTCTGCCCCATTGCCGGAAAGTGCCTGTATCTCCGCTTCTTCCGCCTGTCCATAGGAAACCAGTTCCCACTTTCCATCCAGCTTTTTCACAGAAGCCACCACCACAATCTCCCCATTCCCATTGCGGACGGGCACTTCCCAGCCGTACTCCTCCAACCGGGAGAAACCTTCCTGCATTTCATCCGCAGGAAGGGAACAGTCGTATACGGGATAGGCCAATTCCGGCGCAAAGGATAACTGTTGGTACTTCTCCACGTTGTTCTCGCTCTTGCCAAAGGATTCCTTGCAGTTCTCCTCCATTTGGCTGATTTCCGAAAAGGTCTTTTGGATTTCGCCGTATTCCGGGGAATCTGTCAGGGAATCGGAGGCGGCCGCCAAGGCCGCAAAGCCACCCATACACAGGAGCACACAACCCAGCAGCCATGCAATGATCTTTTTCATTTTAAAGCCCTCCCTCATCAGCAGACTTTCCAAAATGCTTATATGGGTCCTGTTTTGTTGGCTATCTGTATTCAGCATACATCTAATTTGTAAAAATATCAATAAAGATTAAATGTTTTACATGAATTTTACAGACGTTTTGCGGCAACTTTCTACAAAACAGAAACTAAAATTTCAGGAAAGCCCGGTGGGGAACTTGCAATTCTGTAAGCTTTGCAAAAAAGTTACACCATCCCGGCCAAGTCATGGTATAATAGCATCAGATTCATCCGGCCAGGCCCGGCCGGACAAAAGGAGATGAAGCTATGCCGGAACTTTCCTCGTTTCTGGATACCATTGGCCAATTTTTCGGCTCCATGGGCCATCAGGCCCAATACATGTTCCTCTATATCCTGCGGATCCTGGTGCCGGTACTGGCCCTGGTGGTCATTGTAAAATGCTACCGCTCGGTGAAGCTGGGCCGCCGGCCGGAGGCGCCGGTGATGATTTTGGAGGACATTTCTTCCCACACCCGGATCCCGGTGCTCTACTGGGAAAACTCCATCGGCCGGAGCAAGAGCTGCGATATTTCTCTGCCGGACGCCACCATGTCCCGGGACCACGCGGTGCTCATGCGCCGGGAGCAGGGCTGGTTTATCATTGACACCAACTCCAAGGCAGGCACCTCCCTCAACGGCAAACGGCTCAAGCCTACCCGCCGCGCCCAGGTGTTCCCCGGGGACACCATCGCCATGGGAAGCTCCACCCTGCGCCTGCAGCCGGCCATGGAGTCCGATGTGAAAAAACGCCGGTTCTCCTTCAGCGGCAGCGGGCGGGCGGCTTCCCCCTTTGGCACCCTGCTTCTCACGGCCCTGATTCATGTACTCATGGCCATCCAGTGCTGTTTTGCCCCTATGGAAGAAGAGCAGACCTTTTCCCTCATCCCCCTGGCGCTGCTGGGGGTGCTGCTGGTGATTGAATTCGGGTTTTACCTGTTTTCCACCAAGGGGCTGGGACGGGTGAGCTTTGAAGTGGAGACAGTGGCCCTATTATTCAGCGGCATCGGCATTTTCCTCTTAGCCGGAGACGATGTTTCCACCGCCCTGACCCAGCTGGTGGCCATGGTGGGGGGCATTGTGATTTTCTGCATCCTCATCTGGTTTATGGGGGATTTGGAGCGGGTGACCAAGTGGCGGCTGCCCCTGGCCCTGTGCGCAGTGGGGCTGCTGGCCCTGACGCTGGTCATCGGCACCTCCATTAACGGCTCTAAAAACTGGATTTTCATCGGGCCTGTCAGCATCCAGCCCTCGGAGCTGGCCAAGATTGTGTTTATCTTTGCCGGGGCCGCCACGCTGGACAAGCTGCAAACCACCCGGAACCTGACGGAATTCATCGTGCTGGCGGCCCTGTGCGGGGGCTGTCTGGTGCTCATGAAGGATCTGGGTTCAGCGGCGGTATTCTTCGTGACCTTTTTGATTATCTCCTTTATGCGTTCCGGCAGTATCCGTACCATTGTGCTGTCCTGCTCAGCGGTGGTCATCGGGCTGTTTATGTTTTTGCAGGCCCGGCCCTATGCGGCGGCCCGGTTCCAGGGCTGGCGGAACGTGTGGGACCACATTAACGACAACCTGGGCTATCAGCAGAGCCGCACTTTGACCTATACGGCCAGCGGCGGCTTCTTCGGCACGGGCCTGGGAGAAGGCTACCTGCACAACGTGGCCGCCGGCAACAGCGACCTGGTTTTCGGCATGATGGCGGAAGAGCTGGGGCTGCTCCTGGCAGTGATTACCGCCCTGTCCATGGTGCTGTGGATTTTCTATGCCCGCACCGATGTGACCCGGAGCCGCTCCACCTTCTATTCCATTTCGGCCTGTGCTGCTGCGGGGATTCTGGTATTCCAGTCCCTGCTGAACATTTTCGGGCCTCTGGACGTGATTCCCCTCACCGGCGTGACCCTGCCCTTTATCAGCGCCGGCGGTTCCAGTATGCTGTCCGTTTGGGGCATGGTCGCCTTCATCAAGGCCTCCGACGAGCGCACCTATGCTATACGCAAATCCAAGCGGCGCCAGGCTAAGCCTTGACGTAACCCGCGGCGGCAAGGTGCCGCTCCCAATCCGCGGGGTATCTTGCATCAATGCGCAACCCAGGCCGTCGCGAAACGAACTAAGTGCAGAACCGGGCTGCCTACGCGGCGGCAAGGTGCCGCTCCCAATCCGCGGGGTATCTTGCATCAATGCGCAACCCAGGCCGTCGCGAAGCGAACTAAGTGCAGAACCGGGCTGCCTGCGCGGCGGCAAGGTGCCGCTCCCAATCCGCGGGGTATCTTGCATCAATGCTAAGCCTTATCTCTCGGGAAGGTTTCCGCTCCCGCTGACGAAAAAGGCAGATACGCGTGGGCGCGTGGACAATGGGGATTGCTGGTGCGTAAAAAGCTATATAGCTATGATGCCGCTTTCCTGACCGCCATCGAAATTATCCGCAAGCTCGCTTGCAGGATGATTTCGCCCGGCGTGTCAAGATGTCAGCCTATACGAATCTTTCCTCCTTTTCTTTTCGTTAAGAAAAGGAGTGCCCGTCGCGGCATGAGCGACAAGGCAGTTATTTGATGAATATAAGGATAAGATGAGAAAACGAGAAATGAAGGGAAAGCCTTATAACTCCCCCCGTCACGCTGACGCGTGCCACCCCCCTCAGAGATGGGGGCCTAATTGCTGGCACCGGCAGACAGCGCCCCCTCTAAGAGGGGAACCTCCCCAATCACACATGGAACAACAACCAGGGGAAGATAGTATCTTCCCCTACAAATAGAAACGCACTTGAACAGATAGAACCCCAAAGAAAGGACTGATACCGCCATGAAGACCACAGGAATCCGTTCCTTTATCCTATATATCCTCACCGCCGCCTTCGTGTTCTGCCTGGGCTTCTTCCTCTTTGAATTCTTCACCCAGGGAGGCCAGTGGGCTATGCAGCCCTATAACCAGCACCTGGTGGCCGGAGGCCAGCTCACCTGGGCCGGCAATATCACCGACCGCAACGGCGTCACCCTGGTGGGAAGCGAGGACGGCCAGCGCACCTATGCCGACGACGCCGGTATCCGGGAAGCCACGGTCCACACCGTGGGCGACGCCAACGGCTATATTTCCACCGGTATCCAGCTGGTGTACCGGCCCCAGCTGGTGGGCTATAACCCGGTGCTGGGAGTCACCACCATTACCGGGGAATCCGGCGGCGGGGACATCGCCCTGACCATTGACAGCTCCCTGTGCCAGCAGGCCATGAACCTCCTGGGCGACCGCAGCGGCGCAGTGATTATCTACAACTACCTCACCGGCGAGGTGGTCTGCAAAGCCAGCACCCCCACCTTTGACCCGGAAAATATCCCCGAGGACATCGACACCAACGACGCCTATAAGGGCGCTTATCTGGACCGGACCATTTCCTCCTCCTTTACCCCCGGCTCTATTTTTAAGGTGGTCACCACCACCTGCGCCATGGAGCATATGGAGGATTGGGAAACCCGCACCTATACCTGCACCGGCTCCACGGTGATTAACGGGGAGACCATCAACTGCATGGGCGAACACGGCGAGCAGACCATTGCCGAAGGCCTGGGCCATTCCTGCAACGTGCTTTTTGCCGAGCTGGCTGTAGACCTGGGCAAGGAGGCCATGATGGAAACTGCCAAGGCATTGGGCTTTAATCAGGCGGAGAAGCTGGACGACATTGTGGTCACCGCCAGCACCTATGACGTCAACGACGCCGACGATAATTCCCTGGCCTGGTCCGGCGTGGGCCAGTACACCGACCTGGTGACCCCCTATCATATGATGCGGATTATGGGCGCTATCGCCAACGGCGGCGTGCCGGTGGAGCCCCATTTGGTGAGCAGCATGAGCGGCGGCGGGGAAAACTACGCCTACTCTGTGGAAACCGGAGAACGGATGATGTCGGAATCCACCGCCCAGGCCCTGGAAACCATGCTCCGAAACAACGTGGCTTCCTATTATGCCAGCGGGATGTTCCCCAGCGGCATGGAGGTCTGCGCCAAAACCGGCACCGGCGAGGTGGGCGAGGACAAGGAGCCCAACGGCTGGGTGGCGGGCTTCTGCGCCAACCAGGACACCCCCTATGCCTTTGCCGTGGTGGTGGAGGAAGGCGGCTTCGGCAGCGCTTCCGCAGCCCCCATTGCTTCGGAACTCCTTTCCCAGCTGCAATAAAACCAAAACCCCCGGAACGGTGCAGGCAGCCCTGTACCGTTCCGGGGGTTTTTATCATGCTGTTATGGTTCCGCGTTCCTTTCCCAAAGGGGATGGGCGGGCAAACAGCTTACTCGCTCTTCCCTGCCGGAGATTCCCCAGTGGGCGTATCTTTCCGGGTAATCTGCTTCTGCCGCCACTCCATGACCACCCGGTCCAGGTCTGCTGTAGAGGACAGCCGGACGGATACCGGGTGCAGCCGGGACCGGGACTCTTCCCGGCGCAGGCTCCAGAGGACCGAGAGGGCATACAGGGAGAACAGCAGAAGCATTCCCAAAAAGGGCAGGGAATCCGTTTCCGCTGCGGGAACCCCCATGGCCAGGCACACCAGGGGCGGCAGGCTGCCTCCCAGGCCCAGCAGCACAAAGGGCGCGCCGTATTGATACATTCTCCGCCGGCTCACCGGGCCGCCTACGCTGGAAAAATAGCTGCTCTGCCCAAAGAGGAACAGCACGCACAGGCCAAAGGGCAGCACGGAATAGAAATTCTCCTGGACGCTGGCCTCCGCCGCCGAATTCACAAACATGGCCGCCAGTTCCAGGCAGCCCCAAACGGGCGGAAACAGCCCGGCAATGGGATGGTCCTGGAAAAGGGTGCCCCGGTTCAGCAGGGAGCCGCCCCAAACCATAATGGAGAGCGCCGCCAGCAGGCCCAGAACCGATGTGAGGGCGGTGAGCAGGGGCTGCTCGCCGGCAAGGGAGGCTGAGGAGGTATCCAGCTCGCCCCGGGACAGCTGCACCACCGACAGGACGGAGGAATAGAGCACCATGGCCCCCGCCAGGATGGCCAGCACGCCGGAAACCGGCAGGCTCCGGGGGCTCCAAAGGACCGGGGCCTTTTTATCCAGCCGGCACAGCAGCAGCAGGGCCAATCCCACCGCCACAAACGCCCCCAGGAGGATAAAGCTCCACTGGCCGTTGTCCCGATAAAGGCCCGTGTCCTCCTCCAGCAGCAGGGCGTCCAGGGCCCATCTCCCCGGCAGCAGGAGCACCAGCGCGGCTCCCAGCACCCACCAGATTCCTTTGCGTATCATGTCAGACCATCCCTTTCTTAAATATCCTCTTGCAATCCGAAACGCCCGTTTCCCCGGACTGTACTTGCAAAAATCAGTTTGATTCTGTCTAATGATACCACGAGGGGCGGGGTTCCGCAAGGGCCGCCGGGAATTCCCCGGTGGATTTGGTTTCAATTTTGTAACTTTGGTTTCAATCTTGTCATCTTAATTGCAATATGCCGGCGGCCATGTTAAAATAAAAATAGTAAAAGAACCATAGTAGAACTTTTTTATGATTTCTGCTGTCCCACCAAAATGGAGCGGGCGCCATACGACAAATCCATACAGGCCAGGCCCGGTTTCCCGCTTCCTGGCTGCAAAAAGCCCTGGCCTGTTCTTCCTGCCCTTTGGAAAGGAGTCCTACTGTTGAGAGCTTTCTCTTCTTTTTATAAACGATTTCTCGCCGCAGCCCTGTGCTGCCTGATGCTGTTTCCCCTGGCCGGCTGTTTTGGGGAAAGCCGCCCTGCCAATGCCGACCAGCAAATCCTCTTCCACCTGGGAGAGGACCCCGCCACTCTGGACCCCCAGATTGCCGACGGTTTTGCCGCCCGGGTAGCGGTAGAAGCCCTCTATGAAGGGCTGGTGCGCCTGGACGAAAACAACGAGCCCTATCCCGGGGCGGCGGAAAGCTGGGAGGTCAGCAGCGACGGCCTTACCTATACCTTCCACCTCCGGGAGGACGCCCAGTGGAGCAAATCCATTGTCACCGAGGACGGGGAAACCTCCTCTTCCTCTGACCCCTCCCCCCTGACCGCTGCGGATTTTGTCTTTGCCTGGCAGCGGGCGGTGGACCCCTCCACCGGCTGCCCCAACGCGGATGCCTTCTCCGTCATCCAGAATGGAGAGGCCATCCTGCAAGGGCAGATGTCCCCGGATTCCCTGGGCGTCCAGGCGGCAGACGACCACACCCTGGTGGTCACCCTGGAAAACGCCAGCGGTGATTTCCTCAACCTGACAGCCACCGCGGCCTTTATGCCCTGCCAGGAGGCCTTTTTTAACTGGACCTCCGGCCGCTATGGCCTGGAAGCCCGGTATGTCTGCGGCAACGGCCCCTTTGCCTTCAGCAACTCCTATTCCTGGGACCACGAAGAGGGCATGGCCCTGCGCCGCTCTTCCAGCTATCACGGGGAAAACGAACCCCTCCCCGCCTCTTTGGAGCTGTACACCAGCATCAAAGCGGTGGACGTCTCCGACCCGGTGGAAGCCGTGGCCGGGGAAACCGTGGATCTGGCCTCTTTGCCCTCGGACCAGGTGGACGACGCCCAGGAAGAGGAGCTGCAGGTCATTACCCAGGAGATGGACGCAGTGTGGGGCCTGTGCTTCAACACCCAAGACGAGCTTTTGAAAAATGCCGATGTGCGCAAGATTTTTGTCCAGACCCTTCCCCGGGAGACCCTGCTGGAAAACCTGCCGGCCAACGCCCAGGCCGCCGGGGATATTATCCCCTCCACCTTCCTGTGGAATGGCCAGAGCTATCGGGAACAGGCCGGGAGCAACCTGTATTTAAAGCAGGATGACTCCGTTACCCAGGGCCTCAGCAGCCTGCTGAAGCGCCTGGATCTGGAGAGTATGCCCTCCATTACGGTGCTGGGGCCCGAAGGCACCCAGAATATGCTCAACCAGATGCTCATCACCTGGAATAACTCCATGGGCAACTATTTTAACTTGGAAACCCTCTCGGAAACGGATTTGGAGCAGCGTGTGGAAGAAGGGGATTTCCAGGCTGCGGTGTGCGCCCTGCGCTCTTCCAGCAGCACCCCTGTGAGCCTTTTGTCCCTCTTTGCCTCCACCAGCGAAGAGAATCCCGCCCACTTGCAGTCCCAGAGCTACGACCAGCTTTTGGAGCAAGCAGCTTCCGGCGGGGACAGCGGCCTGTCTGCTTTGCAGCAGGCGGAGACCTTTTTGAATGAACAGGCTGTATTTTACCCCCTGTATTATACAAGCCGTTATTACGCAGCCAACCCCACTTTAACCGGCGTGGTCATCCACCCGGCAGGGCAAGGCATTGATTTTATCCAGGCCGGAAAAGAGGGCTGAGCCCCTTCCCAATTTCGGCGCCCCAATTTTGCAGAAAGGAGTGGTTTGGCATGATTCTTCTTCGTCCCTATGCCCCGGAGGACCTTCCGGAAATCCTCGGGCTGTTCCGGGCCTCTGTCCACGGCCTGTGCGGCAAAGACTACACGCCGGAACAATTAGACGCCTGGGCCCCGGCTTCCCTGGATGAAGAAGCCTGGGGGCGTTCCCTGGCCAGCCACTTTGCCCTCACCGCCTGGGAGGGGGACTGCCTGCTGGGGTTTGCCGACCTGGAGGAACCGGATTATTTTGACCGGCTGTATGTGCGCCCCCAAGCCAAGGGCCGGGGGGTAGGCCGGCTTTTGGCCCAGGCCATGGAATCCCGCAGCAGGGATTTGGGCGCGGAGGTTCTGACCGTCCACGCCTCTGAGACTGCCCGGGGATTTTTCCTGCACCGGGGCTATACCCTCTGCCACCGGCAGGAGGTAGAGCGCCGGGGCGTCCTGCTGCACAACTATCAAATGCAAAAAACATGGAGAAAGGAGTGCGCCCTATGAAAATGCCCGCTATCCTTTCCAAACGAGAAAAGGCCCCCATTCTTGCGGTCGCCCTTTTGCTGCTCATTGCCGCAGCGGTGGTCGTGATCATCCAGCTCCGGCCTGGAAGGCCGGCTGGGGAAAACTCCATTGCCGTCAGCAGCGAGCTGCGTCGGGCCGTCCAGCAGGAAGTGCTGCCGGCTTCCGAAGAGGCCCCCATAGACCGGGAGCTCTACACCACCCTGAATACGGATTCCTCCGAGTATACCGGGCGGCAGGTGGTCTCTATGGCCCAGGTGCTCTATGACCCCCAGTACACCGAAGAGGGCATCTATTTCTCCTTCCGTTCCGTATCCCCGGAACAGGATGGCCACGTGCTCTATGGCCTGGCCTTCTGGCCGGGAGAAGACCCCGGGCTCTCTGACCGGAGCTATATCTCCATGACGGGAACCCTCCTGGGGGATTACAGCTATGTAGACAGCTATCAATTCCAGGACCGTGGCCCGGCACTGTATCTCACAGACCTCTCCCTTTCCAGCTATGGGGAAATTTTCGCCCCGGCCATTATTACCCTGTTCCCCCAAGGCCAGCAAGCGGAACACGACGGATGCGCCATGTGCCTGGAACGGGCGGAGTTTGCGAAAAAGGAAAGCCGGTTCTTTGTCACCCTGGAAAACAACACCGGGAAGCCCATTAAAATCCAGATACAGGAGACCGAGGCGTTTCAGGATGGGCAGTTCTACAACTGCCTGATCAATTATAATTCCGAGGATACCTCCATTTATGAGGAGATCCCCGACGGGGAATCCCAAACCGTGGTTCTCACCTTCCCCGCCATTGTCCCCAACTCGGATATTCTGCTGACGGTCCCGGTCACAGCCGAGTATGAGGCGCTGACCCCCTTTGACTTGCTGGTGGAAATCTCCTGACCCTGAAAATCACAAGAAACTCCCCCGCTGCCCGGCGGGGGAGTTTTGGTCTTTCCGCCTTTTTCCCCTTGTGCTATAATAACAATCAAAAAGAACCGTTCACAGAAGGGAGACGCGTTTATGAATCCATCCCGCCAGGAAGCGGCCCCCCACACCCCCTGCCCCCTGTACCGGAAGTGCGGCGGCTGCCAGCTCCAAAACATGGACTATCCCCGCCAGCTTCACTGGAAGCAGGAACAGGTGCAGCGCCTTTTGGGGCGTTTTTGCAAAGCCCGGCCCATCATCGGCATGGAGCACCCCTATCACTACCGGAACAAAGTGCAGGCCGCCTTTGCCTGGGACAAGCGCCGGAATATTGTCTCCGGCGTGTATCAGGCCAGCACCCATCGGGTGGTGCCGGTGGAATCCTGCATGACGGAAGATGAAACCGCCGACCGGATCATGGCCACCATCCGCGGCCTCATGAAGGGCTTCCACATGACCCCCTACGACGAAGTGACCGGCCGGGGCTTCCTGCGGCATGTGCTGGTGCGGCGGGGGTTTGCCACCAACCAGGTCATGGTGGTGATGGTCACCGGCACGCCGGTGTTCCCCGCGAAAAACAACTTTTGCCGGGCCCTGCGCCAGGCCCACCCGGAGGTCACCACCATTGTGCAGAACATCAACGACCGGTACACCAGCATGGTGCTGGGGGAGCGGGAAAAGGTTCTCTGGGGGCCGGGCTATATTGAAGACGTCCTCTGTGGCTGTACCTTCCGGATCTCTCCCCGTTCCTTCTATCAAATCAACCCGGTGCAGACAGAAATCCTCTACCGCACAGCCATTGATTTTGCGGGCCTCACCGGCAAAGAGACGGTGCTGGACTCTTACTGCGGCGTGGGGACCATCGGCCTGGCCGCCGCCAAACAGGGGGCCGGCCGGGTCATCGGCGTGGAGCTGAACCGGGACGCCGTCCGGGACGCCAAGGCCAACGCCAAAGCCAGCGGCATTACCAATGCGCAATTTATCTGTGCCGATGCCGGGGAATTTATGGTGGATTTGGCCCAGTCCGGGGAAACCGTGGATGTGGTGTTTATGGACCCGCCCCGGGCCGGCAGTGACGAGGCCTTCCTCTCCTCCCTGTGCCGCCTTTCCCCCAAGCGGGTGGTCTATATCTCCTGCAACCCCGAGACCCAGGCCCGGGACCTGCGGTACCTCACCGCCCACGGCTGGAAAGTCCAGGCCCTCCAGCCTGTGGATATGTTCCCCCATACCAACCATGTGGAGACCGTCGCCCTCCTTTCCAAGGAATAAATCCACTCGGAGAAAATGCAGGTCTCCTTCTCAAAGCAATCGCTGGCAGGCAGTGTACATCGCACTGTCTGCCGGCCTTTTTATTTCTCAAAGAAATGTGCCAGGCGGTTTCACAATTCTCAAACAATTCGCAATCATTTCCAAAACAAACGGGGTTTATGATAAAA
>ERZ1643246.3162-NODE-3162-length-14564-cov-91.455993_pt1 | contig 14564 bp, 11 predicted proteins | sample MGYA00579265_ERZ1643246 | MGnify/ENA primary metagenome ERZ1643246 (study PRJEB29033, sample SAMEA4952261) | chicken gut metagenome | biome: Broiler Chicken; feature: Gastrointestinal Tract; material: Caecum | place: Ireland | collected 2018 | study: Broiler... | reverse complement strand
ACAGGCGCCTGCTCGTCCGATATGAACGCAGAGCTGATATCCATTTGGCTTTTTTATCCCTTGCTGCCGCTTTGATCGCTTTTCGGTTTTGTTAGGTGTTCTAAGGAAGCTTTGCTGTGTGAACTACGAGATCCTTATGGTAGAGGACGACCTGGTGATCCGGCAGCAACGCTAGCTTCTGATGGCCGGCAGAGTGATATTTTCTGCCCGAAGTCCTACCCCCGCTGGCGATAGCCGAGGTGTTCCGTGAAATCTTAATAGAAATACAAGCCACTTTGCTCTCACTGAATTGATCTAGGACGGCTGCAAGTTCGACAAAGGGAGTGACCATGGTATTCCCTTTCAAATAAATCAACATAGAACACGATGCCTGGTTTAGTTGAGCGTATTGTGGCGTCCTTTCTCACTTTTTGGCGCATTTGCATGAAAATCCGAAAGATGTTCCTATGGCTGGCTTTTGCCGTGGCGGACCGGGCAGTGGTTGAGCCTAGGGCGGCAATTGCCCAAAAATGAATTGAAATTGAAGTGATCATTGACCTCTGGGAGCTGAGATGCTATAATTATAATAGCATAGCCGAAAAAGAAAGAAGATGGTAGAATGCCTTCACGAACCGATGATATAGTACTACTGATGAATCGTTTGGCGAATATTTTTAAAAGATTTGTCGCTTTTAATAAACTCGACTTTTCGCTTTATACGGCCGTGAAAGAATATCAGCAGATATATGACTACGTCAGAAAGAAATTTGAAGAGGTTTTGAGCTGCGAGGAGCCTGAAGAAGGACGGGTGCAGGCTCTGCTGACTCAAATAGATGCGATTCTTTATGAACAAACAGAAGTGAATAGAGTGATCCGGGCGATGGCGATTGTCCAGGATATTGACAGCAGGATCGTATTCGAGAAGAATGACAATCCACATTTTATTTCTCTGAGCGACCTTGTGAAAATGGTTCCAGACACAGAGGATGTCATGAAAGTGGCAGCCTTGAATACAAATGCGGAAGAAACGGGGATTGTTATTCACCCAAAGTATCCCGTCAGCCATGCAAGAGTGCTGTATGATCAATGGACAGACCGTTCCTTCTCTGTACGCGGCATTCAGCAGGGATTGAATGCGCGCTTGAGTCATCTGATTTACTTTCCAGCTGCGTTTGAGGGACGGTCCGGAGAGAGCTATTCCTACCAAGTGTATTCTTTGATTATGCCGGAACGCAGAACCATTAAGCCTGGAGAAAACCGTGCGGGTATTCATACAACCAAAATAGGTTTTACCCCGATTTCGGACGACGATACGCTTTTGGTCACAGAGCAGATTCCGGCAGAGAAGATGACCCATACGATCCGGCAAATCCCGTATGAAGGAATCGCAGTGAAAGCGATTCGTGATCCGGAAAAAATTGAAAAACGATTTGAACGGGCGTTTTATGAGGCATGCAAGCATGATCTGGACGTTTTCTGCAGCGTCGAGATGCTCTGCACCGATAAGATGAAAGAAGTGACGGGAGGACAGAGTGATTATTTGAAAGATTTGATCCGGAAGGCGAAGCTGGAGGGCTTGTCTGTTCCCAGGCTGATTTTGATGCCAACGCGCTGGGAGGACAAAAGCAATTACCTTCTAATTTTTGACGAGAATGGTACATTGTTGGGGAAACAGTACAAACGCACCCCCTACGTTGATGAAAAGAATGGCAGGGTGGAAGCACTGGATCTGTCAAAGGCAACCAATGAGATCTACTTGATCCATTTGAAAAACCGCCAACGCATTGCGGTTGTGATTTGTGCAGAATTTCTGGCAAACCTGGAATATGTCCGCGATTTTTTGTGCGGCTGGCTTTGCGTAACAATGATCTTGGTTCCTTCTTATTCGAAAGGAGAGCAAGATTTTGTAGCGAGTCTGCCGATATACAACAACTATGGGGTAAGTGTTGTCTGGGGAGACTGCTGCGGTGCTGTTAAAACGCAGGAAGGCGGAAAGAGAATCATCGGTGGATGTAGCTACGCGGGCACAGATAAAATCAATCGGCTGGGCGATTGGGTGGATTGCCAGTTTAATTGTCGGGGAAAACCGTATTGCTTGTTCAAACTCGAATTTGAGACAAGCGTTGAACAGGAAAAGCCGGGAAGTCCGGATGTACCGATTGTTCGGCATTACTGTTTTTAAGCTTCGGATGTACAGCGACAAGGTTCTTGCTGCAGATGCAGTTAAAATGAAATGGGGGTGATGAATCGGCGAAATAGGAATCTGAATAATTTGTAAAAGGAGCGACAATTATGGAAGAAGCCGTAAGAATGGTGAAGTGGATATCCCCGGAAGATGATTTTGAAACCCTTTTCAAAAATGGAGAATACGAAAAGATCGTCAGGCTGTCTGAAGAAAATGAAGAGCTATTATACAGCTTGTACCATAGAAAAGAAAATGACAACCTGGGGAAAAGTATAAAATTTGGCTTATTTTTGATGAAATACTTCAAGCGATTATTTGTCGAAGAAATTCGAAGCTTGGCGGTATGGAATGTTGGAAAACTGATGGGGTATTTGGAGCTTTTGGCGCGGCTGCAGTATTCGAGCGAACAAGATCGGCTGGTGAGTTGCAATGCGAAGTACAGCGGGACAAAGCACCTTGACGAAATTATTTTTGCGCTGGAGATCCGCGGGAATGCGACGCAAACCGAGCTTTCAGAGATTTTGAAACTGCAGCCATCGACATTGTCAGAAGTTCTGAAGAAGGTCCGGAGGACAGGCTTTGTCCAGGCGACGCCATACGGGAAATATAAAATGTATTCCTTGACAGAAGAGGGAATCCGGTATGGTGCACTTCTGAGAAAGAAGAAGGGCGCAGAGTCTGAGTATTTAAAAGCGATTGAAGTGCTGAACAAGTATATAGAAGACGAGAGCACAAGAGACGAATGCCTTAAGTGCTTGAAAATGAGTCTCAACATACAAGAGAGAAGACTCATTGGAAGCGGCGATGAAATTGCAATTGTGGATGCTGAGAGCGGACAGTATGAAAAAGGAATGATAAGATATATTTTGAATAGGCAAAGCAATTCTCAAAAGCAGCCTCAAAATATTGTTATAGCGCAAAAATACAGTGGCCTGAAAGATGATGGCCTCGACGATAATGATCTGGATCAACTTGAGGCCTAAAGAGGGGGTATGATGAAAATGATTGAAAAAAAGGATGCTATTATAGACACATTAAAAACCGCAAAGGGAAATTCGCTGGATATTTACAGTGATCTCTATAAAAGATGCGTCGAAAATAAAGAAGACGCCCCCCGAATTTTACAGGAAATTTTAGAATACCCGGATGAAATTGGGGTGGATGACAACGCATCAAGAGTTGTTTCCAAAGATCATGAAGATAAATTCAAGAAAATGTATACGCAGCTCTTATTGGACGAAACAGAAGCGCTGGTTAAAGAAAACCTGCCCAAGGAAGAGTTTTATCAGAAATTGTGGGAGAGAATTTTTGAATCAGACACAGCCCCAGATACAGACGAAAAGGGTGCTGTATGCATAAAAATTTTGAATGAGACAGTGCCTTGGCTCCCATACTACCAAGCGCAAGGGCTTATCCAGATGGAAAACGAGGAATTTGCAGATCGCATCCAGTCTATAACACCTTGCATTCAAGAGTCAATTCATATGCTGAACCGGCGATTTGATCAAAAGACGGAAGAAGCCTCACAGTTTTGCCGCATTATCCGGAGACTAAACGAAAAGGATGCAGCCGTATACTTGGCTACTCTCTTGAATATTCTGCGAAAATCCTATATGGAGCAAGGGGCTAAGAAAGCTGCCAAGGAAAACATGGAATAGCAGGGATTGGGTGGAAACGGAACTGCTCCAGAATGAGTGGGCATGAATGAAAATAACCTCGTGTAAGGTAATCTTAGCAGGACTGCCAAAGTGCAAAAATTTTTAAGCAGTTTATTGCAGTGAATAGTAGTAGTGCTGAAGCCTATCCCGCCCTTTGTGTAAACTTCCTGTGAGGTGTAGAATAGAGGTAATGAACAGGAGGTTAAACACATAGTCAGAAAAATCGCCGTTCTGAAGAAAATCCATGAATTTTGCAGATGGCGAATATCGGCAGCATGGATGACATCCAGAACTCATGTAAGGAGACTATTGCTGAGTTTGAGGATCTTGGTTATTCGAGTACGCCTATAACAACAAAGATGTACACAATAGGCGCAACGGTCACAGCAGCAAAAAACCTTTGAACTAGCTTAGGAGACGTAGAAGTTTCAGTGCCTCGCGACCACAAGTAGAAATTTGAGTCCCAAGTGCTGAAAACAGACCAGCATTGGCCAGGAATTGAGAAAAAGATCCTGACCATGTATCCCAAGGGCATAACAGCTGACAATATCGCGTCCGACATCCAGGATATCTACGGTGGTTCTGTCTCAGACAGCATCGTGTATCACTGATAAGATTTTTGCCATGGTCAAAGAGTGGTAACAGAGGCCTCTGGAGTTCATCTGTGCGGTGGTGTTTCTGGACGTCATTCACTACCATTATTTGCAGTGAAGGCTGGATTATCAAGAAGGCTGTCTACATTGCCGAGACCGTCCCATAATTTGTGTAAACCTGCTGAGAGGTGTAGAATAGAAGCAGCAGACAGGAGGTATTACACATGGCCAGAAAGAACCGCACCCCGGAAGAAAACGCCCGTCGAGAGAAAATCCGAGAACTTTTGCAGATGGCAAACATCGGCAGCATGGATGACATCCAGAACCTGTTCAAGGAGACCATTGCCGAATTCATGGAGAACGGTCTGGAGGCAGAACTGGATGAGGATCTGGGCTACAGCAGATATGACTACAAGAACAAGGCTACAGACAACAGCCGGAATGGTCATAGCAGCAAGACGCTCCGGACCAGCTTTGGAGACGTGGAAGTCTCGGTTCCCCGGGACCGGAAAGGGGAATTTGAACCCCAGGTGCTGAAAAAGGGTCAGACCAGCATCAGCCAGGACGTTGAGGAAAAGATCCTGTCCATGTACGCCAAGGGCATGACCACCAGCGATATTGAGGCCCATATCCAGGACATCTATGGGATTTCCGTATCGGACAGCACCATAAGCCGGATCACAGACAAGATCCTTCCCATCGCCAAAGAGTGGCAGCAGCGGCCTCTGGAGTCTATCTATGCGGTGGTGTTCCTGGACGCCATTCACTACCACGTCCGCAGCGAGGGCCAGATCGTGAAGAAGGCCGTTTACATTGCCATTGGCGTAAATCTGGATGGCAGGAAAGATGTTCTGGGGATGTGGGTCGGCGAAAATGAGAGCGCCAAGTTCTGGGCAACCGTATTGAATGGTTTGAAAAACCGCGGTGTAGAGGACATTTTCATTGCCTGTACCGACAATCTTACGGGATTTGACGCAGCCATCCATGCAGTATTTCCCAAGACCGAGATCCAGAACTGTATCATTCACCAGCTTCGCAATTCCAGCAAGTATGTGTCCTACAAAGACCTTAAAGCTCTCATGGCCGACCTGAAGGCAGTCTATGCCGCTGTGGATGAACAGGCCGCTCTGGATGCCCTGGACGTCTTTGGAGAACACTGGGACAAAAAATACCCGAAAATTTCCAAGTCCTGGAGGGATAACTGGGCCAACCTGAGCACCTACTTCAAGTACCCCCAGGAGGTCCGGCGGTTGATCTATACCACCAATACCATTGAGGGCTTCAACCGCCAGCTGCGCAAGGTGACCAAGTCCAAATCCGTATTCCCCACCGATGACAGCCTGCTGAAAATGCTGTATCTGGCCATGATGGATATTACCAAAAAGTGGACCGGCCGGCGGCAGGACTGGAGCATGATCCATGCACAGATGGCGATCTACTTCGCCGAGCGTATGCCCGAGTAACACCGCTGTGTCTGGATGTCAAGGGTCAAATGAACGGCTTCGCCGCCCTTGACATCCATCCCCACCGGCGTTATGTTGTAGATATAGGCGGCAGACGGTCAAGCCGCTGCCGCCTACATATAAATTTTGCTCTATTTCTGCACTCATTGGACTTTACACAAAATTTGGGAGTGACCCAAAGTTCACAAGGATGGCACCAGCTGTTTGTATAACCTTATTCATTTTCAGATTTCGAAAGTCTTTGGATCAGCTTAGCAGCCAGTTCCTCGGCCTCATCGGCGGGCACCCAGAAATCCGGTTCAAAACCCCGGAATTCTTCAAACGGGTCACTGTCCGGGCGAAGAAAAACATAAGACGCTGACATGGTCACACTGCATTTGCTGTTGGGCAGTTCAATGTATCCTGCATTGGCCAGCAAGGAGCCAAATGTATTTTCTCCAATAATCAGCACATTTTCAAGGTTGCAGGCATTCTCAATCAGATCTTCTGCCGCAGAGCCGGACACTTTTCCGGACAGAAGAATCAACAGGTTATCATGAGAGATCCATTTATCTGGCAGAGACAGGCCCGATGACTTACCATTCAACGTACTGAAGGATTCATTGTTGGAGGGAAAGCTTCGCCCGGTATTTCCGTAGGTGCTCAGCCACTGGTCACCCATGGTACTGTCCCCGCCTGTATTGGAACGCAAATCCAGCATGGAAACGGGTTCATCCTTAAGCTGCTCTGCACCGTCCAGAATTTCGTCTCTATATTCTGTGTTAAAGTTGTTGAACTGGAAGACAGGGATTCCCTTTGTCTGCCGCAGTTCTGTATTCTTGTTCTTGGACAGATGTTCAAAATACTGTTTCCAGGGTTCAGCTGTCAGCGTTTCAGCGGTGCCATCGGTATAATGAACCGTCAGTTCTTCATCGCAGGTGTGCTTTTCAAACTCCGACTGTCCATCGAACATTGCTTCTTTCAGCAGTACCGGATAGTAAACAATCTGCCCCTGCTTGGAGATGGAACGCTTGAACAGATCATCCAGGTCTGCATGATTTTCCACCGACTCCACCGTTTTACCATCGACGGTCTGGTAGCCGTTTTCCGTTTTCAGGAAGGCGGTCTGACGGAAGAAAAAGGGGATCTGAAAGGGTGCCGGATGGTTCTGGTTGATGCTGAAATGCCCATCCTTGATAAAGCCCAGGTGACTGGCTATGATCTGTTCCAGCTGCTGGCAGGTCACAGTGTCCTGATCTTCCAGATCCTGTAAAATAGCCTCCTGCGCAGCATCAAATGCCGGGTGTCCGCCAAAGTAGTCGTAGAGTCCATAGGCATAGTAGCAGGCCTCAAACAGGTAGTTGACATCCTCCACAGCCTGGCTGTGGTTCAGTTTCAAATCGGGGTCATAGTCACTGAAGGTCTCTGTCATGTACTCCCTGGCTTTTGACTGATCCTCCAGGGAAAGGCTGGTGCGCAGATAGGGCGTTGGGTCCAGCTCATCCCTCTGGATACTCTGGTGCTCAGCATTCACCTCGTCCAGCAGTTCTTCCAGAGTGGGTTGCGGGATATCCAGTGCGTCGGCACAGCCCGCCAAAGAGATACAGAGAGCGGCGCTCACCAGCGCCGCCAAGATGCGGTGTTTCAAAGCAAAAAGCTCCTTTCATGAGGCCCGGTTGATTCCTGAGCCTCAATGTTTTATACTATTGCCATCATGATAGCACCGTTTGATGTGCAAGACCATAACATTTCGCGTAAGAAAAAACTTACGCGAAACGCCTAGTTGCAGCAAAGGAGTACCAGCGTGCAGAATATTTCCATCGGAGAGTGTATCCGGCAGCGGAGAAAAGAACTGAACTTGACCCAGGAACAGGTTTGTGACGGCATCTGCGATCCTGTCAGCCTCTCGCGGATCGAAAATGGCAAACAGACACCCCGCCGCAGTATTATCAATGCCCTTTTGCAGCGGCTGGGCCTGCCGGATGACCGCTATTATGCCCTGGTTTCTGAGAATGAGCTGGAAATGGAAGCACTTCGTAAGGAAATTATAGCCTGCAACGCAACTGGAAAGGTATCAGAAGGTTTTGAGAAGCTTGCGCAGTTTGAAAAATTGTCAGACCCGGACGATCCCATTGCGCAGCAATTCATCCTGCGTTCCAGAGAAGTCTTGGGATGCTTGGACCGACGCTACACACCACAGGAACGAATCGACCTGCTGATGCAGGCCATCCGGCTGACGGTCCCCCGCTTTGAGCTGGATCAGATCGAGCAGTTTCTGTATTCGAGAGACGAAATCAAGATCATCAACCAGATCAGTATCGCCTATTCCGATGATGGACAAAACGAAAAAGCAGCTGAAATTTATGCACAGCTTCTGCGGTATGTGCGCAGTCATTTTAAGGAAACTATCACCTCTCATGGTTTACTTCCATTGGTTCTTTATAATTATGCCCGTGTGCTGGATCTGTGCGGACGTTATAAGGAAGGTGCAGAACTTGCACAGGAATGCAGGAAAGCCTGCATTCAGTATGGACATTATCAAGTTTTGCCTGCCTGTCTTGAAATTGAGGCAGAATGCCGCCATTTGATGGGAGAGGATATAAAAAGCGCAGATCTATATCATCAATCTTACTATTTGTGCAAAGTAATTGAAGATCAGGTCGGATTGGATGTTGTCATAAAGGAAGCCAAGGAATACCTTGGCATGTAGTTTGAACCAAACAGCTTTTGATGTGCAAGACCATAATATTTCGCGTAAGAAAAACTTACGCGCAATGCCCCGTTTTAGCAAAGGAGTAACAGCGTGCAGAATATTTCCATCGGAGAGTGTATCCGGCAGCGGAGAAAAGAATTGAACTTGACCCAGGAACAGGTTTGTGACGGCATCTGCGATCCCGTCAGCCTCTCGCGGATCGAAAATGGCAAACAGACACCCCGCCGCAGTGTCATCAATGCCCTTTTGCAGCGGCTCGGCCTGCCGGATGACCGCTATTATGCCCTAGTTTCTGAAAACGAACTGGAGTTGGAGGCACTCCGCAAGGAAATTGCAGCCTGCAGCGTGACTCAAAAGCTATCGGAAGGTTTTGAGAAGCTTGCCCATCTTGAAAAGCTGGCAGACCCGGACGATCAAATTTCACAGCAATTTGCCTTGAGTTGCAAAGTTCTCTTAGACCGTTTGACTGGACGTTGCGCATCACAGGAACAAATCAACCTGCTGATGCAGGCCATCCGGCTGACGGTTCTCCGTTTCAGTTTAGAAGAGATTGATCAATTCCTTTACACAAGAGATGAAATCACAATTATAAATCAAATTGGAATCGCTTATTCCGACGATGGACAAAACGAAAAAGCGGCTGAGATTTACGCCCAGCTGCTGCGGTATGTGCGCAAGCACTTTAAGGAGACTATCACTTCCATTGGTGTGCTGCCATTGATTCTTTATAACTATTCCCGGGTATTGGACCTGTGCGGGCGCTATCGAGAAGGCGCAGAGCTTGCACAGGAATGCCGGAAAGCCTGCATTCAATATGGGCATTATCAGGAATTGCCCCGATGCCTGGAAATTGAGGCAGAATGCCGGCACTTTATGGGTGACGACAAAAACAGCCGGGAGTTGTACTATCAATCCTATTACCTGTGTAAGGTGATCGACTATCAGGTCGGACTGGATATTCTCAAACAAGAAGCCAAGGAATACCTGGGCGTGGAATTTGAACCAAACAGTTTTTGATGTGCAAGACCATAATATTTCGCGTAAGAAAAAACTTACGCGAAACGCCTAGTCGCAGCAAAGGAGTACCAGCGTGCAGAATATTTTCATCGGAGAGTGTATCCGGCAGCGGAGAAAAGAATTGAACTTGACCCAGGAACAGGTTTGTGACGGCATCTGCGATCCCGTCAGCCTCTCGCGGATCGAAAACGGCAAACAGACACCCCGCCGCAGTATTATCAATGCCCTTTTGCAGCGGCTCGGCCTTCCGGATGACCACTATTATGCCCTTGTCTCTGAAAACGAACTGGAAATGGAAGCATTAAAAAAAGAGATTTTAGCTTGTAATGCACTAAGTCGTATAGCAGAAGGTTTCGAAAAAATACAAATGCTAGACAAATTATGCGAACCGGAAGATCAACTCACACAGCAATTTATTCTACGTTCTAAAGTTCTCTTGGGTTCAATTAATGGATGTTATACATTCCAAGAACAAATAGATCTATTAATCAGGGCTATACGTCTCACAATACCCAATTTTGACCTCGAAGAGCTAGATCAGTATTTATATACTTTTGATGAGATAAAAATTATTATTCATATTGCCAACTCCTACTCACTTGACAATCAAAATGAAAAAGCAGCCGACATTTTCAGTCAGCTGCTTAAATACATTAAAAAGCACGCAATGGAAACCATTGCATCTGGAGGATTACTTCCGCTTATTCTATATAATTATGCGAGAGCTCTAGACTTGTGCGAACGCTATAAAGAGGCATCCAAATATGCTCTGCAAGGCCAAAAAGCCTGCATTGATACTGGACATTATCAGTCACTGCCAAGCTGTCTGGAGATCTATGCGGAATGTTGCCATTTTCTGGGCTGCGATGCCGAAAGCGCTGAGGCCTATACACAGGCTTATCATCTCTGCAAGGTCATTGGCCTGCAGGATGATTTGGAAATCGTAAAGACCGAGGCAAAGAAATATCTGAATCTCACCTTCTGATTCTTCTAACTGGTGCCAGTTCAGCCACCAATTGGCTTGCCTTCCGGCCATGGATCATGTGCAAATCAGGTTATTGACGGAAAGATGTATCACCTAAATCCTGAAATAGTAATCTTGCACGCCAGAATCCTCAGAGTTCGCAAAAAGCGACGCATTATGACAAAAACATTTCTTGCGGAATGGCGCAAAATATGGTATGTATTATACGAAATATATTTTTCCTTGCCTGCCTGAAAGGAGGCTGCCATGACCGCCGTCATCTATGCCCGCTATTCCTCCGATAACCAGCGGGAGGAATCCATCGAAGGCCAGATCCGTGAATGCACCGCCTATGCTGAAAAGAACGGCATCACTGTTGTCAAACACTACATTGACCGCGCCTACTCGGCCAGAACTGCAAACCGGCCGGAGTTTCAGCAAATGGTGAAGGACAGTGAGCGGCGTCTGTTTGACATTGTCCTGGTTTGGAAGCTGGACCGCTTCGCCCGGGATCGGTACGATGCAGCCCACTACAAGCACATTCTCCGAAAGAACCACGTGAAACTGGTGTCTGCTACCGAACCCATTTCGGACAGTCCCGCCGGCATTATGATGGAAAGTATGCTGACCGGCATGGCTGAGTATTACTCGGCTGAACTGTCCGAGAAGATTGTCCGCGGTATGACTGAGAACGTCTTGAAGGGAAAATACAACGGTAGCACTGTTCCGATCGGCTATGTGATTGATGCAGACCGTCACTTCCAGATTGATCCTTTGAAAGCTCCCTTTGTAGTAGAAGCCTTCAAGCGTTACGCAGAAGGTGCTACCATGAAGGATATTATGAATTGGCTCAATAGGCAAGGTGTGAAAACTGGCCGAAATCGTGCCTTCACCTACGGTAGCGTCCATACCTTGCTGACCAACCGCCGCTATATAGGTGAAAATCGTTTTCAAGATATGGTAGTGCCAGATACGATTCCGATCATTATTGAGAAAGAACTGTTTGACCGTGTTCAGGAGAAGATGGCCAAAAATCGCCGGGCCCCCGCCCGGCATAAAGCGGAGGACGACTACCTGCTTACCACCAAGCTATTTTGCGGGATGTGCGGGGCCATGATGTTCGGCGAATGCGGCACCGGTCGGAACAAGGTCGTTCATCACTATTACAAGTGTTACAATGCTAAACGCACCCACAGCTGCAAAAAGAAAACGGTCCGCAAGGTCTGGCTGGAAGATCTGGTGGTAAATGCCACAATGAAGATGCTCCAGGATGACCAGGCCATCGACGCCATTGTGGAAATGGTGATGCAGCTTCAGGATCAAGAAAACACCACGCTGCCCCTTCTGGAGAAGCAGTTGAAGGAGACCGAAACCGGCATCCAGAATATGCTCAACGCCATTCAGGCCGGTATCCTGACCAGTTCCACCAAAGAGCGCCTGGAAGCTCTGGAGTCTCAAAAGAAGGAGCTGGAAGTCAGGATCACAGAGGAAAAGCTGGCCAAGCCCAAGCTCAGCCCGGACTTCGTCAAGTTCTGGCTGACCCGGTTCCGGAAGCTGAATCCGCAAATCAAGAGCCACCGGGAAACCCTGGTCAACACATTTGTGAACGCTATCTATCTCTATGATGACAAAGTCCTGCTCACCTTCAACTACAAAGAAGGTACCAAAACAATTTCACTGGATGATGTAGCCACCCTGGCTGCTTCCGGGGAAAGTGGTTCGGATTTGGGTTGCCTGGCTCCACCATCAAGCCGCAGCATTTCAGACGCTGCGGCGTTTCTTTTTGCCCATTTTTGAGGTTTATCTTTCGCAGTAGGCAATTCTGGCGTGGGCTGTGTTCTTCGGCAGAATGCTCAAAGGATCGTCTGATATTTCGTCTACAATGACGATGCCGGCATTCGAATCACAGTCCACCGTTTTGGGGGCTTGTTTAAGGTCCATCTGCCCCTTTTTTCCGACGCTGCTGACCATGGAATGAGCCTTGAACTCCTCAAACTCCTCCAGCGAAACCATCAGGACGATTTCCACTTCATAGTCCCGCCCCACCCGGACTTCCTGGATGAACTGATGCAGGATAGCCTGCCGCTCGGCAAAATCTGCACTGTCGTAGACGTTGGCCCAAGTGAACAGATCGTCACAGTCCCGACGCATCTTTTCAGATGCCAGTTCCAGGCTCTGCTGTTCGGCCTTTGCTGCCTGGAGTGCCTCGTGGGCCTGTGCCACGGCAGCCTTGTTTTCAGCCAGCAGCTCCGACAACATCTCACGGTCCAGGGTGCTGGTCCCACGGATGACCCGGATCGTTTCATCTTTCAGCACCTCCTGTTCCTGCCGTTTGATCTCCAGCTCTTTTTCAAGCCGCCGGACCTCCTGCTTGATGCGTTCCCGCTCTTTGCTGTGCATTTCCTCCAACAACTTTTTCCTGGAACACTCCCGGATTTCGGCAAACTTCATCCGAACAACGCTCTCCACGATGTCGTCCAGTTTGGTGACGCCATAGCCAGACTGTCCATCGCACTGGCCGGGGTGGCGGACGTTGTAATTACAACTGTAGCGGAACCTCTTTTCCCGCACGACAGAACCATCGGCGCGGATACGCTTCCGGGTGCTGCTGGTCAGGCTCATACGGTTTCCGCAGTGAGCACAAAAGACGATACCGCACAAAAGCGCCTGCGAGCTGAAGCTGACAGGGTTTGCCCCTTTCTCACGCTTGCGGGCCTGGCGTAACTCCTGCGCCCGCTCGAACAGCTCCGGTTCGATGATCCGCAGCTCCGGGCAGGCGGTTTCCACTTTACCGTTGATGAGGTACCCGGTATAGCTTTTGTTCTTGATCATCCGAACGATGCTCACGTTCGGGATGTTCTGGCCGTTCCGGCCCATGATGTTGTGCTCACAGAGATAGTTGCAGAGGCGTTTTGCGCCGTATCCTTCGTATACATACTTCTGGAAAATCAGGCGGACCACCTCGGCTTCCTTCTCGTCGATCTCCACATCGTACACCTCATGGTTCCGCTTGTTGATCCGGCCGCGCTTCACAAGGCGGTAGCCGTAGGCCACCACACCTCCGGTGTATAGCCCTTCTTCGGTCAACTGTTCCATTCGGGTGCGGGTACGGATGGAAGTTTTGATGCTCTCTCCCGATGCCTGCCAGTAGCGAATGTAGTTCATCAGCTTGTCCACATGGGTTTCAAACCGCTGCTGCCCCTCCTGGGTGCTCCACACCTCAATGCCCTGCTTGACGAACCATTCCACCACAAAGGGTGTTTCGTCATCACGGCGACCAAGGCGGTCGAACATAAAGACCAGAAGGACATCAAACTCTCTGGCCATGGCAGCCTGCTGGATCTTCTGCAGCTGGTCCCGTTCTTTGGCCGACTTCTTGAAACCGGAAACTCCCTTCTCAGAGAACTCTTTGACGATCTCCCAGCCCTGGGCTTTTGCAAAGGCCCGGCAGGCTTCTTTCTGCATCGGGATATCGTCCTTTTCGACCTGTCCCAATGTCGAAACGCGGTACAAGGTATAAACTCTTTTCTTCATAATAGTTGTTTTCTCCTTTTTTACAGGATGCAAAAACAACGATCATCCGCTTTTCAAGGTACAGGCCGGACGGGCTTTGGCTCATCCTATCGTCATTTTATTGCATCGTTAGAGAAAGAGCAAGGATGTCGCAGCAGTCAACTTTGGGCTATGGTGCTGCTGCGCACTGCATCCCGGATCAACTGATGAAGCATATCCATCAGCCGGGTCTCTGTTGTATCATAAGCCGCGTAAATGACACGAACCCGGTGGCCGTTGATTTGATGAGTTTCGGATGGTCCGGTACATTTTTCTCTCATAACTTCCTCTCCTTTTATCCTTTTACTTGCCAGAATAAAATCACATTTTTACCGGCAGCATATTCTTTTTGCTGCACCCGTTGTACAGCTTCAGGACCTGCATCATGTACCGGTAGGACGCCGCCCCGCTCATGGCGTCGGCGTCGCGGACCAGCTTCATGGGGTAGACGGTGGCCAGTC
>ERZ1643246.3161-NODE-3161-length-14570-cov-14.253393_pt1 | contig 14570 bp, 12 predicted proteins | sample MGYA00579265_ERZ1643246 | MGnify/ENA primary metagenome ERZ1643246 (study PRJEB29033, sample SAMEA4952261) | chicken gut metagenome | biome: Broiler Chicken; feature: Gastrointestinal Tract; material: Caecum | place: Ireland | collected 2018 | study: Broiler... | reverse complement strand
TAATTCTTCCATCCCAGCCGCTCATGCAGTTTCCCGGCGATCACCTCGTTTACCGTCTGCTGGCTGTGATAGTTCGGATTTACTTTCAGAAGATATCTCCTGCCGCCGCGAATGATCCATTTTTTCTTCATATCTCCGTTGACAGAAACAGATGGCGACAGTTTTGAAATTCCATCCGGCACGGACCGATCCCGCTCTGAATCCGTCAGAATATCGCCAAGCTCATCTTCGAAATTATTTTCATAGAAGTTCAGGTCTTTCCAATACAGCTCCTGACCTACTGGCTGTATCCAGTAATGATCCGTAAGGCTTAATCCGTAGGATGAGAGCATCAGTGACTGACTGGTCGCTTCGCTCAGGCGGCTCAGCACCTGACGAATGCCCTTCCGCGAATCAGGGATAGCGCGCAGTTTCCACCATTCGCCAAGACCTGTGCCGTCCGGAGCACAGCCGGCCGGCAGTTCTTCCGGCAGATATACAGAAAGGACATACTCTATCATGCCTGTCCGTACATCCATCTTCATCATCGCAACGTCCAGATCTTTGTGTTTCAGTATAAACAGACCTGTTGTATCTTTTGTATGCTCGATGCTGACAGCAGACTGTGTCATATCCATTTCCTCCCCGCCTTTTCTTCGAGAACTTATCATAAATATTATACAGCCTTTCATCAGAAAAACAAGCGTCCGGTCTCCTTCTCTGCATCCCCACACATAACAGAGGGCTGCCGCACTAATCAGTACAGCAGCCCCTGCCCACAATAAATTATTCTGTTCTATTTTTCACTTCCCGGCACCGGGAGCGCCCTGAAAGCATTCGCTTCCCGATCCAGGATCGCCTGGTCTTCTCTTCCTGTATCAAGCACGATATTCTGAACAGACTCCTTCTCAATCTGTACAGCGGTCACGTTGACCGGCACCGACCTTTCCGTACTCAGCATTGCCTCTACCTGCGTAGCAAAACACGATTCCGCGTCCTCCGGTTCCGCCGCCTCAGTCGCGGCAATGATATGATTTACGGCAATATAATTTCCTTTACCTGAAACAATATGTATGATCACAGGTTTTACCCCTGCAGGTTTTATATTCTCCGTGTCAATAATCTCAGACAGGTGGTTTGCGGTTACTGTGTTGTTGTTCCCGCTGATATATATAAGTCCATACAGATCGTCCAAACCGTTGTCATATCCCTGCAGCGGTGTCCATGGCTCGCAGGACCGGTAAAAATGATTGGATGAGATCAGATTTTCGGAACAGTTTTTCTCAAGCACCACCATTCCCGGATAGAAAGAATGAAATCTGTTTCCTGTGATGCACGACCTTGCAACACTGTCAAAATGGACGCTGCTCATCCCCCGCGGGAATACGTTATTGGAAGCAATTAAGAGTCCGCCGAAATTCTGGGCGAAAATCGTGTAGCCCTTATAACCTGCTCCCAGCAGGTTATCTGTCACTTTTGACGCCTGTCCCCATCCTCTCAGCTCAATGCAGCTCCCGCATTCTGCTATAAAATTATCATGGATACTTAATGCATCCGCATGATAAACCGTTACACCATGTTCCAGATATACAAGCCCCATACCGTTGATTCGGAAAGAATCCTGTTCTCCGGCAATATAAATACCGGTTTTCCCATTGGTATATGTATTTTCCGGATTTGCGATCCCCGAACCGTCATCAACAAAATGAAGACCGTCAATGCAGAAATTTTCAAATTCTACCGAGCTTATTCTCGGACTTCCGTCCCGCTTTACATAAAATGCCGCACCCGATGCCTCGTCTTCGGCGGAAGGCTGCAGATCGACCATGATCCGGCTGCCGCCCGGCCACAATTCGTGAAGATACGGCCATTCTTCTCTCGGAACATTGAAGCGGATGCTTGAAGAAGTAAATCCGTGTCCGGATCCCATGATCTTCAGATAACTGATATCGACCACAACCTGAGTAGCAAGATGATAATCCCCTGACGGAATATAGATCGCCGCCCCCGGTTTTCCTCCGTTTCCGACATCTGACTCCTTCTGTCTTTTTTTAATATCCTCTATGATACTGTTGATCACTTCTCCGATATCTTCATAGGGATTTCCCACAGGCCATTCTGTCACGTCATAATAATTTTTCCCAGCCATATCATACGCTCTCCTTATCTGAAACATTCTTTCATTCCGTAAGATTCATAATCTCTGATCAATACATCTCCGCCATACGCCCGGATCAGTATCTGATTCTGGTTATCTCCTGCGAAAACATTATTCGCATGGTTATTCTGATAATTGTCAGCAAAAATTTCAAGGGAACTCTGATCAGAAAATATATGGATATCCAGCTCTTTTTTCCCTTTCAGGAACAAAGTACTGTACGATATGCCTTTACTCCATCCGTCCGAATGGTTTCTGTCTATCTTCATAATTCCATGCTTAAAATCAAATATGCATGTTGTTTTCTTTTCGCCGCCGCATCTCAGGTCGATTTCCAGCCTGTCCGCATCTGTCTGTTCCAGATCTGCTTTCATTTTCATCTCAAAAGAAATCCCGTCTCCGGCTTTCAGCTCAATATTCTGATCTCTGACCGTAAATTCCCTTATACTCTGTTTATTTTCTCTCAGGATGTTCAGTTCTTCAACCGGGAGGAACTGAAGGGTATGATCCGGCATAAGACGCACTTCTCTCGGGAGATTGAAGAATCCGCACCATCCTTCACGGTAAGTCGGTCCCCAGTCCTTCCAGAAAGACATCCACTGCCACTCATTTGCCCAGCCTACAATGATCCTTCGGCCGTCCGGGGTCAGGAAAGACTGCGGCGCATAATAGTCCATTCCCCAGTCGATCTCTCCTGAGATCTGCCAGCTGAATTTTCCCGTGTCATAATCAAAATCTCCTACAAGATATACCGCTTTGCGGTCGCTTTCCCCCATGGGTGAAAATGTAAGCACGTACTTATCTTCCAGCTGATAAAAATCAGGACATTCCCACATATATCCCCATTCGCCGCGGCTCTCGGCAAGTACGTTAAAGAATTCCCAATGCAGCATATCCGATGACCGGTAAAGCAGTGCCTGACCTCTTTTATTTCTGCTGGCTCCGCACACCATATAATAAGTACCGTTATGTTTCCATACTTTCGGATCTCTGAAAAGATCCGAAGGCACCCCTTCCGGAGGACAGATCACAGGGTTTCCTTCATATTTGGTAAAATTGATTCCATCCCCGCTATATGCGATACACTGAGTCTGCACATAGCCTTCTCCATGATTGGATGTTCCGGTATACATCAGGAACAGTTTCCCATCATGTTCAATAGCGCTTCCTGAAAAACAGCCGCCGCGCATATGGTCATCATACTCTTCGCTTGGGGCCAATGCTACCGGAAGATACTCCCAGTGCATCAGATCGCTGCTGACGGCATGACCCCAGTGCATATAATCCCAGTGTCCATAATAGGGATTCAGCTGATAGAAATAGTGATATTTCCCCTTGTAATAAATCAGACCGTTCGGGTCATTGATCCAGCCGGTCTGAGGCATGAAATGATAATGCTGCCTCATCTGACCGGCTTTTACGATTTCCTTTTTACTCTCTATTTCCTTCTGAGCCTTTTGTATGTTTTCATGCATTAATTTTTCAGACATAGACTCCTCCGACAAATATTATCCTTTTACTGCGCCTGCCGTCATTCCCTGCACAATATATTTCTGTGCCGCCAGAGAAATGATCATAACCGGGAAGCTGAACAGGAATGCCCCTGCACACATTGGTCCCAGATCCAGATTATACGCTGACAGGAATCCTGCAAGCCCGACTGTAAATGTCTTAGCATTTGTACTTGTGAGCAGCAGTGCGATCAGGAAATCATTCCATGCAAGGAACAGCGTAAAGATAAAGGCCGTTGCCAGTCCGGGTTTACAGATTGGAAGGATTACCTTTGAAAACGTCTGGAAACTGCTGGCTCCATCTACATATGCCGCCTCATCAAGCGTTGTGGGAATTCCTTCATAAAAACTCAGCATGGTCCACATAACAAACGGCATATTTACCGCGGCATATACAATAATCAGTGCAATTTTTGTATCATATAATCCCAGGTCACAGATCAACTCATAGATCGGAACAACAATACTGGATGTCGGTATCATTTTCAGACATAATACAAGTACGATAAGTACAATAGAAAGCCGTGCTCCCGAACGCTGGATCGCATATGCTGCCAACGCTCCCAGAATCAGGGCGATCACAGTGCTGCAGACTGCAACTGTAAGGCTGTTGATCAGAAACTGGAGTGCATCCATACGCTCAAACAGTCCCTGGAAGTTTTCTACCGAAAATACCTTCGGAAAAAATTTAGGCGGAACCGCTATAACTTCCGATCCTGGTTTGAACGAACAGCATATAACATAGATATACGGGATCAGCCAGAACACTGTTAGGATCACGGATACCGTTATTCCAAGTCTTTTAAATATTACATTTTTTCTCTTCACCTTTTCTGCCTCCTGTCCGCCTGCCTAATTCACTTTCTTTTTCGGATTCCATAAGCTCTGCATGAAGACAAGTGTAAATACTACCAGCGCTATGATAAATACTACTGCCATTGCACTTGCGTAACCGATGTCATTATACCGGGTCAGTGTTTTATATATGATAATACTCAGGGTCTCTGACGAGCTGTTCGGACCGCCTTCTGTCATTGCCCAGATAATATCAAATGTACGTGCCGCATCAATGATCCTGACTGAAAGCGCTGTAAGAAGCACCGGCTTGATCATCGGAAGTTTTACATAGAATACCTGCTGTACTGTATTTGCCCCGTCTATTCTCGCCGCTTCGGTTACACTGGTGTCCAGCCCCTGTAATCCGGCAAGTGTCATAAGCATCATAAACGGCACTGTAAGCCATATATCCGCAATACAACATGCCAGCAGAGACCATCTTTCATCTGCCAGCCAGAGAATGTCACTGGGGTCAGAAAGGATACCTATGCGGGTCAGTAATTCATTTACAATACCGAAACTGGAGCTCATCATCAGTTTCCATGTAAGACCTGCCACCAACGGGGCAATCATCAGCGGCGCCATCATCAGTGACCGTATTACCTTGCTCCCTTTATAATTCATCTCGAAAAAAAGAGCAAACAGGACTCCCAGAATTGTTTCAATCGACACTGCTACGACAATATAGATCAGAGTATTTTTTAATTGTTTCAGGAAACCGCCTGCTGTAAATGCATGGATATAATTATCTAACCCGATAAAGGTTCTGTCACCTGTAATCCCGATCTCGAAAAAACTGTCAAAAACCATTGACAGGATGGGATACACAAGGAACGCTCCCATAAATACAGCGCCCGGCAGGAAGAATAACAATAATGTCTTTTTTGATATTAATCTCATGATATCTACCGCCTTTTTTTAACAAAGGGCCGCTCCCCACTGATCATTCTCATGAGAAGGGCCCTCTGCAGATCAATTCACTTCAGATTCAGGTGACTTCTACTGTCCGATCGATTCAATTTCAGTCTGAGCCGACTCAAGCGTTTCATTTACATCAGCTCCGCCAAGGCATGACTCAACAACACCGGTCAGCACTTCCTCGATCTGTGCCCATGTGGATACCATCGGTCTCGGCTGTGACTGCGGAGACTCCAGTGTCTCCAGAACAGCTGTTGTATGCTCATTGCCCGGTTCCTGTCCGGCTTCTTCATATACAGAAGTTCTGCCGGCGATCTTGAGTGTCAGATCCATATAATCTGCATTGTGGTCGTACATATACTCTACATATTTCTGTGCCATTTCCTTATTTTCAGAATTTTTCATAACACACTGATACCAAGGACCTGTTGTCGCTCCGATTCCCGCGCTTCCGGCGATCATCGGCGCGCAGCCTACTTTGTCAGCGCCAAGGGCCTCTACTGCTGCCGGATACTGATGACTCCAGTTCAGCTGCATCGCCACCTTGCCGTTTGTAAACAGTTCCTGAGACTCTGTAGCAGCCGTTGCCAGAGAATCATCCGGCGAATAATCCGCATCTGCCATTTCTACCATAAAGTTCATGGCGTCAACATAGGGCTGGCTTGCAATATTTACATTTCCTTCATCATCAAAAACAAGTCCTTCCGCGCCCGCCTGGCATGCAAAATCAAGGAAAGAGCATACCGCGTCTGAACCGCTTCCGAGCACTGTCGTTCCATATATGTCATCTGTCGCGACCTGTGCGGCCATAGCTTTGTATTCATCCCATGTCTTCGGTACCTGATCCTCCGGGATAATATCTTTCCTGTAGATCAGGATCTTGCAGTTTGTCCACATCGGATAACCGAGCAGATTGCCGTCGATCGTTCCGCTTTCTTCAAGGGTCGGAAGGAAATCGCTTGTATCCGCATCCTGAAGAGGCTCGATTGCATCCGCGAATGCTGCCAGCCATACGAAATCCATACAAGCCACATCGTGGGCCGCCTGTCCGGACTGGATCTCTGTGGAAAGTTTATCATACATACCTGTATAGGCTACCGCATCTACGACCACCTTGCAGCCTGTCTCCGCCTCAAAATCCGCCGCTGTTTCATTTGCCAGCGCTTCGGCCGGAGAACCGCTCTCAACCAGAACTGTGATACTGTTTTCTCCTCCTTCTCCTGAAGCGGATGAACCGCCGTCGGAATTCCCGCCGGAACTGCCGCACCCTGCAGCCATTGTGCTCACCATTGCCGCCGCAAGCAAAATACTAAGTACTTTCTTTTTCATGTTGTTCCTCCTTCTTTTATGAATCATAAATTGTGATTCCATGATTTCATGTGGAAACATTCCTGAATCGCCCGCGATATGGAACCCGTTCCATATCGTCTAAAAAAACTAAGACCTGCTATGCACTTTTACGTCATGGAACCCGTTCCATGTATATTACATATTATAGGCCTTTTATCAGATATGTCAATACTTATATATTATCAAAATATTTTTTATACAATATGACAATTTTCTTCTTTCTTTTTTGTATATATTGATTAAGTGACAGTTGTGTCCCCCTTTTTCATACTGGCGCGTAAAACTACCTGTTTGTTTTTATAATTTTTCCCGCTGATCAGATTGCACAGCAACCGGACAGATTCTTTTGCCAGTCCTTCAATAGGCTGAACTACTGCCGTCATTTTCGGTTCTACTACATCGGTCAGAAATGTCCCGTCATATGCTACAAACTTTACATCGCGAGGGACTTTTCTGTGCCTGCGTATTGTCTCGTTCATACATTCGATTGCCAGGGCATCCACTGCAAACACTCCGTCAAAATCAATATTTTTTTCAAAAACATCTTCTACCGCTTCACGATAATATTCAAGTTCAAACCGATTCCATTCCAGATCATATGTGTATGTTTCTATCTTGTTCTCCCGCATAATACGTTCAAATTCAATATGCCTCTCATGATATGGAGACTCCACTGCAACGGATCCCCGGAAATGCAGGATCTTTTTACACCCGTTCCGGATCAGGGTCTCTGCCGCCAGTCTGCCGCCCTCTCTGTGATCTACTGCCACAACCGGTATATCTTCGCCCAGATATCTGTCCAGAGCAACGATCGGCTTATGTATTTTCCTGTATTCTTCTACATCCAGAGAATGAACGCCTGTAATAACCCCGTCTACAATATGCCGGTTCAGCATATCCAGATATTCCAGTTCTGCATTATGTTCTTTTGTTGTATTGCACAACATCATTTTATAGCCGTTATTATATAATTCCGCTTCTGCATAATCTACAAACTCGGCAAAAAAGGGATTGGAAACATTTGGTACAAGCACCGCAATGATCCCTGTTCTTTTGTGATACAGATTCCTTGCCAGCTCATTAGGGGTATAATTCAATTCCTCCATAGCAATTTCTATTTTTTTTCTGGTTTCTTCAGCAACATATCCGCTGTTATTTAACATTCTTGAAACCGTACCCACACCGACATTGGCTCTTTTCGCTACATCTTTGATCCCTGCCACTGCGTTTCTCCCTTCCAACTCCATAAATCTATAAAATAAATTTTACAAAAAAGCGGAATCTTTCACAAGACGTCCGCTGTATTTTTTGCGCTGTTTTTATTTTTTTCTGTTCCTGTTCAAATATCCTCCAGTTTCCACTTCGCCAGCAGTTTTCCCAGCTGTTTGGCGATCGTTCCGACAAGGAGCGCTGCGGCCACGGTTCCTTCTCTCACACCCTGGAGCTTTCCGGTAAATACGATAGACAAAACGCACGCGATCACCACAAGCGTTACGTCAAATCCGACTTTCATATAACCGAACTTGATCTTCGGGAGGACTTTGCAGATTGCAAGCACTACGCCCTCGCCTGCCAGCACGACAACACCTGCTTTGACTTCGAGGCTCACTCCCACAGCCACCAGAACGATGCCGATCACACAGATGATCCACTCCTGCCAGTATGTATGGCATATGATCCCCTGTACCGCCCATACGCCGAAATCGGTCAGATATCCGAAAAAGAAGGCTACCGGGAGCTGCATCAGCTGGATCGGATGATAATTTTTCCTCAGGATCAGGATCTGCAGAAGAATAAATACACAGTGCATGACGATCGTGGCTGTTCCGACTGTAAGCGGTGTAAACAGACTCGCCACATAAGGTACACTGGAGATCGGAGAAGTTCCGAGATCCGCTTTAATAGAAAACGCGACGCCGAACGCCATGATCGCAAGTCCGGCAAGAAGAAGCAGATAACGCTTTAAAATATAAACAGGCAGCTTATTCAATGTAATCATCCCTTTCAAAACTTAACATATCTATTATAACACTTTTTCCGGATTTATTGCAGCAAAAAGCGGCGCACCGAACATCTGTCAGTGCGCCGCCCTTTTATCTTATGCTTATACCGTATAGTTTGGGATTATCCCTCGATTGCAATTGATTTCTTTGTCTCAACTGCCTTTGCGTCTTTTTTCGGAATGCTCAGCTGCAGGATACCATTCTCAAATTTTGCTTTGATATCCTCCTGAGTCACATCATCGCCTACAAAGAAGCTTCTCTGCATTGTCCCTGCATAGCGCTCCCTGCGGATATATTTGCCCTTCTTATCTTTCTCGTCATTATTTGCGCTCTTTGTAGCGGAAATAGTCAGATAACCGTTCTCAAGCTCTGCCTTGATCTCGTCTTTCTTAAATCCCGGCAGATCGATGTCCAGCTCATATCCGGTATCATGCTCACGGATATCCGTTTTCATCGCATTCTTTTTCGTCTTTTTGTTCGTGGTTCCCCAGAAATCTCTGTCAAACGGGAAATCCATCCAGTCATCATCAAATAAATTTTCTCCAAAAATACCAGGCACTAACATAAGTCATATCTCCTTTCAAATCAGAACTCCGGAACATCTCTGTTTCTTTGTTCCCTTCCTTTGTTCTAGCTGTACTATAGCACTTATTGTTAGCACTGTCAATAGGTGAGTGCTATATCGGCCAGCCTTATGCCGGCTATGCGCTCCACCTCCCAAAATTGCAGGATATTATTATCGTGGGCATCATGATGAGGAAAGAAACCTTCTTCCGTTCCCGGGGTAAACCAACGGAGATGATACCCCGAAGTTTCCTTTACGATGAAGGCGGTTTCCGACAAATTATTTTCCAAAGCAAGCTTCATCATGGCATTCTCAGAAGGCCACCGTTCCATCACACATACCGCTGCCGGGTTGCCGGAGAACGGAGTGGCTGTAAATGCATCTACGATATATTGTTTCATAATGTTTCTCCTGTTATTTCTTCTATGTCAGTTTAATGACTGACATCCCTGTAAGCAAGACAATATCTTCATTTACCAGTATTGATGATACTATATTCCGGATTTTTTTTACAAATGTGGCGGCCAATACCTGTCACTCCATTCCTTCCGGGTATTTCCGTTATCTTATTGACATCCCGCACGTTTTATGCTAATTTTCTATATTATAGGATTAGCACTCTCCTCTTTCGAGTGCTAATATCATTATTGAATTTCTGTGACAAGGAGGATCCCATATGTTTATACAACCTATTTATAATATACTTCTCTTACCTGACGTCACTTATTTTTTTAAGAAGGATTTCTTCGCGGACAGAGCCGATGAGCTGGAAACCGGCTCCGATATTCTGTTTCTGTTTTTAAAAAACGAGATCGCGGACGGCATACCCGCCTCCGATGCGTTCTACCCTGTAGGGCTTTCCGCAAAAGTCGAAAACATCAGCGAGGAAGACGTACTGCAGGTACGCACCACTGACCGCGTGGAGATCAGCGATCCGTCTGTTGAAGACGGAGAAATCCATGTCTCTTTTGTACTGCGTCCTTCTGTCGAAGATATGGGAGAAGACGAACAGCAGACAGAATTCACAGAACTGCGCACAGCCCTGTTACGCTTTGTTCAGGGTTATCAGTGGGGACTGTGGGCGCGGGGGTATATCCTGCAGCGCAAAAATATGAATGACATGGCATCCGCCCTGTCCGAGTATCTGAACCTTACACCGGAAGAGAAATATCAGATCCTCGCTGTAGATTCGGTCAGAGAGAGATATACTCTCATTGAACACGCAGTCAATGAATTTATGGAGATTGCAAAGGTGTCTTCCGAAGCTCAGGAAGCTCAGAAAGGCGATCAGGAGCAGCTTTACCGGGAAGCCGCCCTGAAGAAGCAGATCGATTATCTCCAGAAAGAGCTGGACGATATGCATCCGGAAAATATTTCCGATGTAAGGAAATTCGAGAAGAAGATTGAAGAGTCCGGAATGAATGAAGAGGCACGAAAAGAGGCCGAAAAGGTGCTCAACCGTATGCGTCAGGAAGGAAAAGAAAGCCACGAATACGGACTTCTCTATGATTACCTGGACTTTGTGACCAGCCTGTCATGGAAAGCGCCGGAATTTACTCCCATCGATCTGAAACAGGCGGAAGAGATACTGGACGAAGACCATTACGGGCTTAAGAAGGTAAAAGAGCGCATTATCCAGCAGCTGGCTGTCATGGCTCTGAACCGGAAGCAGTACGGTTCCATTCTCCTCTTTGTCGGAGCTCCCGGAACCGGCAAGACAAGCATCGGCCAGAGTATCGCCCGCGCGCTCGGAAGAAAGTACGTGCGGATCAGCCTCGGAGGCATCCGGGATGAAGCCGAGATCCGCGGACACCGCCGGACTTACGTGGGAGCGATGCCCGGCAGGATCATGGAAGCCATGAAGCGGAGCGGCGTATCCAACCCGGTCATGGTGCTGGACGAAGTCGACAAGCTGGCAAAAGACTACGGCGGCGATCCGGCCAGCGCACTGCTGGAAGTCCTTGATCCCGAGCAGAACAGTACATTTACAGATCACTACATGAACGTGCCCTACGACCTGTCCAATGTGCTCTTTGTCTGCACGGCAAACACAACCGACACGATCCCCGAGCCTCTGTTAAACCGTATGGAAGCGATCTCATTCCCCGGTTATACCGCGGTGGAAAAGTATCATATCGCAAAGAAGCACTTGATCCCGAAGGCGCTGGAGACAATGGGGATTCCCAAAAATATGCTTAAGATCACAGACGGAGCGCTCCGCCAGATCATCGATGAATACACAATGGAATCCGGCGTGCGCGACCTGAAGAAATGCATAGAAACAATCTGCAGATCCGCGGCTGTCGAACTGGTAAAAAAGGAATCAGCCGCAAACAATGAGGAGACTGCTGAAAAAAGTGTTATCTCTGTCACCAAGAGTAATCTGACCGATTATCTCGGCAGGAAGCAGATCCACCCGGAACGGAAACTGTCATCGAAGACGCCGGGAGTCGTGACCGGACTGGCGTGGACGCGCGCAGGCGGCGCCATCCTTTTCATCGAGACAAAGCTCACAAACGGGAAAGGCAAGATCCAGATCACAGGACAGCTGGGAGATGTAATGAAAGAATCCGTCCAGATTGCCCTGACACTTGTAAAATCTCTGTATCCAAAAGAGAGTAAAGTGTTCGAGGATCACGACCTGCACATCCATGTCCCGGCAGGAGCCGTGCCGAAAGACGGCCCGTCCGCCGGCATCACCCTCACTACGGCGCTGGCCTCTCTCGTCACCGGCAAAGCCGTGGATACCGATATCGCCATGACCGGCGAAGTCTCCCTGCGGGGCGGCGTTATGCCCATCGGCGGACTGCCGGAGAAACTGATGGCTGCCCAGAGAGCCGGGATCAAAAAAGTCTTCATTCCCGAAGATAATGCAGAAGATCTGGAGGATGTGGCTGAAGAAGTGAAGGAGAAGCTGGAGATCATTCCAGTGAAGAAAGTTACGGACGTATTGAAAAAAGTATTGTAATAACACAGAAGAGCTTGAGAAATCAAGCTCTTCTTTTCTATGCTTTCACCTCTCGTCAGGCCTGGCCTGCCCCCAGCACTTCTTTTACCATCTCTGCATCAAAGGATACGGATGCAACATGGTTCACTTCGATCTGATACAGGGCATTGGCAGCGATATGCTCTGCCGCCTGCTCCAGATCGCGGATTCCGCTTGTGTCTCTGTGCAGCTCGATAACGGCGTCAAGGCCGTCCGGAGTCAGCGCACACTCGTCTTCATGCATACCGATCCGCTTCAGAACTTTCGGAAGCGCATATTTTGAGAAAATGACTTTCTTCTCTTCCGGCGTGTAATCCGGAATCTCGATCACCGCAAACCTGGACATGAGCGGCGCGCTGATCTGGTCCCTGTCATTGGCAGTAGCGATCGGATAGACGCCTGAAGTAGGGATCATACATTCAATGTAGTTGTCTGTGAATCCCAGATTGTCCAGCAAAGTCAGCAGGACGTCCGCCGGATTACCGTTGCCTTTCCCCGCTGCCGCCTTATCAAGCTCATTGATAATAAACACCAGGTTGGATTCCCCCGCCATGGAAAATGCCTCCATGATAATTCCCGGTTTTGCATTTGCATAGATTCTGGAGCTTCCGGTGAGCTGCTCCGGATCATTAATGGAACTCATATCGAGGGTCGTCCACGGCAGCTTCAGAATTCGTGCCACTGCGTATGCGATCTGGGATTTTCCCGTTCCTGCCGGCCCGATGAGCAGCAGTCCGTATGCAGGCAGCGTATGCGTCCGGTTGATCTGTATGATCGTCTCAATGATCCTCTGTTTCACCCGCTCCATACCGTACAGTTCTTCGTCAAGAATCCTGCGGGCTTCCTCGGGATCGATAGCTTCAAAATAATTTCCCTTCCACTGGATATTCATCATAATGGAAAGAGCGCGCTGGGCATGGCGGCGCTCCTCCGCCGACACCTCATGGGAGCGCGCTACCGCAAGATTTCTTCTTGCCCAGAGCCGGATGTGATCGGGCAGTGTCCTTCCCGCACAGTTCATAAAATCCGTAATACTCTGGATGCTGGTCAGTTTCATACTGTCACCGTTCTCTTCCTCGTCCTCATCAGGGATCTCTCTGGACGGCGCATCGCTGGCAAGGAGGCGCTCGATCATAAACTGCAGGAATCCGTCCTCGGCAGACAGCTTCACTCCGCCCCCGAATGCGATCTCACGGATCTTGTATACGGCATATCCGTCTTCCCTTACCGCTCCGGAGAGACGTACATTGATATGATTCTCGCCCAGCCATTTCAAAAGGCTTACAAAACGGGCGTCAATCTGCAGGATGTCCGCGCTTATCGCCCCGTCCTCATTCTTGAATTCAAAGGCAGTTCTGCGGATCGGATTGGTAAATATTCCGCTGGAATGATGTTTCAGCGCCGCAGCCCTGTTGTCCAGTATCAGGATCGGATTCTCCGCCGAAGCTTCGGATACATTCGAATAAAATACTTTATAAGTACATACAGGATCTTTCGACCCTTCCGGTGTGTTGTTAAAATCAAAAACTGGCATAAAATATACTCCTGTCTCTCTCAAAAAATCTCTTATCAGTTTAGCATGAAATCCCGGCAAGTACAATTAAAGAGTTCTTTTAAGATAATAAAGTTCTTTTGAATGAAATCCTGAAGGTGAATCGTATTAGTTATGAAGCCGGAAAATAACAGAAATATTGAGATAGGAGGAATCTGTATGAGAAAAACAGCATTAGCAGCGGTCATCGCATCCGCTGTCGTGATCACACTCGGAGGCACAACGGCACTTGCATTCGGCCACTCCGAACAGAACGGATATCACCATGCAGCATCGGTTTCCTGCGATGGGACCGGGCATCACGCAGGCCACAGTTACGGTCACAGATAAACAGAAACGGGGAAAGAGTTATGCGCAGCGAGGAAGAGGCCTGCCGGGCAATCGATCAGTATGCCGATACTGTCCGCAGGATCTGTATGGTCCATCTCAAGAATTACAGTGACACCGAGGACATATTTCAGACTGTATTTCTGAAATATGTTCTCCACACTGCGCCTTTCGACAGTCCGGAACACGAAAAAGCCTGGATCATCCGGGTTACGATCAATGCCTGCAAAGATTTATTGAAGAATGTATTCCGTTCCAGGACCGTTCCCCTGGAACAGCTGATTGAAAAGCCGTCGGAACCGGACACAGATCATTCGGATCTGATTGAAGCGGAGGAGGCACTCAAGACCCATACAAAAGAATATCTTTCAAAGAAGATCTACA
>ERZ1643246.3160-NODE-3160-length-14573-cov-5.650916_pt1 | contig 14573 bp, 12 predicted proteins | sample MGYA00579265_ERZ1643246 | MGnify/ENA primary metagenome ERZ1643246 (study PRJEB29033, sample SAMEA4952261) | chicken gut metagenome | biome: Broiler Chicken; feature: Gastrointestinal Tract; material: Caecum | place: Ireland | collected 2018 | study: Broiler... | reverse complement strand
TAGACAAAAACAGAGGGGATACCTTTATGGCCATTCGGCCGGAAAGTGAGGAAATTATGGAAATGACGCTTCGTTGGTATGGGAGTGGGTATGACACGGTCACTCTGGAACAGATCCGACAGATTCCGGGGGTGACGGGCGTGATCACCACTCTGTACGGCACAAAACCGGGGGAAGTATGGTCCCGCCGGGACATTCATGCGCTGAAGGAGGAGGTGGAGGCGGCCGGTCTGCACATCGCGGGTATTGAGAGTGTGAATATCCACGATGCCATCAAGACCGGCGCTCCCGAAAGGGACGCCTATATTGACAATTACATCGCCACTCTCCGTCATCTTGGCCAGGAGGGTATCCATCTGGTCTGCTACAATTTTATGCCGGTATTCGACTGGACCAGAACCGAACTGGCCAGAAAACGGCCGGACGGCTCCACGGTACTGGCTTATTCCCAGAAGCAGGTGGACGCCCTGGATCCGGAAACCATGTTCGCCTCCGTGGACGCGGGAAGCGGCGGATTTGTCATGCCCGGCTGGGAACCGGACCGGCTGGCGCATCTGAAGGACCTGTTCGCCATGTACCGCCAGGTGGATGAAGAAGCCCTGTTCGCCAATCTGAAATATTTTCTGGAAAGGATCCTGCCGGTCTGCCGGGAGTATGACATTTCTATGGCCATCCATCCGGACGATCCCGCCTGGAGTGTTTTCGGTCTGCCCCGGATCATCACCTGCAAAGAAAATCTTCTCCGGATGATGGCGATGGTGGATGATCCCCACAATGGGGTCACGCTCTGCACCGGTTCCCTGGGAACAAATCCGGACAATGACCTGGTGGATATCATCCACTCCCTGAAAGGCCGGATCCATTTTGCCCATGTGCGAAACCTGAAATATAATTCAAAGGACGATTTTGAGGAAGCCGCCCATCTTTCCTCGGACGGCAGCTTTGATATGTACGCCATCATGAAAGCGCTGTACGACATCGGTTTTACCGGTCCCATCCGCCCGGATCACGGCAGAATGATCTGGGGAGAAAAGGCCATGCCCGGCTACGGCCTTTACGACCGGGCGCTGGGAGCCGCTTATCTGAACGGCCTGTGGGAAGCCATCGAAAAGCAGGGAAAGGAGACGTGCCCATGAAACTGACTTTGCAGGGACTGACAAACCGCAAGGAATGGCTTCAGGCCGGTTTTCGGCTGCCCGGCTTCGATTACCCGGTGGTATGGGAACGAACCGGAAAAGCCCCCTGCTGGATCCATTTCGGATGCGGAAATATTTTCCGGGCTTTCCAGGCCCGGATAGTACAGGAACTTCTGAATAAAGGCGTGATGGATCGGGGAATAACTGTCACCTCCGGCACAAATCCGGCGGCCATCCGGCAATCCTTCGCCCCTTATGATAATCTCAGCATCCTGGTAACCCTGGGCGGAGACGGCACGCTTACCAAAACAGTGGTGGGAAGCATCATGGAAGCTCTTCCCGCCCTGGGCGGAAGCCCAAAAGAGCAGGCGCGGCTGAGGGAAATCTTTTCCTCCCCCTCCCTGCAGATGGCATCTTTCACCATCACTGAGAAGGGTTATGCTCTCCGGGACGCCCCGGGCCGGTTCTTTCCCGAAGTGGAACAGGATCTGCAGACGGGGCCCCGACATTGCCGGAGCTATCTGGGACAGGTGGCTTCTCTGTTATATACCCGTTACCAGAATGGCCGCTATCCTCTGGCCATGGTCAGCATGGACAACTGTTCCCACAACGGGGACATACTGAAGCAGTCCCTTCTTACCATCGCCGAATCCTGGGAAAAGAAGAGGATGGTTTCGGAAGGATTCACCGGCTGGCTTGAAGACCCCTCCTGTGTCTCCTTCCCCTGGACCATGATTGACAAAATTACCCCCCGGCCGGATGAAACCATCCGCCGGATGCTTGCGGAGGACGGGGTGGAAGATCTCACCATTCGCTCCAATGTCACCGGATCTGTAGCCGCTCCCTTTGTCAACGCGGAGGCCTGCGAATATCTGGTGATCGAGGACGCCTTTCCGGCAGGCCGTCCGCCGCTGGAAGAAGGCGGGGTTCTCTTCACCTCGCGGGAAACGGTGGAAAAGGCGGAACGGATGAAGGTCTGCACCTGCTTAAATCCCCTGCACACCGCGCTGGCCATCTTCGGCTGTCTTCTGGGCTATAACCGGATGTCCGGGGAAATGAAGGATCCGGATCTGGTACGGCTGGCCCTGTCCGTGGGATATCAGGAGGGACTGCCGGTGGTCACCCATCCCGGCGTTCTGAATCCGGAACAGTTTCTCCGGGAAGTGGTCACCCTGCGGATTCCCAATCCGTATCTGCCGGACACGCCGCAGCGGATCGCCACCGACACCTCCCAGAAGCTGCCGGTGCGCTTCGGGGAAACCCTGAAAGCTTACCTCGCCCGTCCGGATCTCTCCGTCCGGGATCTGGTCTGGATACCTCTGGTGTACGCGGGATGGCTCCGGTATCTGCTGGCGGTGGACGACGCGGGAAATTCTTTCTCCCCCAGCCCGGATCCGCGGCTTGCCCAACTTTCCGATATCATGAAAGATTTCCATCTGGGTATCCGGCCGGATACGGAAGAAATCTGTCGGAAGCTGGCGCCGATTTTTTCAGACATAACACTTTGGGGCGTGGATCTGATCGCCTGCGGCCTTTCATGGAAGGTGGCGGAGAATTTTGGGCGGATGCTGGCAGGTCCCGGCGCTGTCAGGGAACTGCTTCGGGAAATGCGGAAGCTGCCCGCAGACGGCATCCCGGAGGATCTGAGACAGAACTTTTCCGAAAACGGAAAGTAAACGGACGGCTGCCTGCGCGCCTCATACTCTGATTTCCGGGCGGGCAATGAAAGCCTCGGGGCCATGGAATACAGCAAATATTGACTTCCCGCGCTATCCTCATTATAATGAAGAAAGATTTGGTCGCCAACCGGCCGATAGCAAACGCATTTGAAAAGAAAGGAGCAGACTGCCCTGCGGCAGCCGAGTACAGCCATGACTTTTACATATCCCGCGATTTTTACCCCAAAAAAGGACGGCACCGGCTTTCACGTTGTTTTCCCGGATCTGGAGTGCTGTGAAACCGAAGGCCCGGATCTGGAGGACGCCCTGGACAACGCCATGGAAGCCCTTTACAACTGGATCAGCGTGGAACTGGAGGATGAGAACGGTTATTTCCCGCCCCAGACAGATCCGGAGGACATGGACCTGGAAGAAGGCGCTTTTGTGCGGAATATTATGACCCGCATCAAGTTTCTTCCCGACAGCGACTGAGAAAAACGTGCAAAATCATTTTCCAGATGATTTTGTACGTTTTTTGTTATAATCACTAAAAATTCTGATAATATTTTATCAATCTTTGTTATTTTTTAAACAATCCCACAAAGAGTAATTTTTAAGTAAATTTTTGTATTTTTCCCAAAAATCATTTGACATATCCCGATATTTCCTCTAAAATTTAAGGTAATCAGAATAATTCTTAGGGGCTGTCCTGATATTTTGCATAAATATCGGGGGCTTTTCTCCGATTTTATACAGCAACATCATAGAATTATGTCGTTTGATACGGAAAGGCAGAACAACCCTTTATGTTCTGCCTTTTTTATTCATAACAACGGAAAGAACGCCCTGCGGTTTTTCCATTGTCCAGGCGGCGGCAGGCCGGATCTCTTCGATTCATATTCTGAAATTTTAATCAGTCCAGGAGGTGTAAAAAGAATTATGGACACTCATCTTTCGTTGTTTTATGGTTTCTCCTTTCTTACGGCAGTTCTGGCCTTTGCCTTTGCCGTCTACCTGTACCTGTGGGTGAAAAAGCAATCTGTGGAAAATGCCAGAATTATCGAAGTATCTGCATTGATCAAGGAAGGAGCCAATACCTTCATGCGCAGAGAATACGGAATTCTGGCCCGGTTCGCGGCCGTGGCGGCGGTACTCATCCTGCTGTTTCTTCCGTCTCCCATCTGGAGCGGCAGTCCCATTCCCAATATTGAGATGGCCGTGTCTTATCTGGCCGGTACCGTCCTGTCTGCCATAGCAGGCAAAATCGGGATCCTGGTGGCCACGCTGTCCAACGGACGTACCGCGGAAGCCGCGAAGAAGGGCATCAAGCCGGCCTTCCTGATCGGATTTAGGGGCGGCGCCGTGATGGGGCTGCTGGTGGTCGGCTGTTCTCTGCTGGGTGTAGCGGCGGTTCTGATGCTTTTTTACGATTCTTCCATCCTTCTGGGCTTTTCCTTTGGCGCCAGTTCTCTGGCCCTGTTTGCGAAAGCCGGCGGAGGAATTTTCACAAAAACCGCGGATATCTCCGCGGATCTCACCGGAAAAGTAGAACTGGGGATTCCCGAAGACGATCCCCGCAATCCTGCCGTAATCGCTGACAACGTGGGAGATAACGTGGGAGATGTGGCCGGTATGGGTGCCGATCTGTTTGACTCCAATGTTGCCGCCATGGTATCGGCACTGGTGATCGCTCAGTCTCTCTCAGGGGGAGTCTTTGCCAATATTTCCATGGTATTCTGTTACGCGATTCTGGGCTTGCTGGCATCCATCATCGGAATCGCCACCGCCAGAATCGGAAAACACGGCAGTCCCACCAGAGCTCTGAATTCCTCCACCTATGTGACCACCGCGGTATATCTGATACTGACGGCACTGGCCACCGCTTTTGTGGAAGGATTTTCCTGGAGAATCTGGGGCGCCGCGGCGGTGGGACTTCTGGTAGGCGTCATCATTGGTATCACCACCGATTACTTTACGGACGATACGAAACCCATCGTACAGCGGGTGGCGCATGCCTCCGGCTCCGGTCCGGCATTTACCATTTTGTCCGGAGTTTCCTATGGTTTTATCTCCGCGCTGCCGGCCATGATTGGAATTGCCGTCTCCGCTCTGGTATCCTATAAAATCTGTGAGCCCATGGGCGACGGCTACGCGATCATCGGTATTTCCATGTCCGCAGTGGGTATGCTCTCCATTGTGGGAATGATCATCTCCAACGATGCCTATGGTCCCATCGTGGACAACGCCCGCGGCCTGGCGGAAATGGGCGGTCTGGGAGAAGAAACCATCCGCACCGCCGATGAACTGGACAGCGCGGGAAATACCGTGAAAGCCATCACCAAAGGCTTTTCCATCGCGGCCGCGGGACTGACGGTCATCTCCCTTCTGGGCGCGTTTATGTCCGAGGCCAATGAAGCGCTGGAGGCTTCCGGCCGGGAACTGATCACCGGATTTGATATCATGTCTCCCACCGTATTCTTCGGTGTGCTGATTGGCGCAGCGATCCCGGCGGTATTTTCCGCCATGCTGATTCTGGGCGTAGACCGGAACGCGCAGCGTATGGTGGCGGAGATTCACCGGCAGTTCAAATCCATCCCCGGACTGCGGGAAGGAAAGAAGAACGCGAAACCGGATTATGGAAAATGCATCGACATTGCCACCTCCGGCGCGCTGCGGGAACTGATTCCCGCCGGTCTGACCGCCATCATCGCTACGGTTGTGGTGGGCTTTATCGGCGGCCCGCTGGCCATCGGCGGTTTCCTTCTGGGAAATATTGTCAGCGGTCTTCTGCTGGCGCTGTTCATGTCCAATGCGGGCGGACTCTGGGACAATGCCAAGAAATATGTGGAATCCGGCCAGGAGGGCGGAAAGGGAAGCGAAGCCCACAAGGCAGCCGTAATCGGCGATACGGTGGGAGATCCCTTCAAAGATACTGCCGGGCCTTCCATCAACACTCAGATCACGGTAGTTTCGCTGGTGGCCTCTCTGCTGTCGGCGGCGTTTGTGGCATTCTCACTGTTTGGATAAGCCATCCTCAGTTAAGGGGCCGGTGCAGCATAGCTAAGCTGCACCGGCCCCTGTTCAGACCCCTCTCTTTTCTTTCGCTCAGGCATTATTTTTTCCAACATCCCGCCGGTCGGAAGACCGGCCGTTACAACAGATCAAATCCAAAATACCGCACTGCATTTTCATAGCAGATCCCCCGGATTATTCTCTCCAGATTTTTTTCATCCATGGGATATTCTCCGTCTTCCACCCACTGTCCGATCAGATCGCAGAGAATTCTGCGGAAATACTCATGCCGGGGATAGGACAGAAAACTTCTGGAATCGGTCAGCATTCCCACAAAATTTCCCAGAAGGCCGCCGTTAGCCAGGGAAATCATCTGCTTTTTCATACCCGCGCAGTGATCGTTGAACCACCAGGCAGCGCCGTGCTGCAGCTTCCCGGCCGCCCCGCTGCTCTGGAAACAGCCGATGACACTGTCAAGCATATCATTGTCATTGGCATCCAGACTGTAAAGAATGGTTTTAGGCAGGATGCCGTTTTCTTCCAGGTCATTCAGGAAAGCCGCAAGATGCCGCGCGGAAGTCTCATTGTTCACACAGTCAAATCCCGTATCCGCCCCCAGAAGCCGGAACATCCTCTGATTCGTATTTCTCAGGCAGCCGAAATGCAGCTGCATCACCCAGCCTCTGGCGGCATATTCGCCCGCGGCAAACCTGAGAAACGCCGTGCGGAATCTGCGGCAGTCCTCTTCCCCCGGCGCCTCCCCCGACATTCTCCGGGAAAAAATCGCTTCAATCTCTCTGTCAGAGGCCGGAGCAAATCTTACCGTCTCCAGCCCGTGATCGCTGGCCCGACAGCCCAGGCTGTCAAAGACGTCCATGCGCTTTCGCAGCGCCTCCTTCAGATCCGCAAAGGAAGCAATTCCGATGCCGGACGCCTCCGCAAGCCGCCGCAGATAGTCCGGATAGTCCGGCTTTTCCAGGTTCATGGCCCTGTCCGGCCTCCAGGCGGGCAGAACCTTGGCCGGAAAGCTGTCGTCCGCGGCCAGCTGTCTGTGCCATTGAAGATCATCCGCGGGGTCATCGGTGGTACACAGCAGCGTCACATGAGACCGGAGGATCAGATTTCTGGCGCTCATCTCTGGTTCTGCCAGTTTCTCCTCTGTCAGCTCCCAGACCTTCTGGGCGGTCTCCCCATTCAGCACTCCGTGATATCCGAAAAACCGCTGCAGTTCCAGATGGCTCCAGTGATACACCGGATTCCCCACCGCCATCTCCAGCGTTTCGGCCCATTTCTGAAATTTTTCCCGATCCGGGGCATCGCCGGTGATATACCGCTCCTCCACGCCGTTGGCCCGCATCAGCCGCCATTTGTAGTGGTCCCCTCCCAGCCAGACCTGGGTGATATTCTCAAATTTCCGGTCACAGGCGATCTCCCCGGGACTGATATGACAGTGGTAATCCAGCACCGGCATCCCCTCGGCGAAGGAATGATACAGCTTCCTGGCCGTCTCTGTGTGAAGCATGAAATCCTCATCCATAAACGCTCTCATATCCGTTCTCCTCTCCGGTACCGTTCCCTCTCACTGTTTTTCCGTCAGATACAGGTACACCAGCTTCATACAGTTCTCCACGCCTTCGTAATGGCTTCTCTCATATCCATGACTGGCAAACACACCGGCGCCGATCAGAGCGGCCCGGATGTCTCTTCCTCCCCGCAGGGCGGCGGAGGCGTCGGAACTGTACTGGGGATAAATGTCCACCGCGTAGCTCAGACCGTTTTCCTTCGCCAGACGGATCAGCCGGCTGGTCATCGCATAGTCATAGGGGCCGCTGGAATCCTTGGCGCAGATGGAAACCTGATACTCGGTGCATCCCAGGTCCTTTCCCACACAGCCCATGTCCACACAGAGAAGCTCCGGGATATCCGCCGGGAAACTGGACATGCCGTGTCCCACCTCCTCGTAGGTGGAAAACAGCACCTTTACATTGCAGGCGGGACGGATCCCGTTTTTCACCATGTGACGCATCACACTCATCAGGATCGCCACACTCAGCTTATCATCCAGGAAACGGGATTTGATAAAGCCCTTGTCCGTGATAACGGTTTTCGGATCAAAGCAGATAAAATCCCCGGCCTCAATCCCCAGCGCTTCCGTCTCTTCCCTGCTGGTCACCTTTTCATCCAGAATCACTTCCATGGTTTCCTCCGTCCGCTCTCTGCTTCCCGCATCCGGGTACACATGGGCTGCCGGGCTCATGGAAAAAATCGTCCCCTCATAGACCACTCCTGTACGGGTATAGACCCGGCACAGTTCGCTGTCCAGCGTGGGGAGAATCGGCCCTCCCACTCTGGTAAACGCCAGTCTGCCGTTTTCCTTGATGCTGCGCACCATCAGTCCCAGGGTGTCCATATGCGCGCAGAGCCCCACCGTGCGGGAGGTATCTTCCCCTTCCATGGAAACCACGCCGTTTCCCTTATTGGTCCTGGAAAACTCCAGTCCCAGATCTGCGGCCCACCGCTCCACATAGTCAATCGCCCGGCCCGCAAAACCGCTGGGGCTGTCAATGTCCATGATCTCCCGGATCGTCTGATACACATATTCTCTGTCAAATGTAATTTCCATCTTCTATCCTCCTGATTATAATAAAAGTTGGACCTGATCTGTCATACCGTCCGAACAACAGTATTTTCTCTGTCAAAAGAGGGCCGCCGTACTCCTTCCCGGGCAGATGCCCGCCGAATACGACAGCCCAAACATTTTTACTCAAAACGGATCTTCTTATATGCTTTAATTGCCTCCACACATTTCTCAAATCCCAGCTTTCCGCTGTCCAGACAGAGATCATAGTTTCTGGCATCTTCCCACTGTTTTCCGGTATAATAGTGGTAAAAATCACCCCGGTACCTGTCGGTCTTTTCGATGAATTTTTCCATTTCCCGGCGGCTCATGCTGTTGCGCTCCATCGCCCGCTCCAGGCAGAACTCGCGATCCGCATGGATGAACACGCTCATCACATTGGGATAATTCCGGAGAATATAATCCGCGCACCGTCCCACAATCACGCAGGATTCTTTTTCCGCCAGATCCTTGATGATCTTGGCCTGATAATTAAAGAGGTTTTCGTCAGATACGAAACCGCTGCTCTCCGGAGGAATCAGATCTCCTTCATAGGGTCTTTTCAGAACCTTGAACCAACTGCTCATCTTCACACGTTCATCCGCTTTTCCAAACAGACGCTCGTTGATGCCGCTCTCCTCGGAAGCCATTTTCAGGATCTCCCGGCTGTAACAGTTGACCTGCAGTTCCTTTGCCAGCATGGCAGCGATGGTCTTTCCTCCGCTTCCGTACTGTCTTGCAATGGTAATTACCACGTTATCCATAAGACGCACCCCCTATTCACCTAAATATGCTTTCTTAATGGAATCATCATTCAGAAGATCGGACGCTTTTCCTTCCAGAACGATCCGACCGGTCTCCAGCACATAACCTCTGTCCGCAATGGCAAGCGCCTTTTTGGCGTTCTGCTCCACCAGCAGCACGGTGGTACCGCTGTTGCTGACCTCCTGGATAATGGAAAAGATTTCATTGACCATGATGGGAGAAAGGCCCATGGACGGCTCATCCATCAAAAGGATCTTCGGCTTCGACATCAGCGCGCGGCCCATGGCCAGCATCTGCTGTTCGCCGCCGCTTAAGGTTCCCGCCATCTGGTTGCGTCTCTCCTTCAGTCTGGGGAAGCGGTCATAAACTTTCTCCAGGCTTTCCTCAATCTCTCCCTTATCTTTTCTGGTATAAGCCCCCATCCTCAGATTCTCATATACGCTCAAATCCGCGAACACCCGGCGTCCTTCCGGCACATGGGCCATCCCCAGTGACACGATCTTATGAGCCGGCATCTTTGTCAGTTCATTTCCCTCAAACATCACCGATCCCTTTTTGGGGGAAATCAGTCCGGTAATCGTATGGAGGATCGTGGTCTTTCCGGCGCCATTGGCGCCGATCAGCGCGATAACCTCACCCTGATTTACTTCAAAGGAAACCCCTTTGATCGCCTGGATCACGCCGTAATAGACCTCCAGGTCTTTGATTGTAAGCATTGCCATAACCGTATCCTCCTATTCTCCCAGATATGCGGTGATCACCTGGGGATCGTTCAGCACCTTGCTGGTGGGACCCTGGGCCAGGATCTGGCCGAAGTTCAGCACCGTCAGTTCCTCACAGATTCCGCTCACCAGCTTCATGTCATGCTCGATCAGAAGAATGGTCATATGAAATTCATCCCGCACAAAACGGATGGTATCCATCAGCTCACCGGTCTCGTTGGGGTTCATGCCGGCAGCCGGTTCATCAAGGAGCAGCAGTCTGGGATCCGTGGCCAGCGCTCTGGCAATCTCCAGCTTCCGCTGCTTTCCGTAGGGGAGATTGGAAGCCTTCACCTGGGCCTCTCCTTCCAGGCCGAACACCTTCAGAAGCTCCATGCCTCTGTCATCCATCTCCTTTTCCACCTTCCGATAGCGGGGCAGCCGCAGGATGCCCTCTATGGTGGAGTAAGGATGGTGATTGTGAAGACCCACTTTTACGTTTTCCAGAACCGTCAGTTCCTTGAACAGACGGATATTCTGAAAGGTACGGGCAATGCCGTCCCTGTTAATTTCTATGATCTTTTTCCCTGTGATATCCGTCCCGTCCAGAATCACCTTTCCGGTGTCCGGTTTGTACACGCCGGTCAGCAGATTGAATACTGTGGTTTTTCCGGCTCCGTTGGGGCCGATCAGCCCGTAAAGCTGTTCCTTCCTGATCGAAAGATCAAAGCCGTCCACTGCCCGGAGGCCGCCAAAGGAGATTCCCAGGTTCTTTACGTCCAGTAATGCAGCCATGGTTATTTTGCCTCCTTTCTCTGATCGGCTTCGGCAGCCGCCGCAGCCTCACCGGGGGAATTTTTCCGTTTTTTCAGGAATGCCAGATGCTTTTCTCTCCACTCGATACTCTTGGGAGCCCAGTTAAACAGCATCATGACAATCAGCACAATGGCATAAATCAGCATCCGGTAATCAGACAGACCTCTCAAAAGCTCCGGGAGCAGTGTCAGAATCACAGCGGCAATGATGGAACCGCGGATACTTCCGATACCGCCCAGCACTACAAATACCAGAATCATAATGGACTGGTTATATCCGAAGTTGTTGGTGGTGGCTGTCAGGGTGGACAGGTTATGGGCGTACAGAACGCCTGCCAGTCCAGCCAGCGCAGCGGAAATGGTAAATGCCATCAGCTTGTACTTTGTCACGTTGATACCCACGGATTCCGCGGCAATCCGGTTGTCCCGGATCGCCATGATGGCCCGCCCGTCTCTGGAATGTACCAGATTCGTCACAATAAACAGGGTCACCAGAACGAGAAGAATACCCACCAGGAACGTGGAATCCTGCGGTGTTCCCGTAATACCCTGGGGACCATTTACGATCACCTGACCGTCCGCTTCCATATTCAGGGACATCACGTCCTTCATGGAGAAATGAAAGCCGTTGGAATCTCTTCCGATCCATACCACGTTCACCAGGTTTTTGATAATCTCACCAAAGGCCAGTGTCACGATAGCCAGGTAATCCCCTTTCAGGCGAAGCACAGGGATACCGATGATAATACCGAACACAGCGGCAACCGCAGCGCCCACCAGCAGTGCCAGAAAGAAACGCAGCGGCGCCACAGTGATGGTATCCTGCATACATTTGGAGAAAAACGCGCTGGAAAACGCTCCCACACACATGAATCCCGCATGTCCCAGGCTCAGCTCGCCCAGGTAGCCCACCACAAGGTTCAGAGATACTGCCAGGATCGAATAGGTACACAGAGGTACCATAAGTCCCTGCAGCAGACTGGAAATGCTTCCTGTGGCAGTCAGAATCTGAACAATGATAAATGCCGCGATCACCATGCCATAGGTGATCAGATTGCTTTTTGTTGTCTTTTTCATATTCTTCAACATCGCATCCACCTACACTTTCTCCTGAATATTCTTTCCGAGAATACCCGTGGGCTTCACCAGAAGAACGATAATCAGGACCGCAAACACAATGGCATCCGCCATCTGGGAGGAGATGTAGGCTCTTGCCAGAATCTCAATGACACCCAGCAGAATACCTCCGATGAAAGCGCCGGGAATGGAACCGATACCTCCGAATACCGCCGCCACAAAGGCTTTGATACCGGGCATGGCGCCTGTATAGGGAGACAGGCTGGGGTAAGCGGAACACAGAAGCACTCCGGCCACGGCAGCCAGGGCAGAACCGATGGCAAATGTCAGAGCGATGGTACCGTTTACGTTGATTCCCATCAGCTGCGCGGCGCCCTTATCCTCGGACACGGCGCGCATGGCCTGACCTGCTTTTGACTTGCGGATAAAGAGCATCAGTCCCGCCATGATAATCACACAGACAATAATGGTAACAATCGTCTCGCCGGATATATTCAGCGAGCCGCCTGCCAGAGACAGTCCGCTCCAGCTCACCACGGTCTGGAAGGACTGATTATTCGCGCCGAAAATCAGCAGCGCCAGGTTCTGCAGCAGGTAGCTGACGCCAATGGCTGTAATCAGCACAGCCAGCGGAGAAGAAGCGTTTCTCAGCGGTTTATAGGCAATACGCTCGATCAGCACGCCCAGAACCGTACAGGCCACAACCGCAATCAGCACACTCACCAGCGGCGGAAGCCCCGCACTGGTCATACAGGTCAGCGCCACATAAGCACCGATCATGATGACGTCGCCGTGTGCGAAATTCAGCATCTTGGCAATACCGTACACCATGGTGTATCCCAGAGCGATGATTGCGTATACGCTTCCCAGACTTAATCCATTGATTAAATACGAAACAAAACTCATATACACACCCTCTCATTTTTCTGTAAATTTGTGACAGCAAAGCCGAAAGGCTAAACTGTTACAAGTATTCAAATTATTATAGCACAGGCTCTCTTTTCACCGCAACTGGAAATGTGTCCGGAAATGTCAAAAAATGTGACAGTGAAGGCGGAAGGCGGAGCTGGTGTCCGAAAATGCTTTCCGTCCCCTCTGCCCGTCAGAACCCGTTCTTGGCGGACAAACCGCAAAAAGGGACCGCCCAAAGGCGGCCCCGGTGCCATCCAGTTACCTGTATTACATTGCCTCGTAAGTGCCGTTGGAAATGATGACCGCTTTTGCTTCCTTGGAGGGCTCGCCGCTCGCATCCCAGGTGATTCCGCTTCCGGTAAGTCCGTCAATGGTAATCTCAGTCATTGCAGTCTTCATGGCGTCACAGATATCGGATACGCTCATATCCGGTGTAATCTCAGCCTGCTCCGCAGCTGCCTTGATGGCATAGATGCAGTCGTAAGCATCGGCAGCAAACTGAATCGGAGCGATCTCAAATGCATCCTCATAGGCCTTTACAAATGTCTGGGTCTTTTCATCCTGCGCGTCCGCGGTGAACGGAGTCAGCAGCATCACGCCCTCAGCCAGAGAAGTGTCAAATCCTTCCACATCCAGGATACCGTCCAGACCATCGCAGCCGAAGAATGTGGTGTCAAATCCCATTCTGTCTGCCTGGGTCAGAATCAGGGATGCTTCCTGATAATAGATAGGAAGGAATACCAGCTCAGCGCCGGAATCTTTTGCCTTCTGCAGCTGTACGGAGAAGTCCGTCTTGCTGTCAGCGGTAAATGCTTCGGCAGCAACTACCTCCAGTCCCTTGGCCTGCGCCTCAGTGGCGAAGTTCTGGTAGATACCGGAAGAATACACATCGGAGCTGTTGTAGATTACAGCTACCTTGGTTGCCAGACCGTTATCCGCGATGTAATCGGCAGATGCGGTACCCTGGCTGGGATCAGAGAAGCAGATACGGAACGCATTGTCGTACTGGATACTCTCCACAGCCGTTGCGGAAGGCGTCAGCTGGAACATGTTGTCTTTATGGGTTTCCTCCACAACTGCGGTACAGGGGGTGGAAGTAACGGTTCCCACCAGCATCTGCATACCCCAGTCTTTCAGAGTATTGTAAGCGTTTACGGACTTCTCGGAATCGTTCTGGTCATCCTCGAACTTAAACTCGATCTGTTTTCCGTTGATTCCGCCGTCGGCGTTGATCTCGTCAACTGCCAGCTGGGCGCCGTTCTGTACAGCGATACCGTATGCAGCAGCATCTCCGGTGGTAGGTCCGATACCGCCGATCTTGAAGGTGTCCGCAGAGCTGGACGCCTCTTCGCTGCTTCCGCTGTCTGATCCGGACTGAGAATTATTTCCGCAGGCAGCTATGGATCCTACCGCCAGTACGGATGCCAGCATCAGGCTGGCTACTTTTTTCATTTTCATAATAGTCTCCTCCTTCATACTTTACTTCTTTATTGCTTTAATATTTTTAAATATTAACTCCGACAAACCGGTTTGTCAACTCAAAATGCCCGCTTTGGGCGCTTCCGGACGTTTTTTATGCAGAAGTGATACATTTGTCCTCTCTGGTTCCGCAATCTCCGTAAAATTGCAAAAGTCTCTCTCGAAAAGTCACTTGTCCTCCCGGGAAACACGCCTCTTCCGCAGGTTCCTCTCCGGAAATCTATGCAGAGTGACGATTTTCGGTTGTTGGCTCTGCGGTTTCACCATCACAAATTTTCTCTATTCTTTTCGAAATTTCCGTGATAAAGTAAAAGGAGAATCCCTCCGGTATCCGGTCAGGGAAATATTGGTAGTGTCAAGTAATCTATGAAAAACGAGCCATGAAAAAATAGGCTCAAAAG
>ERZ1643246.3159-NODE-3159-length-14576-cov-6.719854_pt1 | contig 14576 bp, 26 predicted proteins | sample MGYA00579265_ERZ1643246 | MGnify/ENA primary metagenome ERZ1643246 (study PRJEB29033, sample SAMEA4952261) | chicken gut metagenome | biome: Broiler Chicken; feature: Gastrointestinal Tract; material: Caecum | place: Ireland | collected 2018 | study: Broiler... | reverse complement strand
TCTTTTACTTTTTGCTTTGGTATAAAATGAGACATGTATTCTTCAAATTCTATTTCATCTAAGTCCCCATATTTTTTAAATTCTAATTTTGCTTCTAATTCTTTTATTTTTGCTTGCATTTCTTTTTCTCTTTGCTTTGGTATGCACTCTTCATTTGCTGTATAATATTTTTCTATTATTTCTTTCATATCTGCTTTTATATTTTCTTCTATTCCGATTTTTTCAAGGTCCTTTTGCATATTTTCTTCTTCTAATTCTTTTATTCTTGCTTTGTCTTGCTCTCTCTCTGATAAAATATTCCTTATTGCATTTCGTTCTTTTGTATTATTTATATTTGTTCTTGAAAATAAGTTATCTAATTCTTTTAAATAATTTTCTAATACTTTTACATCATCTTCTATATTACTCATTACTTACTCCTTTTTCATTTACTCTTACTAGTTTTAATATTTCCTCAAATGGAATATTGGATAATTCTCTATGTATTCTTTCTGCTTTATATTTAATTCTTAATTCTTTTATTATTTCTTTAGCTTTATCTTTTTCTACTTTTACTATTCTAAATCTATCTTTATAATCGTCATTTCCTATAAATTTTAATAACAACGTATTTGCACCCTTTTCAGTTGTCTCACAAATTCGTGGAAATTGATATTCTTTCTTTAAATCATTCCAAATCATATATCTATATTCCATATTAGCTCCTTTTACAAATTAAAATTAAATTTTCTCTTGAATAATACTTATTGTTATCTTTCATATTCATTTGATTAATAAATGATACTTCATAGAATTGTTCATTTTTATCATCATAATCTTGCATTATTGAGCTAATTATTCCAAATCTTCCAAATGTAAAAATTGGCTCATTATTATTTTCATTTTTTTGCAAGACTAAATCTCCAACTTCTAATTTGCAACTTCTTAAATATTCTTCATCTTCTATTAACTTTAAGTTCATATTAGCTCCTTTCTACTGTATAGCAGTTTTGTGAATATTGCTCTTTAGTTAATACTGTTTCTATATTTTCTTCATATAAAGACTTTGAATTTTCGTAAAAATAGTTTATTATTATATATTCTTTTCTAATTACTGAATTTTCTTCTTTTTTAATGCAATAAATACGTATTCCATTCACAAAGTCTCCAACTTCTATAAGATCTATTATGTTTTTGCTATGCTTTGTTATAGTTGAAATCGGTGGAGTATAATAAGTATTTTTTATTTTTATTTTGCAAAAGAATTTATCATCTCTATATTCGACAAATATTCCAATCTCTCCACTTTTTGTTCTAACATAATCTCCTACTTCTATATCCATATTACCTAAATCCTCCAAATCCTTTCAAAAAATCTTCAATTGTGTTATTGCTCATCTTTTCTATTCGAAGCGGACAGCTAGTACAATCATAAATGTTTATAGTTTTTCTTTTAGCATTACAATAATAATATTTGTTTTCTCCGCTTCCTTTTTCTTCACAATGTATACAATTTTCATACATCATAATATATTCCTCCTTATTCTTGTATTTCTTCCATATCGGGGCTTTCAGCTGTATCCTTTATAATTCCTTCTAATACTTTAAAATAAAACCCTTTTTTCTTGAAAGCCTTAAATGTTTTTCTATTATCTATTCTTGCTACTACACCTTCTGCAATATGTGTTTTTCCTATTGGGTCAGGTATGTCTAAATATTTATTTACCCTTTCAAGTAAATCTTCTTTAGTTGTAAATAAGAACTTATCTACTTCTAGTACTGTAGGTATTCCCATTTCTTCACATCTTGTTTTTACAAGCTCCCAAGGATATTCAACCACATAACCGTCTTCATTTGTCATAGTCATTCTATAAACATAAGCTTGACAGAAACCTTGCTCACAACCATAAGAAAATCTTGTTGTATCTCCGTATTTTTTTATAAATTCTTTATCTTGTATCTTTTTATTATTTCCGTCAGGCATTATAGGTGTATTTTTATTTACATATCCAACTACTTCGTAATATACCTCTTCACCTTTTTGCAATCTTTCCTTAAAGAATTTGTGCCATTGTTCTCTAAACTTATCATTTCCATAAAAGCCTGTATCTTTTTCAAAACTGTCTATTACAACTCTTCTTGTTCCTGTTACTGTATCATATTTTGTTTTGAAGTATTTATTTTTTAGCTTTGATAGAATATTCTTGTTGCTTTCTTTTGGTAATAAAGCTGTTCTTTGTGAAGTTCCATGCATCTTTATTGTTAAATAAACTGTATCGCCTTGTTTAAATTCATCTAAGTTATAATCTAATTGCTCAGTATCTACATGCTCTGCAAACAATGGAAACTCTACTATTTTCTTCTTTTTCTTACTTACTTTATTATTGTTAGTAGTTCTCTTATTAGTTCTAGGTATATATTTTTCACATATAAGAGTCCCATTTAATGTTGTTATTCTATCCCCTACATTTAATTTACTTATGTCACAAAATTGTTCTAAGCTCTTTACAGGTAAGAATAAACCATCTGACTTTTCTCCCCTTAATTTAATTGCCTTTATATTTCTTTTATCAGGTTCTAAATATCCTCCAATGTTATTTCCATTTTCATCTTTTTTTCTAAGTAAATTATTTACTTCTGCAAATTCTTTGCCTAATTTTCCGTCAGTAGGGAAATATATTCCTATATCGCCTTCTTGATAACTTAAATCAACTACTACTTGATTGCCAAAACATTCTCCTACTTTTAATTTATCTGCATTATTATGTTTTCTTACGTTCTTTAACGTTGTTATATATGCCTCGTACATATATTCTTTTCCTCCATTTCTTTATTTGCCATTTCTTTTAATTTTGTATAATATTTAATTTGTTCATTTGTTTTATTTATAAAATTATTGTACTCATTTTCATTTGAAGGTAAATAATAACCATCATCAAAGATTACAATATATTGTTTTTTTATTTCTGCTAATTGTTTTTTAAATTCTTCGACATCTTTTATATTTGACTCTTTCATCAAAACATTTCTTGTCTTTTTATTTTCTTTTCCTATTGGTAAAATTTCTATTAATTTCATTCGTTATCCTCCGCTTTATAAGTTCCATCAGGTTGTTCTTTTAATTCAATTAAACTTTGTCCCTTCTTTAATGCTTCAATTTGTTTTAATATATTTGCTGTATTGACTTCGCTTTTATGCTCAACCACAATAGGTGCTGTTGCTTCTACCATACCGTGTTCTGACTTAGTTCTATATATTGTACTTATTTCTTTTATATCTCCGTTTTGAGCAGATGTAAGTTGTATATCTGTAATATAATCATCTATTTTTTGCATTATATCTGCTCTTTCATCATCTTGTGATTTTCTCCACATATCATATTGACTGCTGCTAATTCCTGCAAAACTACAGAAATTCTTCTTTGTTGGTAAATACATCTTATATTTATTTATTTCATTTATACATTGTCTGTAATAATCAAATACTATCGCCAACTCTGTATTACTGTATTTAGGAGAAGCTCCAGCTACACTTTTTTGACTTAGCATTTCTCTAATTTGCATTGTTGTAAGCTCTTGTCCTCTTTCTGTATGTTTAAATTTATATATTAAATCAAATAATTTTTGTTCTAAATGTTCTTTTAAATTACTTTTATATTCTTTTTCAATTATTTCTTGTTTCATTTGAATAACTTTATTTTGATTTTCATTTTTAGCTATTTTCTTTTCATCTAAATTTGTCTTTTGTTTTAATTTTGACTCTTCACTTCTATGACTTCTTTTGTCCCTAAACTTGCCTCCTTAACTCTTGGTTTATATATTCTATTTTTTCTATCATTTATTGATTGCACTACATATTGTTCAGGATTAGGATTTAACCCTTGTATTAAATGTTTAAGCATTTCTTCTTTATCCTTTACAACACGTCTATTGCTTCTTCTATTTATGTGCTCTCTAACGACCTCTAAGACTTCATCTTCTTTTAATTCATCTTGCTTAGCAAATTCTTCAATTTTATGTAAAAAGTCTTGGTCGTATTTATCATATAAACTTTGTTCTTGTGATAATTTCTTTATCAATTCTACTATCTTAAATCTTACTGCTCCAAGTTCTCTAGCACATTCCCTTACATCTTGGAAGTTTCCATTATTTAATTCATTAATTGCTCTGTCTGTACTTGAATAAACTACTTTCTTCTCATCTTTTTGCTCAATTATTCTAGCTTTTGTGCCTTCCAAAACTTGCATTTTATTCGCATACCATTTTCTTTGTGCTTCATTTTTAGCTTGTCTAATACATTCAGGCTTATTACAATAGTCTTTTTTCTTACCTCTAGCATTTGTTTCAAATTCCTCGCCACAATATTTACATATCATTTGTTTTACTCCTATCTGTCTACATATTCTTGCCTTACATCTTGCATAAGTTTTTTATATTCGGCTCTAGTATAACTTTTGGTTTCTATTTCGATGCAATCTTGCAAATCTATGTTGACTCTTTGTTTTTTAATTACTCCAATTGCTGGAATTAATATGGCTATTCCCATATCTGATTGCCTTTTATATTCTTGAAACATTCCATTCATCTTTGCTTGCGCTTGAGGACTTTGCTTATGAAACCATGCGTGGTTTTCTGCACTTAGCAATGCTCCGTTCTCTACAGTAGCTCGTCCCCCATTATGTTTTTCTAAAATATGATGAAATGTTAATTGTTTCATTTTTTCTCTTTGCTTTTTTCCTTTGTAAACTTTTCTTTTATCTTTTCTTAAGTGCAACTTATCTATAAAGCATTCATTTCCATACTTTGCAATAAGTTCTTCTTTAGCTTTTTTATTTGAACTCAAACTAATCACCCTTTTCTAAAGCATATTCAATATAAGCTTCTTGTTCTTTGTCTCTAATCTGTGTTATCTCAGCTTCTTTTAATTCAGGATACTTTTCTTGTAACTTACGTCTTGCCCTTGTTATACTTTCAAAATTAATTCCTTTTAATTTAGCATTAAACATTACATCTGCAAATGTCTTGCCTACTTCATTCGGATATACTTTTTCTACTACTTTTAATATCAAGTAGCAATCATCTTCTCTTGCTAATTTGTCATTTCTAATTATTTCTTCAACTATTTTTTCTAAGTTTTTTAACTTTTCTTTTTTCATCTTTCCACCTCTCATAATCATTTACTTTTGTTATTTCTAGTTCTATTCTTGGGTTTTGCTTGTCATAGTAAACTCTTGATTTATCATGTCCTGCAATAATATCCCTACAATCGTCTTTTATTACTTCCGCTTTTACTAACATATCGTCTAAAGCTTCTAATAAATTTGTTAAATCTACTCTTCTTTTTGTCTGCATATAAAATGTTGCTTTTATATTTATTGGATAGTCTATCTTTTGTCTGTATTTTTTATCTATTACTTTCAAGCAGTCTTTTTCAAATTGTCTATATAGTTTGCTAGGTATTAGCATCGGTTTACCTCTTAGGAATATTATTTGCGAACTATTTTTCTTACTTCTTGGACAAACATTTATAGTAAATTTCCTATTTCCAACCTCCAAACATCATTTTGAAAAGTCTATTTACTTTTTCATTTTCAAACTTTCTTCTAATCGGGCATATTTCACACTTGTTGTCATCTACTGCCTTTTTCAAAATATTACAATAATAATATTTTGTTGTTTTACCTTTTATTGTTCTTTCTTTGCAAATCACTTTTTCTCATCATCTCCCTTAGTGCCTCATAATATTTCGTTGTATCTTTTGCTTTTATAAAATCTTTACAATTTATAACTCCATCAAAACTTTCTAACTCAAGTTTTCCACAGCCATAACAGTATTTACAAATCTTATTATCCTCTAGTTGTTTCATATATCAAATCCTCTTAATATTTGTTCATTTGTAACTATTTCATGTTCTTTTATTTTTTGTAATGTTTTTTCTATTACTTTTAATATTTTCATCACCTCAGGCATATACAAATCCCATTTCGAATAATTTTCTTCACAATACTTACAACCATTCAAATATCTTGTTAAATAATAATTATATTGTTTCTTTAATTCTAAAACGGACATTCTGCACCTGCCTCCATTTCTCTATCAACCTTTTTTATATCTTCTTCTGTAATTGTTTTTTCTTGTTCTTTATATGTCTTTGTTAATGGGTCATATACTAAGCCAACGACTCCACATCTTTCACCTTTGGTTTTTAATATTTCTAAGATTGAACTACTTTTAGTTATGTCATAACCTTCTCTTGCCATAAGCTTTGTTAATCTTTTGTACTCTGTATCATCTTCATTTAAGTTATCTACTCTTATAATGGAAATCACATTGTAAGCTTTATTTACTAAATTACTACTTCCAAGCACATCATAAATTGTAATTCTTGTTTGAAATTTATCTGTTTTCCTTGGGTGTGCTACTAAATGAATATGTACATTTTTATTTACTGCAAAAGTTCTTAATTTTTCCATTATGTCTTTTTGTTCCCTATATTCGTCTGAACTTTTTGTATCTATCTGCATGAAGTTATCTAGCATAAAAACTCTAACGCCATATTTTTGATTTACTTCTTCCATAGCTTCAATTAGAAATTCTATTGTTCTTGGAGCATTGTTGTTATATACAAATAAGCTATTACCATATAATTTATTAAGCTTTTCTACCTCTTCGTCTTTTACAAAGAAGTCTACAATCGATGTTTTCTTATACCTAACTGCCTTTAAATTTTCTTTTCTAACACTTTGTTTATATAAATTATTTTTAAAATCATCCTTTGTTTGTTCTCCATTAAAGTAAAATACTTTTTCCCCTTGCATTATGGTTTGTTTTGTTATCATTGTCATAACTGTCGTTTTTCCTGCATTTGTAAGTCCAGTCCAAATTGTTATGCACCCCATTTCAAATCCTTTTATAAGTTCATCTAATCTATCTATTCCTGAAAGTACACGTTCTTTTGATGTTGTTTTATATTCATAATCTCCAAACTTATAATATAATGGTGGTACAGGAGCTTTTCCTAACAATTCAGTCTGCTGTTCTTTTGTTAATTCTTGCAAGTTAATCACCTACTTTTTTCTTAATATAAGCATTTTTCTATTTCATTCCTTTGTTTCCAAAGTTCAACTTTTGTATCTTCATTTGCATTTATAAATATTTCTGTTAAATATTCTAATTTTGCATCTTTATCATAAAATATTTGTAATGCCTCACCTTTCAAAAACGGCATTGCTTTTTTTATATAATATAGTTCATCACACAGTTTGCTAAATATATTATTAAACCACTTATTTATAGCTATTTTTATCTTGTTTTCTTCGTCCTTTTTTTGTTTTATATAATTAATAAATTCTTGTGAATGTTCTTCATCGTCTGTTATATTAAAATCTCTGCAAAGTATATTTATAGCTATTTTGAAATCTATATTGTAATATCTTTCAATGAAATCGAATATATCTCCGTCCCAACCATCTCCAAAATCATGAAAACTCTTATTATCTACCATAAAGCTTGCTGTTCGTTCATTTCTAAATGGAGATTTATACCACAACCTACCGTTTTTTGTTTTTTCAGATTGTCCCAAATAATGTTGTGCTACCATAGTTGGAGATAATATACCTTTTAGTTTTTCTGAACTAACTGATACCATTATTAATTTGCCTCCACATATTCCATAATTGCATCATTAAAGAATGTACTTCCCATTTTTATATATTGCTTTTCTGTTTTATTTTTTGCTACTAAATCTGCATATTTTTTTGTTGCATACCACATTTGTTTATTATCTAATTTTACAGTTCTCCCCGCATAGTTTCTTCCTTTCAACCAAGCTTTATAATGATTAAAAGCTGCATTTTTACCATCTTTGCGTGGATAAATTTGCCATATTTTATCAAAGTTGTCCGCTAATTCTGTTTCGTTATTAGATGATTTATCTTCTTTTTTATTTATTAAAACAATATCAACCTTTTTGTTAATTGATATAATTCGTTTTTCTATTGCTTTTGTCTTTTCATTTCTAGTTAACTCGACGTTTATATAACCTTTTTCTTTTAGCTCATTTATCCATTGAGAGATTGTTTTAGAATGAACTTCATAAAGTTGTGCAAAATATTCATTTGTTGCCCAACAGTATCCTTCTTCATTGCATAGAGCAGTTATTTCTCCATATAAAAGCTTTTCATTAGGCTTTAATGTATTATCATATCTTACATAAGCAGGTATAATAGCATAATAGTTTGCTGCTTGATCCATATCTGTACCTTTCTAACAAACAGGGGATAAACTAAATACTGTCTATCCCCTGATGTTTATTATTCTTTTATTTTCTTTTTATCTGATTTCTTTTGTCTTTTTTCAGCTTTTCTCTTTTTGTTTCTTTCAGTCCTTGTAAATTGTTCAGCATACTTTCTTTTTCTTACTTCTCTATTTGATTTATGGTGGTCACCCATTGTCTATACCTCCCTTTAAAATGGCAATTCGTCATTATTTGAATAAAAATCATCAAAATTATCATTTGTGTTGACATCTTTTTGAGCATATTCTTTTGAATGGAAATTTTCATCAATTCCATCTTCTAACACTTCAAAGTCCATAATCATTATTTTAGGAAATCTAAGTATTTCTTCTTTTCCGTCATCTCTAATATTTCCTGTCTTAATATCAAAGAATGTTAAAAATGCATTGTTAACTTTTATTCTTGTTTTATTTTTTAGTTCAACACCTTTTCTAAAACCTACATGAATGTTCATGTATTTATTAACTTGCTCGCCATTTTCGTTTAAATCTTTAGTTGATATACTTGCCTTATAAATCCCTTTATCATTTTTGAAAATAGTTACCCTATCATTAGTCATGTTCCAACTCATTGTCATCACTATCCTCTCCTATGCCAAGAATATCGGCGATTACTAACATTCCTATTAATGCTTTTAGCGCTTTGTCAGGGCTTAAATCTTTTTTTCTTTGATTTTTTTCTTCTTTTTGGGTATCTTCTGTATCATCTACGTATTTTACGTTATGAACTTCATCGCCTGCCTCCATACTTGCATAAGATTTTTCTTTATATACTTTAAAATCTTTAGATGTAGATATATCTACTGTTCTTATTCCCATTACAAAAGTATCATCTCCATCTTTTACTATCACAGATAAGAAGTCTGGCATATTTTTACATTTTACATTTACTACATCTCCAATATAAAGATTATCCTTATTTATGTCTTGTAAGTATGATTTCTCTCCCACATCTCCATAATATTTATCAAAAAATTTTAACTTCATTTCTATTTCCTCCTACATCAATATTTCTGACTCTATTTCAGTACATATTTTTTCATAATCACTAGCTTTTATTTGTTCTGTTTTTGTATATCCATACCTACCAATTACATTTTTGATTAATTCATTATTACTATTACCTATTGCAAAAAGCCTTTTTCTTTGAGCCTCTGTAATAATCTTAGGTTGATTGTTTTGTTTTACAACTTGATTATTTGTCTTGTTATTTTGATAATTTCTTTGTTGATTTTGATATTCATTAGTATCAGGATCCTTTGTATCATCAATACAGAATAACCCATTTAACGCATATTTTCTTGCATAAGAACTTGTAGCTCCTGTTACTTGACTTGCGTCCATACCCTTTTTATTTTCTTCTTCTCTTGCATATCCAACATTTCTTATCATCGCATTACCATCTTTATCTTCTGTATCAATAAGTGTTGCAAGAGCCCTTACATAATATCTATCCCCTAAAGGAACTATTTCATCAGATATTTGCAAAACTAATTTATTTTCTTTTAATAAAGGCTTAACTGCCTCTAAAATATCCTCGCAACTTCTAAAACTATATCCTCCAAATTTATTTAATTGGTTTTTAGGAACATTTAATTTTTCCTGTATATTCATTAATTTTTCATATATGTTCATCTAATTTTCCTCCTTCATACGTTTAGGTTTATATTCTTTTTCTTTTATATTTTTTGTTTCTTCTACCTGTAAATTAGCTAAATACTTATTAGCTTTATTCTTACTCATTCCACAATATTTTTGGAAAAATGCTGTTAAAAAAGCTAATCTAGGGTTAAACTCATCATCTTTACATCTTTTAACAACTATCTTAGTTTCATCTGAAAAGAATAAAATCGTTGCATCTTGATTGATTATGTATCTTGTTGGAAGTTCTACTTTTCCTCTTTCAGAAACATATTTACCATAGCGAGTTTCATATAAAAATTCATTTTTGTTTACTACCTCTGATACCTCTATTATTAAATTATCTACTCCAAAAAATTCATTTTTTCCTTCTATTGAGACAGGTACACCAAGCTTTTTAAACTCTCCTTCATTATTTATGAAATATAAAGTTCCTGCTCTTAATTTTTCGCCCATCTAAATTTCCTCCTTCGCATAATTTTCTTTGTAGTAATTGCAAAAATTGCAACAGCTACAATATTCTAAACATTTCTTATCTTCGCCTTTTCTTACTTCTAATTCCAAATTATCGTCTTGCTTAATATGCTCTTCTGCCTCTTCTAATGTGTCATATACTCGTAAGGCTCTTTTATTGCCTTTTTTCTTAACTGCATATTTGTCGCCTTCATTCCATCTTTGCTCGGCGCTACATATTGGTAATTCATCATCAGGAGTGTTTTCATATTTTGCAATCAATTCAAATTTTTCTTTTATAAACTTTTCTATTTCATCAAAGTCTTGGTCTGTAAATTCAAATACCTTTTTATATACTGGATATTGAGGATAATTACTATCTACTTTTGCCTTTGTTTTGCTATGGTCTTTTATTATTGCAACTATTTGTCCTTTTTCAACTTCAAATCCCATCTTTCTAAAAGCCCATGCATACATAAGTAATTGTTTTCTGTAGTCTTCCCAGTCATTGTATATAACTTTCCAACAAGAACATGTTTTATAATCAGTTACCATTTTTTGTTCTGCATTATATAAATCGGCTTGTCCACTTAGCTTATATCCATTACCAACTTCTTCTACGAAATGTTCTTCTTTGAACTCTGTTTTTTCTTCTTGGCTTTCCTCTAATACCTTATGAACAGCTGTTCCAAGTATTAACCAAATCATATCTGCTACATCTTGTTCAATTTCATCATTATGCCTTCTTGTAAGTAATATTTCTCTTACATCTTTTAAAATTGATGTAACACTATATTGTTTGTCTTTATATTGGTATTCTTTTGTTACTGCTGTTACGAAAGGTTGCGGAAAATTTAACTTATTAGTTATTTTCATAATAAAAATCCTTTCAAAAAACTTTTAATTGTGTTTACATTTCACTATCAATTACTAAGTCAATTCTTTTTTCTTTGTAATTTTCTAATGCTAAATCAATCGCATTGTTGATAGCTTTTTTAGTATGTGTCCATTGTCCTTTTTCGTTAGCTAAATCTTTGATTTGTTTTAGAACTAATTCAAAATCTTCAATTTGTTCGATTTGAGTTGAATAATTTTGTTTTGTGATTTCAGAAACTGTTGATTTTAATCTTTTTATTTGTTTTGCTTTTCTATTTAACATAAAATTTACCTCCTTCCTTAATTATTTGAAATTAAGCCTTATCCTTGGTGTCATCTATTTGATAAGTAATCATGTCTTGTTGACAGATACTTTTCAAATTCACTTTTTAAAACAAATTGTGGTTTAACATAAGTTTGCACTGGCAATCTTGGGTCTTGAAACATTTGATATACTTTGTCTTTATTTATGCCATATTCTTCTGTTATTTTCTTTACAGTTAGTTTTTCATTTGTGTTTTTATTTTGTACTTCTAATAATGCTCGTTTTACACTTTCATAAATAGTTTTTTGTAATCCTATATCATATGTAATTTCCGATTTCGTTTCGGGTAATTTAAATACTTCCATATTTTTTCCTTTCTCTTTAGTTCAGATTTTTGAACCTTTTATTTTAAAAATATAGCACTTTATGAATAGTGCGAAATTCATTATATATTTAGTTCAGTTTTTTGAACTATGATTATACTATCACTACACTTAATTTCTTGTCAATACTTTTTTTAAAAAAAGTTCAACTTTTTGAATTTTTATTTAAAAAGTATTGATTTTATCTATAAAAAACATTATAATTTAATTATGGTGGTGGATAAATGAAAGAAAAGTTTAGTACTAGGCTTGCAAGAGCTCTAACTATAAAAAATATTAAACCTGTTGAATTAGCAGAAAAAACTGGATTACCTAAATCAGGAATTAGTCAATACTTGAAAGATATTTGCATTCCAAAAGAAAAAAATATCGTAAAAATTGCTAACGTATTAAATGTTAATAAAGATTGGCTAATGGGATATGATGTTCCTATGGATAGAAATGTCATTGACATAAACTCAGATATTAGTATAGAAACTTACCCTATTCCTCTTTATGGTGAAATAAGTGCAGGAGAACCTAATTGGGCAGAAGAAGATTTAGAAGGTTATTTACCTATAGCACCTGAATTAATGGGCATTATTAACCCTCAAGAATATTTTTTTCTACGCGTAAATGGTGAAAGCATGAACAAAATTATGCGAAATGGCTCTTTTGCTTTAATACATAAACAAGACTATGTAGAAAATGGAGAAATAGCTGTTGTCCTTGTTAATGGTAATAATGCAACAATAAAGAAATTTACTAAGCAAGATAACATAATCGTATTAGAACCTTCAAGTAATGACCCTGAATTTAAGACACAAGTTTATGACAAAAAAACTCCAATTAGAATTTTGGGAAAATACGTTGGAAAATTAGAAATGAATAAATAATTAGCTACTCCGTAAAAAAATGGATACCCTATCCATTAAATCACGGATACCCCTATCCATCAAAAGACGGAAGAGAATAATACAAGTATATAATAATATATATGTTCCTCTGACGAGAAACGATTATATTTTTTCCTTTCAAAAGTAGATTATATCGACTAAAGTATCGATTAATAAAATGAGATTAAAATATATTCACCCTTGCAAGGAATACTATAAATAGCTAAAATTAATTTTAAGCCCAGTTTTGTACTTAGTCATAAAAGTTATATGTCTTTATATTTAAAATTGATTTTAAGTATATTCTCGTTTCAAATTTAAACATTCTAATATTGCTTTTGAAGGAATAAAATTGTTATTAAGTTTTTAAAATATAAAAAGAGATGATATGTCGTCCGCAAAACAATCATATCATCTCGAAACACAATTAAAAATCTTTTGAAAAGATTTTCAATATTTATTATACAACAAATATTGCTTTCTTTCAAGAGATTTTTAAGAAAATCAAAAAATCTAAGAAAGAAGGTAATTTTTTATGGAAAGAAGAAACAAGAAAACAAAATCAGTTGGAAATGGAGAAGGTTCACTTTATTATAGTGAGGCTTTAGGTTGTTATGTTTATCAATATTACTATGATGGAAAAAGAAAGACTTTAAAGCAGAAGAAAGGTGAACAAACAAAAGAATTTAAAAATAGAGTTGTAGATTTGAAAGCCAAACTTGGAAATGGTACATACATTGAAAAAAGAAAGGATACTTTTTTATTTATTTGTGAAAAACATGTAAAGCAAAAACATGAAGACGGACTTGTCTCAGATAGAACTTATACAAGAGATTTAGCTACTCTTGAATTAATAAAAAAATGTTGTTCAAATTTTGTAAATAAACCTATTCAAAGAATAACTGTTGAAGATGTTCAAGAGTCTAAAAGAGAAATGCGTAAATATTCTAATTCGACTATTGATAAGATGTGGATATTGATTAATAAAACTTTTAAAATTGCTTTTTCAAGACGTTTACTCTCTTTTAACATTATGTTAGATGAAAGTCTTGCCAAGCCAATTTCTACAAAAGAAGATAAAAAAATAGAAGCATTAACAGTGGAAGAAGAAAAAAAGTTAATAGATGTTTTAAACAATCAAGAAAAAAATCACAAATATAGAGACATTATCCTTTTACAACTTTATACAGGAATGAGAATTGGTGAAGTATTAGCATTGAGTAAAGATTGCATTGATTTAGATAATAATACTATAACTGTTTATCGTACACTTACAAGAGATACTAAAGACAACGTTGTAATTGGTAAACATACTAAGACTTTTGTTAGAACTACTAATGTTGATAAAGGCAAACGTACTTTTCCTATGACACAGGAAGTAAGAAATTTAATTATTAAAATTTTAAATTATAAAAATAAAAATATATATAATCTACTTTTTTGGGATTATCAAAATAGTACTTTTATAAGTTACAATGAGTTAAATGCTTGGCTACGCAGAATAAATGAAAAGTATCATATCTGCTCAGATAATTTACATACACATAGGTTAAGACATACATTTGTAACAAGGTGTATCGAAAAAGGTATTAGTTTAAGTGTTATACAAGAAATTGTAGGTCACGTCCAAAGTAGTTCTATCACATTGGATACTTATACCACTATTTCCAATGACTTTATTGAGCAAGAATTAAAAAAACTAATTTAAAGCTCTATTGCACACTTATTGCATTACTTTTATTACAAATAAAGACCTGTAATCTTAGAGAACACTAAGGTACAGGTCTTTATATATTTGGAGCCTACAAC